>Ga0210057_1009734_pt1 | contig 11051 bp, 8 predicted proteins | sample CryGeyCG2114_010_2_FD_183968 | JGI IMG/M metagenome (GOLD analysis project Ga0210057, IMG submission 183968) | Groundwater microbial communities from aquifer - Crystal Geyser CG10_big_fil_rev_8/21/14_0.10 (SPAdes) (version 2) | ecosystem: Environmental > Aquatic > Deep subsurface > Groundwater ...
CCAAGGCTGGAATATAGGACTTCGTTTTGACCCTGTTATGTATGTTGAGGATTTTCAAAGGGTGTATTCAGAGTTTTTTAAGCAGGTCTTTTCAAAGGTATCTGTAAATAAGCTCCACTCTGTTACAACAGGTTCATTTAGAATTCCAACAAGTCTTTTCAAGACAATGAAACAAAATGTCTACAATAAAAAGATTCTTGCCTATTTAGATAAAAATAGTAGTCACTATGCTTATTCAAAAAAGATAGCAGATGGACTTATTTCATTTTGCAATGACCAGATTTGTAAATATGTCGATAAAAATAAGGTTTTTTTATGCCAAGAATTTTAATTACCGGCTCGAGCTCAGGAATTGGTTTGAAGACAACTAAGCTGCTTTTAGACAATAACTTTGAAGTAATCGGAGTATCTAGGACAACCAATCCTGAAATAGAAAAAAATCCACTATATTCTCACATAAATTTAGACCTAAGCAAACCACAGTTGATAGAAAAAAATAATAAAAAGCTTCTAGGTGATATAACTGAAATTGACGCCATTATTTGCAATGCAGGTATTGGAAAATTTGGTCATTTAGAAGAGTTTTCTCTATCACAGATGAGTGACATCATGAGTGTTAATTTTATATCACAGGCTTATTTAGTTAAGTTGCTCTTACCTGAGTTCAAAAGAAGAAAAAAAGGTGATATAATATTTATAGGATCAGAGGCTGCCCTTCAGGGTAAGAAGAAAGGAACTGTTTATTGCGCTTCGAAATTTGCTATGAGGGGGTTTGCTCAAGCTCTAAAAGATGAAGTTGCTTTTTCAAATATTAGAGTAAGCATAATTCAACCCGGAATGACCAAAACTCCCTTTTTTACAGAGCACAATTTTGAGCCTGATGATAATTTTCACTCTTCTTTGTCTCCAGGTAACATAGCAGATCTTGTTTTGATGATTCTAAACTCAAGTCAAAATATTTTATTCGATGAAATAGTATTATCTCCCCTACAAAGAAAAATACAGAAAAAACCTCAAAGAACTATTTGATTTCTAATTACAAAAATTTGTATTTAGAAAAGTCATGAGCGGAAAGTATCAATTAATCTTTGACGTTGGCAATACTAGAGTCGGAGTTGCGTTTTTTCAGCAAGATATTATCATCGAAACTGCTTACTTCATGAACAACTCTTTAAGTGAAGCAGATCTTGAAGGAATTCTAAAGGATAAAGAAATAGACGTAGCTCTTATAGGTTCAGTGCACTATCGAGTAGGTCTTTTTATTTTACATTTTTTAAAAAAGCGTAATATAAAAACCTTTGAAGTCACCTCTGACAACTTATCCGTAATCTTAGATGTTGAAAACCCTAAGGAAGTCGGATCAGATCGCATAGCTAGCACATATGGAGCTCTTTATGCCCATCCTGGCTCTGATGCCATTGTGATCGATATTGGGACGGCAGTTGTTTTCGATGTAATTGCAAAAGAGCGTAGATTCTTAGGTGGCGCTATAGCGCCAGGTCCTTATCTTTCAGTAAAAGCTCTGGCAAACGCCACCGATCTATTGCCGCTAGTTGAGGTGAAAAAACCTAAATCCCCTGTCTCCAAGACAACTCAAGGTAATATTCAAAGTGGTATTTACTATGGTTTAATAGGAATGATTGAAAAACTTATAGTAGAAATAAAATCACTTTTTTTTGGATCTGGCAATGCGGTTGTAGTAGTGACGGGAGGGCTATCAGCTTCAGTAGATGAGTCATCTTCCAGTATCTTTGCAAAATTTAGAACTGATTTAGAAAATGATTTAAAAACTTTTGTAGATTTTTTTGAGCCGGACTTGATCTTCTTTGGGTACCATGAAATATTAAAAGAATATGTTTCTAATAAAGAGGAATAGAAAATGTCTGATAAGGCAAAAAAAATTCTATTTAAGAGCAAAGCAAGACAAAAAGTTTTTAAAGGAATCCATTTTATTACAGATGCTCTTAAAACTAGCTTAGGAAAAAATCATGATAATTTTAATTATGACTTTGTAAAAGATCTTATTTCAAATTACATTAAAGATGATTTTGAGAAAGTAGGTGCAGAAATAGCTCTCAAGACAGTTCATGAAGTTAAAAAAAACTCCTCTAGTGCTATCACAGCACTTATAATGCTCGATGCTATCTTAAAAAAAGGTATTGAACTGGTAGATAATAATACTTGCCCGCAAGATATCAACAAAAGTTTAGACTTAGCGTTAGCTGATCTATTTTCAAAGCTCGATAAAATTACCTACTTTATAAAAGATACTAAAGATCTTGCTAGAATAGTTAATTATTATGCACATCATAACAAAGATATATCATACACTGTTATTAAATCATTTGAAAAGATCGGTTTAGCTGGCTCATTTATACTAAATCAAACAAGAGACTCAACCAATAAAATTGAAGTCACAGATGGACTAGAACTTGATCAAGGTTATTTAAGTCATTTTTTCTGTACTGATGAAAAGAATATGATAACTGAGCTTAATCTTTGTAAAGTTCTTATAGTGGATAAAAAGATATCGTCCATTCAAGAAATTTTCCCGCTTTTAAAACAGCTGACAAAGCCCTCTGAAGAACTTTTAATTATAGCAAAAGACCTTCATAAAGATGTTGTATCAACACTTGCTATGAATAAACTACAAAAGACTGTTAAGGTAGCAGCTATTAAACTAGATCAAAATGATTCTATAAAAAATCTTGCTAATTTAACAAATGCAAAAATAGTTACTAAAAATGACAGTCTTTTAGATTTACCTCAAACAGCTTTAGGTCAGGCGTACAAGGCAGTTATTCATAAAGATAGAACGATAATTGCAACACAAAACCCCTTAAAAGGGTGTAGTCATTTAAAAAATAAAATAGCAATTATTCACATGAATATCTCTGACACAAATCAAACGAAAATGTTGTATAACTCTTGTATAGAAAAAACAAAAATGGCAATTGAACAAGGCGTTATTGTTGGGGGTAACTTTGGTTTATTTTTCGCTCTACACTCTATTGACAAGAGCAACATAGTAATTGGAATTGATCTATTAAAAGCCGCTATTTATGCCCCTTTAATGCAAATGATCTTTAATGCAGGACATGACCCTAAACCTATTTTAAAAAGCATATCTAACATGGGATATCCAAATGGCTTTAATTTAAATACCCACAAAATAGATAATTTTTTAGAATCCGGGATTTTAGATCCTGTAAAAATCGTTAAAAACAGCTTGGAATATGTAGTATCAACAGCAAAGACTCTAATGCTTACAGATGCTCTAATGATTAAATAACCTTTAAAACTCCTTGACACTTTGCTTATCTCTTTTTATTTATAAAATAAAAAGAGCTTTCATTTGATACGTCAAATAATTATACAGGCTTTATTTATCTCAATGCTTATTTCTATGGATGTAGAATATCTAGAAAAAAATTCTATGCTCTATCAATCAAAAGAGCTTGCAAAGATATATTCTGGTAAAAAAGATCAATGGCTCCACCCATATGGCACTCCCCAACCTGAGAAGCTTATCAATATTTCTTCTAATTGGTTTACATCATATGCCCCATCAACTTTAAAAAGTTCAAATGAGTCACTTTGGGCATATCTTGGGAGTGAAGAATTATGGAAAAACCTTCAGGAGGTTGGCATTGATGGAATTCACTTAGGCCCTACTAAACTCGCCGGAGAGATTACTGAAAGTGGAATCTTACCATCAGTCGACGGTGGGTTTGATCCTATAAGCTATAGGTTAGATGCTCAATATGGCAGTATGCAGGAATATGATAGGTTTGCTAAAACCGTCAAAAAGCACCATGCTATAATTATTGGTGATCTTGTTCCGGGGCACACGGGAAGAGGATTTGACTTTCAACTTGCGCTTAGAAATTACAAGGACTATCCCGGAATCTACCACATGGTTGAAATCAACCATTCAGACTGGCCTTTACTACCTAGAATTAACGATGATAAAATCAGCATTAATTTAAACCCGCAAGAAGTAAATTTATTAAAGCAAAAAGGCTATATAGTAGGCCCTTTAAAAAGAGTCTTGTTTTTTGATCCTGTAGCTAAGAGGACAAACTGGGATGCTACAAGAGAAATTATCGGTATAGATGGCAAAAAAAGAAGGTGGGTCTATTTACATTATTTTAAAGATAATCAACCAACTCTCAACTGGTTAGACCCAAGCTTTGCGGCCAATAGAGTTATTAGCGGAGATATTATAACTTCGCATGATTTCTTGAGTCAAAAAGTGCTGAGAATGGATGCTAATGCATTTTTAGGCATTGAATTAAATCAGTTCGGCAAACATGCCTACTCTGAAGCACATCCGCTATCAATAGTTGCCAGCGATACAATAGCTATACTTACAAGAAAACTTGGTGGTTTTTCATTTCAAGAGCTTAATATGCCACTTAACGACATTAAGCAATCCATGAAGTACGGGCCTGATTTATCTTATGATTTCCTAGAAAGAGCCGCAGCCTTCCATGCCCTTCTCAAAAAAGATACAAGCTTCTTAAGACTTTGTATGCGTCTTTTACTAGAAAAGGGACTACAACCTATGCAATTTGTCCATGCTCTTCAAAACCATGATGAAATCAACTTTGAATTAATTCATTTTTTAAATAATAAAGAAAGTTTTTCGTTAAATGGAAAAAGTCTTAGAGGACACCAACTTAGAAAAGAAATTTTAGAGCATGATTTCAACCAATTATACAAAAAAAACAATTACACATGTTCGATAGAAACTGGTCCTTGTACTACTATTTTAGGCCTTTGCGCTGCCAGCTTAGGAATCAAAGACATTTACAGGATGAGTGACAAAGAAAAGCAACAAGTTAAAAAAGCTCATCTTCTACTTGCTTTTTTTAATGCCATGCAACCTGGAGTGTTTGCAATTTCTGGCTGGGACATTGTAGGTGCACTCCCGCTTAGACAAGATATTGTTGAGCCATATGCTAAAGATGGAGATAAAAGATGGGCAAATAGAGGATCCTATGACCTTCTAGGAAACGGCAAAAAAAATGGGTCAAACCTCCCTGAATCTATTGCGCTTTATGGGAGTATCCCAAGTCAGATGAAAGACCCTAACTCTTTCTTATCTCACCTTAAAAGAATATTGAAAGCCAGAAAAGATTATTTAATCGAATCTGCAACCCTGATCTCTGTGCCCAAGGTAAAAACCCCAGCATTGATCGTTTTAATCCACAGATTAAACAAAAGCAATTTGCTACAAATGTCTGCTATCAACTTTTCTGATAAAGAGATAGCAGAGACTATTAAAATCGATGGAATAAAAAACACAAATGCCATGAATATACTTACAAGAAAACCAGAAGAAAAAGACACCTCTTCAGCTTATATGACAATCAAGCTTTCACCTCTTGAGGGCAAAAGTATTGTCTTTAGCGATTAAAAAGATAACCCCTTTAAAGTTTATGTTAACTATTTTTTTTAATTATCTATAGTTAAGCTCTTGAAAGCTTTACTTTATCAATGACTTAGATTTTATTTTTCCCTGAAATTAGGCTAAAAAACCTAAAATCTATTGTAAAGAATCTATTTTAATAGATTTATTAATCTGAAACTTAATAAAAAAAAGTATTTAGTTACTAAAAAATAGTAGAATTAATTTATTAAAAATAACATACTCTATTACAAAAATGTAATTAAAAATGCTAACATACCTGAAAAACACTTCAAATAACACTATTCAGCCTAATTTATGGTCATCTTCTAGTAAAGGCAAAAGACAGAGTCCAGAGACTAAAAGAATCGAGCTGTTAGTAATAAGATTATTTTCAGATATAGCTAGAATTATTCAAAATATTCATTCCAGACTTTTCTTCCAAAAGCCACGTCCCAAAAATAAAATTAAAACTTTTGAGCTACTAACACCTCTAAGTGATTTTTTTAAGAAGAACAAGTCAACAATTATCAAAATAACCCTATTTAGTATTTGTATATCTGCCTTAGTTGCATCTAGACACGAACTTACTCTGGCTAGAGAAAAGCTCCCGAAAGAAACTGGAAATGTGAACACATTAGATAATAATGTTTTTTTCTCCAATGCAGCTGCTGTAGAATCTGAAATATCCTCTAAATTATTTACTGGTGGTTTAGCATTATTAGCATTAGTTGCTGAAATATCTCTTGCTGTAATTTTGGGTTTTCACCAAGAAAGAGCCCAAAGAAAATTAATAAAAGTTTCCCAAGAAAAATTAATAAGTAATGTTAATCAGAAATTTTCAAAACTAACCTATGGAGATAAAAAAGATGTTGGGGTAGGGAAAGATGTTATTTACGAAATACAAAAATTTGCTAGTGACGATCCTGAATTCACTAACTTATTTAGCATACTAACTGGAATACCAAAAGAAGAATTTAATGAACAAGTTGAGAATACAAATGAAAAGAAAGAAAAACTAGCTTCTATGGCATTAGAAATAATTGAAGAATCTGAAGAGTGTAAAAAGTTATTTAAGCAAATTTTAGACAATGACTCTCTATCAAGTACCGAAAAATTAGATAAAATAACTTGTCAGCTTAGAGCTGAAATAGATGCTTTTGAACTTGGAAAAGTATTTTCAATAAAAAGATACAAAACCATTTGGTTAAGAAATCATAATCCAAAATTTGTTAGCAATACGGCTAGTGACATTGTCAATTATATAACAAGCCATCAAAGAAAAGATTCTATAGCTAAAGCTCAACTTCATTTTGCAGATAAGCTAATTGATTGCATGCGCATGAATTTTCAAGATCCAACTATTTATAATATAAAAACTATAGCTAAAATTGAACAACTAAAAGAGACTATTAATAATATCAAAATAGCTGATTATACCTTACCAGAGAAAGCTGATCGTATTAACCAAGCTATTACCAATTGGATTAATGAAAACGAGGCGTATATAAAAAATAGAGTCTATATTCTACTCTTTGAAAAAAATACGCCTAAAAATGATAAAATTAAAGCCATTCTACCTTGCATTGCTGAATTTAATAAACTCCGTCAGCTTGATCTTAGTGATCAATTAATAACTACTCTTCCTGACTCACTTGGTAATTTAGAAAGGCTTAAAGAGCTTAACCTTAGCCACAACCAAATAGCTACTCTTCCTGACTCACTTGGTAATTTAGAATGGCTTACAGAGCTTAACCTTAGCCACAACCAAATAGCTACTCTTCCTGACTCACTTGGTAATTTAGAACGGCTAGAAGAGCTTAACCTTAGCCACAACCAAATAGCTATCATCCCTGGCTCATTTAACCGTTTAACCTTTCTTAATACACTTGATCTCAGTCACAATCAAGTAGTTACTCTTCCTAACGATTACAGGTCACTGCTTCTTAAGACACTTGATCTTAGTCATAACCAAATAACTACTCTTCCTGACTCACTTGGTAATTTAGAATGGCTTAAAGAGCTTAACCTTAGTCACAACCAAATAGCTACTCTAGACTCAATTGGTAATTTACGATACCTTCCCACACTTAATCTTAGTCATAACCAAATAGCTACTCTTCCTGACTCAATTGGTAATTTAAAAAACCTTATAACACTTAATCTTAGTCATAACCAAATAGCTACTCTTCCTGACTCAATTGGTAATTTAGAACGCCTTAGAACACTTAATCTTAGTCATAATCAGAATCTTTATCTTAGTCATGATCAGATTATGTCACTCCAGAATCTATTGTAAATATGATTTTCCTTGAGACACTTGATGTTAGACAAAACAAAATAAAATTCATTCCATCTACCGTTACTAAGTTAAGACTGGTAAGGACAGTATATACTCCAAGTAGGATCTTTCGCGTTAAACGAAGGCTTAAAAATTTGTATACCGACCCAAATTGTGAACTGAAATCAATATAACAAATCTCTCATAAATCGTAGTAACATTAATTTTTGGTTTTCTGAAGAAAGGCATTCCCTTGTAAAAAGGTCAATAGACCATTTAAATTTTCAGATCATGCCATTAAGACGTTTTAGAGGGGTATCTGGCTTGTCCAACGAAGATAGGGACATGAAAGGGTTCAACCTCAGAACCCCATTGGTTTTAGCCGTGGGAGTATGTCAGTTAACATATCAGTTTATGTATCTATAAAGTATTATTTTGCTTAAAGTAGACATATGAAAATAGCTATTATTACAGCAGAAGGATTAGGTGATGGCCTACAGATGATGGTATCTGCACATCACTTAAAAGCTACAGGTCATAATATAGTCGTCTATAATAAACATCTGTCTGGATTTAGAGATTGTTTTAAGGGCTTTGAATTTAAATATCCTTTTAATCTTGAAGATGCAAATTCATATGAATGTATCTTACTTGAACATGACAACTCCGTTAAATCAAAACAAGTCACTGCTTTTTTAAAAGAAAGTCCGTTGAAAAAAGTAATTTTTATCATGAACTACTGTGAAAAAAAGCATGGCCCTGCTGATTCATCGATGTATTGTTTTGATAGAAAGAAAACAATGCTAGAGAACATCATCTTGGGAACTCAGAAAATGTTTTCTGTTGAGAATATCAACCACGATAATGGTATCTTGATTCCAGATCATTTAAAGCATCGAAAGAACCTACAGACTGTAATTATTCACCCTACAGCTAGCCATCCAGATAAAGCGTGGGAGAAAGCTAAATTTATAAAACTTGCAAAGCTTTTAAAAAGTAAGGGATATAAATGTATTTTTGTCATGACTCCAGCTGAAAGAAAAGAATGGCTTTTCTTAGAAGAAATTGGCTTTGAGCTTCCAGTAATTAATGACCTTTGTAGTTTAGCTAAAATAATTTATGAAGCATATGCATTTATAGGTAATGATTCTGGTCCAGCTCATCTAGCATCTTGTTTGAAACTACCTGTCCTTGTAATTGGAAAGCGCCTACAAAATCTAAAATACTGGAAGCCTGATTGGCACAAGTCAATAATAGTCTCCCCTTCAAGACATATCCCCAATTTTAAGTTCATGAGGCTTAGAGAAAAAAAATGGAAAAAGTGGATTACTCCAAAAGCTGTTTTTTATAAATTTGATGAATTGATTAAAAATTAATTTATATGACATAATTTGATTTAGGAGAAATCGAGGATAGTTATGAAAGATTTGCCACATCACGTCAAACAGTTAAATAGGAAAGTAATCAGATCCGAAAGGAGAGAGTCTGAAAAAGAGACTGAAATCGAGCAGAAGCTATTAGAAGAAAAGACCAAATTTGAAGAGACTAAGGGTCAGGCACGTAAAAAGGCAAAACTAAGTCAGAAAAAAAAAAGTGAGTCGCATATACCTCACCCTCAGACACCTGAGGAGCGCAACAAGCTTATGAATAAACGGGTTCCCATTTTCAGAGAGCGCTACCCAAAGACACCTAACCAAAGATCCCCAAAGTAAATTAATCTTTATTTTAATTGGTTTTTAGGTTATAATAGATGTAATAATTCATTATAATTGCAATATCATGACAATACTTAAAAACCATTCTAATTTCATTAGAATCGCTCATATTTCAGATCTTCATTTTTCTAAAATCACATTCTCACCTACCCAATTCTTGACCAAACGCTGGATTGGTAATCTTAACCTAATCTTATTCAGAAGGAAAATGGATAGAAAAGAGCACTTAGTTAACCTAATTAAACTTTTGGAAGAGCAAAAAGTCGATTTGGTGATAATTAGCGGTGACTTGTCATCTACTTCAATGAATTTTGAGTTTAAGCTAGCCTCTGAGTTTGTTTCAGAACTGAAAAAAAGGGGTATTGAGTGTATTATCCTACCTGGCAATCATGACCACTATACAAAAGACGCCTATAGGAAAAAACTGTTTTATCAATATTTTTCCAATAATCAAGCTACTAGGTTAGGTAATCATACACTCAAGGATCATCGCCTTGAAGTTCATAAGGTTATGGATAAATTATGGTTGGTTGCCCTGGATACAGTAATTCCAACGCCTCTTTTATCCGCACAAGGTGTTTTCTCTAAAGAACTAGAAAAAACATTAGAAGCTGTTTTAAAGGACGTCCCAAAAGATGTTACTTTAATGATAGTAAATCACTTTCCATTCTTTCAACACGACTCACCTCATAATAGGTTAGTTCGAGGCCCTTCTTTAAAGGCTTTATTGAAAAAGTTCCCTCAGATTCGCTTTTATCTACATGGGCATACCCATAGAGAATGCATAGCAGACTTAAGAAGTTCCAGTTTACCTATTGTTTTAGATGCTGGTTGTTGTGGAAATATTCAAAACGCTCATTGGCATTTAATGGACCTATCTGAAGAAGATCTAAAAATTAAAGTATTTAAGTGGAAAGACGATTGGGAAGAAATTCAATCAAAGTCTTTTACTTTGCAGAAAACAGCTGATCAAGATCAATCAACCCCCCTCTTTGCAGAATAATTGCAATTATTGCTGCAGGAGCTACCCATTTTGTAAAGAAAAACCACAGCGAAAACAGTTTGGCCCAACTGGTTCCAAAAGAGAACTCTTCTTTCAAATCTACTTTTTGCATTTTCCAACCTGCAAAAGTCGCAACAAAAAGTCCGGCTAAAGGCAATACCCACTGAGATACCACATCTACAATCGTTTGAAAAAATGATTTTCCGTAAAGGATTTCCCAATTGGAAAACAATGTGTTAGATCCAGTTAAAGCAACTGGGATTCCGGCAATAAAAATAGCAATACTTGAATATATAACAGCTTTTTTCCTGCTCCAAGAAAGTAGATCTTCTAAATTAGCGACTATTACTTCTAAAAGAGCTACAGAAGATGTCAAAGCTGTGAACACTAAAAGTATGAAAAATAGAGTAGATAAAACTAAAGATCCAGGCAGTTTTGCAAATAAAACAGGTAGAGTTTCAAAGACTAAGCCAAAACCTGCTTGAGGTTCAAATCCAAAAGTAAAAATAATTGGAAAAATCATCAAGGCAGCAAAAATAGAGATTACTATATTCATGCTGGCAACAATACAGGCTGTCTTTGGAATATCTTCATTTTTCGACATATAACTGCCGTAGGTCAACATTACACCTTGACCTA
>Ga0210057_1009736_pt1 | contig 11049 bp, 10 predicted proteins | sample CryGeyCG2114_010_2_FD_183968 | JGI IMG/M metagenome (GOLD analysis project Ga0210057, IMG submission 183968) | Groundwater microbial communities from aquifer - Crystal Geyser CG10_big_fil_rev_8/21/14_0.10 (SPAdes) (version 2) | ecosystem: Environmental > Aquatic > Deep subsurface > Groundwater ...
TTCGGGGTTGATAAACTGCACCAGAAAACCGGCATTGACCTTAACTTAGCCAGAGTCTATCAGGGCATAAAAGAAAAGCGGGAAGAAAAGCGGCGCGAGCGGTATTCGGAAGGCATGCAGAAGGCGCAGGAGGTAATGAGCAAAGGCGGCGGCCGTACCTACGGGCTTTTAGCTATGACCGGCACGCCGGGAACCGCCTGGGAGAATATTTTATCAACTAAATTTTGGAAACAGCGGGTTGGGTGGCAGGGAGGAGGAAAAAATTTAGCCGCGAAGAGGGCGGAAATTGAGCCGGAATTAAGCCGCGCTAAAGGGGAAAGAGACGAGATGATGAAGTTTGGCAAAGAATATGCTGAAGCAAAGCCGCAGGACAGAACTAAGATGCGAAAAGATTTAGAAACTCGCTCAAAAGATTTAGACAGCCAAATTACCAAAGAAACAGACGCTAAAAAGAAAGCTGAATTAGTAAAAGATAAAGCCGGTACAGATAATTTATTGACATTCGCCAGGGACAATTTTAGTGAAGACAAAAATACGGTTAAAGCCGGTATGGACACTATGATAGAGGCGATAGACAGTGTTATAAAAGCCAAGGAAGATCAGATCAGCAAATATATTCCCGCGTACGATTTTGAAGCCCGGGCGGCCGAGCAGAAGGTGGTTAACGAAAAGATGTCCCGGATTAAGGACGTTAACGAATCCGGCGAACTTTTAAGAATGTTAAAAGATGCCATTAGAAATCATGATAAGTCAATGATCAAAGCGGTTACTAAAAAAATGGGCCTGAACGGCGATGATAATGAATATTTACAGCCGCTAGTCGGCAATACCGGCTATAAAGGCCTGCAGGAGATGATGCAGCGGCTGGCCGGAAAAGGAGCAAAGGGGAAAGAAGACGAATTGTACGCCGGCTTTACCGAGCAGGAAGCTTATGGCTTAGGTAGTGAAATTGCCTACACGAACCGCAACACCAACCATTGGGCGGACACCGGCGCTTTTACTATGGGCGAGGATGGCCAGTGGAAAACTGGCACGGAAAAAGACCATGCCTCTTTTGTTCTGTCCGAAACCGGCAAGATGAACCCCCGTGAACAAATGAGGCGCTTTAACCGGCTGGGTTATGGTTCCCACGACGACAAAGGAGGTTATGAGATAGACGCTACCGGCGCCTTGACTTTAAAAAAATTAGACTCCGATTCCGTTTTTAAGGATATGCTAAGGGAAATGGATGAGAGCGCCGCCATGTATCTTACGTCCGGAAAAGCCAGACAGCAGATAGAAAAATTAATAGAAGAGGGTTTTTTTGAAGAATATGATGTAAACACGGCAGGAGGAGCCGGCCTTAATAAGGATGAGCTCATAAAAAAAGGAAAAACAACTTTTAATATTCTTGATGTTTTAGATAAAAGAGCTAAAACCTCGAAAGCTAAAGGCAAAGAAGGATATCTGAAGCAGCACGCGGCTGTAGCGGATATATTAAATAGCATCTAATTTATTTTTATGGCAGAAGAGATAAAAAAAATATTTAACAGCCAGTTTCACCAGCAGGTGGAAGGGGATTTGAATAATATAATTTTGCGCGATGACGCCAAAAGGGCTTTTGAGCTGGCGGATTTAATTGAAAAAATATTAAGCAAGCACCGGGTGGAATTCCAAGAAGACGAAGCCGAGCGGGAGTTTTACCACCGGATTATGATTAAGGCTAAGTTTATCGCTTTGCCCCTGTTGGACAACGCCGACGCGCTGGACCTGCTAAAGAATTATTTTTTATGGCAGTTCCGCATTCCGGATTATGATGTTATATCCAAAATCAACAGCAAGCTGGCCGCCATTATTATTATGGAAGAGCGGGATTTATATAAAGAGGAATTGCGCAAAGCGCTGATGAATAACGGGGAGATGATTTCCAATACAGCCTCAATTAGGAAGATTCGCGACTGGATTAAGGATTATACCGCCCAGGTCGGGCCGGGTCCGGCCGACAATGTGGAGCGCCGGCAGTATTTTACCGATTTAACCAAGAATAAGGAAATTGATGAAACGCACCGCCGCCAGCTGGAACTATTGCTTACTCTTTATGAATTGTTAAAATATCCGTCCTCTACTCCCTTGGGGCATGAAGAAGCATATATTTTTGACATTGGCGGACAGCGGCAGATTTTTAACCGGGGCCAGCTGGTTGATTTAAAAATAGCGGATAAAGAGGAGTATGAAAGAGTTGCTGGCATTTTAAATTCCATGAAAGAAGAAACGGGGATGGAAGATACTCTTAAGGAACTAAAAGATTTAGCCGGCCAGTATCCGGCCGGGAGCCTGGAAAGAAGAGCAGTGGAGGAAGAAATAAGGAAAATTAAAAATTAGGAATTAGAAATTTTATAGTATGTTCCAATATTTGGAAAAATTTAAAAAATTGCCGGCGGATCTGCAGTCGGTTGTCAGCTCGCCTCAAGCGATGAAGACTATTGATGAGCTGGAAGAGAAGCATGGAATTGAGCTGGACGTGCTGGCCATCAAGATAATGGTTAAAGAGATTTCCTGGAACGGTCTGGAAAATTTTTTAGCGCGCGAACATAACCTATCGCCGGAAGAGGCGGGAAGATTGGTTGAGGAACTGGAGCAGAAAATTTTCACTCCGGCGCGGGATTATTTAGGAATTAACGCTACTGCCCCGGCGCCCTCCACAGCGGGCAGGCCAGTCGTGGTTAATGAGCCGGTTCGGCAGGCCAGCGTTCCAGTTCCGGCCCCAGCCGTTAAAAATGAACAAACGCCGTTTAAGATAAAGAGTGTAAAATTAAGCAAAGAAGACATAAATAAAGTTATTCCCGCCCGAATAGCATCAGCGGCGGCGCCAATAAAGGAACCGGAGTTGGACCCGGGCGGAAGCGTTATTTCCGCTATTGATGAAATAATGATGGAAGCCGCCAATCTCGCTGGAATCAGCCAGAAAGACGGCGATCGGATAAGGCGCCTTAAAAATGTAATAAAAATTTTTATCAAAGGAGTCCGGGATAAGTTTGATACTGAAGAAGCGCTGATCAAGCCTTTAGCGGCCGGCGGGTTAGCCTTGAGCAAGGAACAAGCCGGGAAAATTATTAATCTGGCGGAAAAAGAAAGAAAACACCGCGTTCCGAAAAAATTAATCAGCCAGCCGCTCCGGTCTCCGCTGGATTCCCTGTTTGAGGTCCAGGATGTTGATTATGATTTTAATTCTTTTAAAAAACCGGGAGCAGCCGCCCAATCCGGTCCGGTTGAAGATAAGTCATTCAGGGAGCTGATAGCTGAAAATCAATCCCGGCCGGATATCGGCGCTAAGACAAAAGAGGACGACGACCAAACAAAGTTATTTCAGAACCGGACACGGCCATTGGTTATATCGCCGGAAAAAATAAAAGAGGCGGAGGAAAAGGTGGAAGCTAAAAAGAAGAACGCCGCCCTGATATCCCGCCAGGCGGAAATAACTAAAGGGAAGGATTTGCTTGTCCATGTCCGGCGCCCGATTATAAGTTTTGATAAAAATAAGCCGCGGCTGGATGACATTATTAAACCGATCAGCAGGCTACAGGGTCCGGTGGAAGAATTAGCAAACATGAATATAATAAATTTCCGGCGCTTAAGCGCCGATCCGGAGGCGGCCGCCGGCCGGCTTAAAAATAAAATTGATTTATTAGAGGAGGAAAGCTTCACTAAGCGCCAGCAGGGCGTTAACGCCTGGCAGCACAGCCCGATCTATAAGATGTATATAGACTTAGGGCGGCAAAGCATAGATAATTCCCGGCCGGTGGAAGAGCTGATTAAAGAAAAGGGAAGCGCTGGCGACAAAAACATTTTAACGATAGAGGAATTTAATGCTATACTGGAATTAAATAAAGCATTGAGAGTTTAATTCATTTTTATTTTTTGCGTGGTTTGCGCCCAATCTATGCAGCAGTTTACCATACCTCAATTTATCGACGTGGAAGATAAAATTATCGGGCCGATTACTATCCGCCAGTTTGTGATTTTATTAGTCGCCTTAATGGCCTCGGTAATTTCATATAAATTGTCTGACTTCGTTTTATTTTTAACCCTGACTCTCTTCTTCTTTATTTTCGGCGGCGTTTTGGCTTTTTTAAAAATCAACGGCCGGCCGTTCCATTATTTTATTTTAAACGTTGTCCAGACTTTAAAAAAGCCGAAGCTTAGAATATGGAACAATAAATTAGGCAGAAAAGAAAAGGAGATGGAAGAAAAGGAGACAGCGGCAAAGCAAACCGCTAAATTTGAAAAGAAGCCGATTTATCCAAAATCAAAACTGGCCGAGTTGTCCTTGGTTGTCGATACCGGAGGGGTTTATCAAGGCGGAGACGATAATATCACCTAACACATAACATTTTGACTTAATGCTTAATACTCTATACTAATTAAGATGGCGCAGAAACAAAACAAATTAGCCAGCGGGAAAATAACCGCCTCCACCCAGCGTTATTTGGATATTGCCGAAATACGGGACGATACCGTGATTATGAAAGACGGCACTTTAAGGGCGGTATTGCTGGTGTCGAGTCTGAATTTTTCCTTAAAATCCGAAGATGAGCAAAACGCGATTATTTTTTCTTATGTCAGCTTTTTGAATAATTTAGAGTATCCCCTGCAGATTGTCATCCAGTCGCGCGAATTTAAAATTGATGCTTATCTTGAGGATTTGGAAAAAAAGCATTTGGAGCAGACTAACGAATTGTTGCGGATGCAAACCGCCGAGTATTTAAGTTATATCAGGGAGTTAATTTCCTTAGGCAAGATTATGAACAAAAGGTTTTACGTGGTAGTTGCCTATAACCCTCTGTCCAACAAGGAAAAAAGCTTTTTTTCCCGCACTTTAGAGACTTTGAAGCCGGTGACCTTTATCAGGCTGAAAGAGCAAAAATTCCAAAGCCGCCGGGAGGCTTTAGCGGCGCGTGCCGGGAAAATAATCGGCGGTCTTACCAGTATGGGATTGCAGGTGGCGATGCTGGACACCCAAAGCCTGATTGAATTGCTTTATAATACATATAATCCCGATACCTCGCCGAATCAGGCGCTGGTTGACGTGCAAAAGTTAATGGGACATTAAGGAAGTATGAAGTAAGAAGTACGAATTCATACTTCGTAATTATGTTTAATACTCAACAAATAAAACAACAAGAGCGGGAGGCGGTCAAAAAACAGACCCAGGCCGAAGAGCAGCGCGTTGCCGAAGAGCAGGCGTCGGCCGGTAAAACTCGGGCGGCGATTGAAGAGGAAAAGGCTTTCCGGCGCGGAGAAGTTTCCATCAGGGATATAATCGCCCCGGCCGCGCTCGAGGTAAAGCCGAACCACATCAGGCTGGGGGACAAGTTTGTCCGCACTATGTTTGTAATTAATTATCCCCGCTTCATCAGCGTGGGCTGGTTCGCGCCGATTATCAACCTGAATGAGACTTTCGACGTGGCTATGTTTTTTTATCCGGTTCCTAGTTATGTTATTTTAAAGCAGCTGAAGAAAAAAGTGGGCAACTTGGAGGCGCAGATCATCAGCGACGCGGAAAAAGGCGCGGCCCGCGACCCAATCAGGGAAACGGCTCTCCGGGACGCGGAAGCTTTGCGCGATTCTTTAACCCAAGGGACCGAGCGTTTTTTCCAATTCGCGCTGTACATTACGATCTATTCGGATAAAGAAGAGCAGATGGATAAGCTAACCGAAGTGGTTGAAAATTTGCTGGGCTCCCGCTTGATTTATTCGCGCAAAGTTCTGTATCAGGCGGAGCAGGGATTTAACTCCACCATGCCGCTTAATAATGATGAGTTAATGATAACTTTTAATATGAACAGTTCGCCGGTGGCCTCTTCCTTTCCTTTTATTTCCAGCGACTTAACCTCTGACAACGGTATTTTATACGGCATCAACCGGCACAATAACAGTTTGATTTTGTTTGACCGTTTTTCCCTGCAAAACGCCAACAGCTGCGTTTTCGCCACCTCCGGCGCCGGCAAAAGCTACGCCGTCAAGCTGGAGGTGCTCCGCAGTTTGATGATGGGGACGGAAGTTATTATTATTGATCCGGAAAAAGAGTATAAGCATCTCTGCGACGCCGTTGGCGGCACTTATATCAATATTTCTTTGTCTTCGGAAAATAAGATTAACCCGTTTGACCTGCCGCGCTCCATCGGGGATAATTCCCGGCCGGAAGATATTATCAGAAGCGGAGTGATAAGCGTTAAGGGCCTGATTAAAATCATGCTGGGCGAAGCCGCCGAGGGGCAGAAGAAAGTTATTACCAGCAAAGAGGACTCCATTATCGACCGGGCGCTGCTTGAGACTTACGCAAAAAAAGACATTACCGCCGACGCCGATTTATCCAAGGTAGAACCGCCGGTTATGGCTGATTTTCAGGATATTTTAGGCGGCATGGAGGGCGGCGCCGATTTGGCCGAGCGCCTGAAGAAATATACCGAAGGGACTTTTTCCGGATTGCTTAACAGTCCGACCACCGTAGAGATGAACAACCAGCTGGTTTGCTTTTCCGTGCGCGACCTGGAGGATGAGTTGCGCCCGATCGCCATTTACACCATTATAAATTATATCTGGAATGTCGTCCGCAGCGAGATGAGAAAAAGGATTTTAGTCATTGATGAAGCCTGGTGGCTGATGCAGCATGAAGACAGCTCCAAATTCATCTACGCCCTGATTAAGCGGTGCCGTAAATATTATCTGGGCGTAACCACGATTACGCAGGATGTTAATGATTTTTTAATATCTCCTTACGGGCAGGCGATTGTCAATAACTCCGCTTTGCAATTGCTAATGCGCCAGTCGCCGTCTTCCATCGATTTAATCCAAAAAACATTCGCTCTGACCGAAGGGGAAAAATACCTGCTGCTGGAGAGCGGAGTCGGGGAGGGGATATTTTTCGCCGGCAGCAAGCACGCCGCCATTAAAATAGTGGCTTCTTACACCGAGGACCAGCTGATTACTACGGATCCGCGGCAGTTATTGGAAATTGAAGAAGCCAAGAAAGAATTTGACGAACAAATGAATAATACTATTTCGCCAAAAGAGTAAGAAAATTTATGATTTCTTTGGAATTTGGTGCTTGTAATGTAGAATTTTAATATGCTTAGTAAACGTCTTATTGCCATCTTAATAATAATTTTTGCGCTGATAATTTTAATCGCGTTGATATATTTTATATTTCTCGCTCCGGTGCCGGAGCCGGAAGTAGTTAAGGAGGCTGAAACCATTGCCCAGCAGGAGCCGTTTACTCCGGGGGCGGTGACTGCGCAGCCGGCGCGCCAGCCGCGTTCGGAAGCGGTAAGCGAGAACGATTTAAAGCGAATCGCCGGCTCTTTTATTGAGCGTTATGGCAGTTATTCCAATCAGTCCGGTTACACCAATATCCGGGATCTGGAGATATTTATGTCCCAGCCGATGCAGAACTGGGCCCGGGACTATGTGGAGCAGACGAAAGCCAAAGAAGCCGCCAATGAGATATATTACGGCATCAGCACCAAGGCGGTAGTGGTGGAGACCCAGCAATTCAGCGAATCGGGCTCTAAAGCTGAATTTATAGTTAAAACCCAGCGTGAAGAGTCAATTGGCGTTGGCGCCAATGTTAGGGGTTTCCAGCAGGATGCCGCGGTTTATTTGGTTAAGGAAAAGGGAATGTGGAAAGTGGACAGAGTGGTATGGGTAGAATAAAATAAATTGTTAAATTGGTCTATTGCTAAATTATTAGAAAAGGCGATATAGCAATTTAGCAATTTAGCAATAGATCAATGTCAGATAATAATTTGGATTATATAAGAAAGATTAAATCAGCCATTAATTTTTTTACGGATATAATTTTTCCAATCGAATGCCTTGGCTGCGGAAAAGAAGGGAAGTGGATATGCGAGAGGTGCGCCAGTGCAATTCCGATTAACCGCAATTCGTACTGCCTTGGCTGTAAAACAAAAACTGATTTCGGCGAGTTTTGCGATCAATGCGAATCTCAATATAATTTGTCAGGTGTATTTATCGCCAGCGATTATGATAACGAATTAATTAAAAAAACAATTAAGGCATTAAAATATAGGTTCGTCTACGGCATCAGCCGGGAGCTTAGCCGGCTCCTGATTTTATTTATGGACCGGCAGCGCGCTAAAATAAAGGGCAATGAAAGCCTGCCGCGCGTTATAACCGGCTTTAGCAACGCGGTTGCGATGCCGGTGCCTTTGCATAAAAAGCGCCAAAAATGGCGCGGCTTCAATCAGGCGGAAAAATTGGCCGCGGAGTTTGCCAAACATTTCAGGCTGGAGCTGAACACGGAGGATTTGCGGCGTGTTGTTTCTACAAAGTCCCAGGCAAAATTAAGCGAAGCGGAAAGGAAGAAGAATTTAATTGATAGTTTAGCCTGGCGCGGCGCAGGATTAGCCGGCCGGAATATTATTATCGTGGATGACGTAACTACTACCGGCTCTACCCTGGAAGAATGCGCCAAAGTTTTAAAGAGGGCTGGCGCTGGGGAAGTTTGGGGTTTGGTCGTGGCTAAGGGGTAATTTTTGCCGGCGCCGTAAAGAAGGTCGTGTTATTTAAATTTGAGCAAATAAAATCATATAATTATCGCCATATTTTTTTGCGCACTTAGGGCAGTAAGCGTAATGAACGTAATAGTCCTTGGCCTTTTTTCCTTTCGCAGATAAATATTCATCCATTTGTTTTACAAATTTTGACACCGCGTTATACGGGCCGGCGAAAACTTTGCCGATAAACGTGCCCGAGATATTGACATTGTCCGCGTCCGGCACCGGACCGGTTACAGACAGGTATATTTCCGATTTAAAGGCGCTGGGATCCCTGAATAATAACAGGACATCCTCGCTGTTAGCCTCCGCTTTTTTTGAATCTTCAACCAGTTTGCACATTTTGCCGATTTTTTTCCCGAGCATTGGAGGAAACGGGATATGGAATAATGTGGGAACAGTTTCTTTGATAAATGGTTTATTATCCCAGCTATGTGTTTTTTGGTCCCATTTTTCCGGGTTAAATTTGGGACAACACTCTTTGTTTTCGTTACTCATATTTTTAAGTTAATAAATAAGATTTTTTATTATTTTCGATAACGTTAGCTGTATCTGAAGTTTTTATGACTGAAAGGAGTGAAAATTTTGGGTGGAAGCTTTATTAAAGCCGTAACCAGATACAGCTTGTTATATGATGTAATAAAAAATTCTTTTCGTCCCGCAAGCTTGGGGGAATTTAATCGGGGCAAATTTATTTTTTTATTTTTTTCCTACTCTGAGGTTCTGTCAGATAATTTTCTTTAGTTATAACTTTGCCACCTGATTCTAGTTCAAGTTTTTTCCTGGCGTCGCCAGCGATTTGTCCGCCTTTCTGGGCGACTATTTTGTTTTGAATAAACCCGATAGCGTTTTTATCTTTCGCAATCTTGGCAGTTGAGGCTTCGCCTAACATAGAAAAAATTAGCTCAAGGTCATTCATGTGGTCTCGTAAATTTTCTCGCTTCAAATTTTTGAACTTTTTGTATTTGCTTGGCGTCATGTCAAAAGTCGCTTTAGAAATTTCAGCAGTTAAAATTGCATATTCAAGATCTTCTTTAACGCCACGATTGTGCCATTCATCGGTTAGTTCTTCGCGGATAGCGATTCCGCGCATGCGCTTTTCAATCCAAGCGTCAGAATATCCCTTAAGTTTATAAAGTGCTTTGGTTCTTTTTGTAGCCAGTTCAGGGTCTTCAATTTCTTGGATTCTTTCATAACCTACTTTAGCGAGCCAACGCTTGAAAGGTTCGGCGTTAGGAGAGGAGATTGATTGGATGATGCGGAACATGGTTTCAGTGTTGGTGCAGTCAGTTTCTCTCATTTTACCGTCAGAAGCAGACATTTTCAATTGTCCGATTTTTTCGGACACTTCAATATAGCCTTCATTTTTGAGCTTTTTTTTAAGATCACTCCAATATTTACGTGGTCTGTCGGTGCCAGTTAGTACTTCAATGACATCAATTATCGAAAACCACCACTCTCTGTGATAAATGGTTTTTCTTATAGATTTGCCTTTAAAAATGGCTATGTGGTTGGTTGGGTTATTAATGTTTTTCATAATAAACAGTTTTAAAGGTATCGAATTCGATACCTTTAAATTATATCATATATTGGCGAAAAATTTAATCAGCAGATACTTCGTGTTATATACCCCGCAGGGCAAGAGACGTTAGGAGCGTAGAGTTTTGTTTACCGTCGTGTTAATCTATTTCCACCCAAACTCGCCATAAGAGATTTTTTTATCTATATTTTCAAGGGCAAGTTTTACTTCGGGCACCATATTGTCAGGCAGGTTGTTGAGCGGGAACCATTTCAATTCTTCGCATTTTTCTGGTTCAGTATTAGTAACTTTTCCTTCCCAAATATGTTGCGTTAGATTCTGGAATCAAACTTTGTTTTGAGATGGATATCAATATATTCACGATCAGATCCATAGCGATGCATTACATGAACTACTTCTAAGTCAGCCGGCTTTAAGGTTATTCCAGCTTCTTCTTTAGCCTCACGTATTATTCCTTGCCTAGCTGTTTCAGATTCTTCTAAATGGCCGGCGACTAAACCATATTTACCGTCTTGATATCCCGTGTTGGTTCTTTTTAGAAGTAAAACTTGCCCGTCTTTAATGAGCACTAAAAATATTGCAATGAAGATTTTAAATGGTTCATTTTTATTCATAATAAAGGTTAATTATTTAATAGGCAAACAAAATTGTATATAACGTTTCAGCGTATGCGATGTTTTTGCGACCAACGGGAGCAAAAATATGGGAGAGGGGCGAGCCGAGCCCCGAACCGCATACGCTGTGTTATAAGCCACGACGACCGAAAGGAGGAGAGCGCAGCGGGACGCGACTGAAAGGAGCGAGTTCAAAAAATATTTTTCATTCAATTTCATTTTGACAGGCTTTTTATTCAATAGTATAAATTTGTTTTTGTTTTGAATTTTTGGCAGAGGGGATTAAGGGGTGAATGCCAAAAATTCAAAACTCCTTATTCGATTTCCTTTTTCTTTTCTT
>Ga0210057_1009742_pt1 | contig 11040 bp, 11 predicted proteins | sample CryGeyCG2114_010_2_FD_183968 | JGI IMG/M metagenome (GOLD analysis project Ga0210057, IMG submission 183968) | Groundwater microbial communities from aquifer - Crystal Geyser CG10_big_fil_rev_8/21/14_0.10 (SPAdes) (version 2) | ecosystem: Environmental > Aquatic > Deep subsurface > Groundwater ...
ATGGCTCCGCGGGCAGGACTCGAACCTGCAACCATCTCCTTAACAGGGAGCCGCTCTACCATTGAGCTACCGCGGAATATTTCTTTCCGGGTAGCATGGTAGATCGGTGGTTTTGAGAAACGCCACTCTTCCTGGGCATCCTGCTATTGCCTTGCAATGACGCAATGCCCGTTGAAAGCTTGAGTGCTTTCAACCCATTTTGCTACCGCGGAATATTTTTTTCCGGGTAGCATGGTAGATCGGTGGTTTTGGGAAAAAACGCCGCTCTTCCTGGGCATCCTGCTATTGCCTTGCAATGACGCAATGCCCGTTGAAAGCTTGACCGCTTTCAACCCATTTTGCTACCGCGGAATATAAAAAGATTAACAAAAGGAGTTACTTTTTTCAAGGATTTTTGAATCTCTTGATTATTTGCGCCTCACAAAAAGTGACGCGCCCGAGTCATATCGGGCGCGTGAGTGCGTAGCGTAAAACCTAGGCGCTCTTCTTGGATGCTCTTATGCACCAAGAAGAGCAGTAGATCATAGATGGAGAACCCGGAAGAACGGGCGCTCCACAGTTGAAGCACTTCTTCTAAAAACTATTCTCATATTCTGCAGAATATGAGAATAGTTTTCTTATTTTTAAAATGCCCAAAAAAGAAAGCGGGTGGCGAGATTTCTCGCCACCCTTGGTACAGCAGCCCTCCGAGCAGTGCGCAACCGCGCGAAGCATCCAACGTTTCCCAGCGCGCATCGTTCTCTCCTTTCCTGTGAGTTCTACTTTTACCTTACCACACTCGTCAAGCCCCGAAGAACATCTAGAGCGGGGATGCGATAGATATGAAAACCCCCAACGAACTGTCGGGGGTCGTATTGAGAAGAGAACTACATGATAAGAGCGGGCTCCCAGCTGGAATTGAGCGAGCGGGCCTCGAGTTGCCGAGCCAGCAGTCGCCCCATCTGGGGGATGTCAAAGGCATAGCGCCCCGCGGGAGCAATGATCGGAACGGCTTGGATGAATTCTCCATACCACGCTCTCCCGCCCCGAAGTGTCATCCAGAGTTCGCCCTCTTGAGTCCAGATGGCGAACACCCATTTCCCTCCGACGCTTGGGTCCTTCTTGCTGTACCACACGCCCAAAGCATCGGGGTAGTGCTGGGTCTCAATTCCTTCTAGGTTTGTAACCCGAACGAAATCGAGGTCTTTGAGTATTGCCTCCACGCTTTTTTTCATCTCTCCTCCTTTGTGCTTTTATGTATATACCACATTCGCTATAAATTGACAATATATTCTCTACGCGCTATTCTATAGACAGCACTACCCAAAAGGAGGATTAAAAATGAACTTGCGCGAGGATTTTTTCTCCAGAGCGATTTGGACCGTCAAGTGTGTTTTTGCCGAACAAACCGGGCTTCTCCCCAAAGATGTGGACAATTTCGCCACGATCCCCTTCCGAGATCTGGGGTTTTCTATTGTTGAGCGCCTCATTCACGAAGCAAAGCTCAATGAAGAGGAGATGCTTATTTCCCCCAAAATGACAGTCCAGTCCCTCGCACAGATCGCCTTGGAGCAAGTCCTCAGGGACCTTCGTCCTCCCGACACCGCCCCCACTCACCCGCCCTCCTAGCGCGACACTTCATCTCACGAGAGCCCTCGGGCTCTCTTTTGCTTGTTTGGCATATTACGTTATACTTGCCATATAAATTATCTTCTGTTCCATATGAAAAAAATATTCGTTTTTCTTCTCTCGCTTTGTGTAATCGGAGTTGTCGCGTGGGAGGTCTATAAACTTACCCGAACAACCCCCGTCTTGCCAGAGCAAGCTTCCCAAGAATTGATTGATCTTCATGATATTGATTTTTCTTTTGTTGGATATCTTCCCAATCCCTCCGATGGTTCTATTATGGACGGCGCAACGTTTGTATATGAAACGCCCGGAGCCCCCGCCCAGACCGTTCCCCTTATTTTTGATGGCAAAAGTATTTGCACGTTCAACCAACAAAGCTCTCCCTGCGCGTTATTGAGCGCTTCGGCAAAAGCGCTGATCGGAGAAAAGCGGGCTTTTATTGAAGGCATACGCACCGACAAGGGCGTGCTGGTCCGGAATATTGCGCTTGATAAGGAGGAAAATCGAATGTTTGGATACATTCGTTCTCTTCGCGACAACAATGCCAACATGCTCATTGATGTGGACGAGGTAGAATTCCTTTTCGGAGAGGAGGCGCTTGAGGCAAGCGTGCAGGATACCGGATGTCCGCCCGATACTATTGAAGATTGTGCTCCGAGCATGAGTAATAATTTTTATATCAGCAATCCGTCTGAGGAAATTCAAACACTTCTTCTCCTCCCCGAAACAAAAATCCGCATTTTTAAAAATGTTGGAGCTCCCGATCTTGAAGAAGTTGATCTTGGGGAATTTGCGCAAAGATACGCCCCGCAAAAAGAGCTGATGCATCTCTACCCATTTGCGATTGTTTTGGACGGCGCGTCGGTTGTATCACTTGAAGAACAATATCTTCCTTAATTTCTGGAGTTGTAGAACATCTTCCCAATCCAAAACCGCCCTTCTTGGGGCGGTTTTGGATTGAATGGCTATGCTCCCAAAAATCCAAGTAATTCGTAGACCAGAAAGGCTGGCCAGACAATCGCCTTGAGTATCCCCAGCGCGCCAACCCAAAATCCCGTAGCATGGGCAATGTAGTAGATTACTGCGCCCAAGAATCCAAATCCGTATACCGCTCCTCCAGATGCGTTACACGTATTCATTTTTTTAGGAGTGCATTCCGCGCACACATCGTGTTCATTGTGTATGTGTTCGTGTGTCATGGTTATTTTAATTCTTTAAGTATTTCTCCTTTTACCCGCACAATCGCGCCAAGCGTCATTAGAAAGATAACAAACTTCGCGACCCATCCCAAAAACGGAATATAACCCAAAATTGTCCACACCAACGCGCCGACAAAGATAGAAGCCCAAGTAATTTCCTCCGGATTCTTTTTCATCCATTTGTTTATCACTCCGCCCACAACAACTGGGGCGGAAATGGAAGTGACAATCAACGCCCCAACAAATCCCACGAGCCCAAGAAATCCAAGAGGCATTCCAATCACCGTGACCAACAAAATAATTGAAGCGACCGGAAGCGCTACCAGAGAGAGGAACCCCCTTCCCAACTCACGCAACGGCGTCGCTACGACGCTAGTCACTAATTTTCTCGCATATTTTTTCAACAAAAGTCCAAGCAGAAGCGCCGCAATAAGCGACATCAGAAATTTCCCAAGCACCCAGAAAGACGCGAGCGCCGCAATTCCTGCGGAAGATTGTTTTATCGGCATTGCCTTTTTGACAAACGGCGTGAAGAATACCTCTCCCCTCACCTGTCCGTCTTCAAAAACAATTTCTTCTTTTGCGCTATAGGCAAAATCCCCACCGATTTTTGCTTCTTTTGCGAACGTTATTTTTTCCGCTCTGATGTTCGCGCTTCCTTTGATTTCCGAAGCAATAAATACCTCGCCTCCTTGTATGCTCACGTCACCGGTAATCGGAGCATTGAGAGTGACCACTCCTCCCACAACCGCTACATCTCCGGCAATTCCTTTTCCTGAAACCTGTATTTGTCCCCCCGCAACCACCACGTCTCCCGCAACCGCTCCGTTTATAAGAATATTTCCTCCCGCGACACGCACATCATCCGCGACAGTCCCCAAAATTGTGATGCTCCCTCCCAAAACCATAACATCGCCCTCAACAGCGCTGTCAATAAACACATTTCCTCCCGCGCCCAGGACGTCTCCCCTCGTTCTTCCCGAGTTAGAAACGTTGCCTCCCGCGATATAAAGGTCCGAACCTATTTCTTCCTGCGCGGATACCACTGCCCGCTCTCCCATTCGAAACTCCGCCGCAAATGAGAGGGCAGGAGCTACTAACATGAGAGCGATTATCGCTACAAAACTATATTTTATAATGGATGAATACCTCATACGTTGTATTCTATTACTCATAATTTTGTTATTGTAGCATAATTGTCTGGGAATACTAATCCACCCACGCCTTGAGCGTTGACGTATGAAGTTTTTAATTTTCTCTGTCGCAAAACCTATTTTTTTTGTATACTGAATGTGTTAACTATTTATATTTTATATGAAACAAAAAAATCTTTTTGGATATTTTGCAAAAAATATCACGACCGTTATTGCGCTTGTGCTTGTGTGGAGAGGTATCTGGTATATCCTGGACGCGATTGATATATGGTTTTTTGGCGCGAGCCATGCGATTACCGCGCTTGGGGGAGTTATCCTTGGAATCGCGATCCTTTATCTTCCCGACAAAGACCTCAAAGAAATAGAAAAGCTGTAAGAAAAATCTATTTATTAGATTGCTTGATTTGCCCCGCCCTTGCGAATTTTTAAAGAAAGAGGCAATAAGTTGTGACTAGGTTGCAGTTGTCCGCTCTAAAAACGATCGTTTTTAGAGCGGACAGGGAGGGCGTTTCACATCAAGTCATTTTTAATCGTTTGTTTTGTATCACCCAAAAATTACCCTCACCCGATGGTTGTCGATTTAATGTACCGCGCCGGGAGCATCCCTTGCTTTGTTTCGGGACGCTCATGATCATAACTTCTACGTTCAAATAATTATGGTGTCCGCCCACCTGGACTCGAACCAGGGACCATCTCCTTAAAAGGGAGCTGCTCTACCAACTGAGCTATGGGCGGATGGCATCTTGTACAATGCACTGTGTGTTTATATCGTCTTTTTGTTTTGGACGCAAGCCCTTCGGGTTTCTACCCTGCCTTCGGCAGGCAGGTCTTCCTGGGCAATTCCTGATTTTGATTAAATGAAATTGCCCGTTGTGAATGAATTAAAATTGCTTATTCGCAATTTCATTCACAACCCAACTGAGCTATGGGCGGGAAATAACTAATAACAGATGACTAATAACGGGTGGCCTACAGCTTTTTTACCTATAACCTAATGCCTATCGCCTATAACCTACTGCATTTACTCCTCTTTTTCAAGTTCGCTTCTTAATTCTTCAGCTAATTCTTTCGCTTTTTTGCTTAGTTTGCGAGGAGTTTTGAGACGTAAAAGCACCACCAAATTTCCTCTTTGGTCACGCCCCCCAAACATTCCCGAGGCGCGAAACATTCCCTCTCCCCGAATAATAATCGGTTCGGTAATTTCATATCCAGAAGGGATTTCAACCGATATTTTTTTCCCCGCAACGCTTTCTATCTCAAATTTCTTTCCAAGAAGCAGATCCGCAACGCTCACTTGATGTTCGGCGACAAGATCGTCTCCTTCTATGCGAAGATTTTTCCGAGATTTTACCAGCACTTGTACATAAAGATCTCCCGTTTTTTCTTGTCGTATTCCCGCCTCAGCGCCTCCCGCGACTTTGATTATCTGGCCATTGTGTACTCCTGAGGCGATTTTGATCGTTACCGTTTTTTCTTTGAGCGTCCTGCCCTGCCCCTTGCACGCCTTGCAAATCTTTTTTGGCTTTTGACCCGTCCCAAAACATTCTTCACATTCTCGTACGCGAACAAAACTTCCCAAAAATGAGCGCTGTTGTTCTTTTATTTTTCCCGTTCCGCCACACGTTGTACATGTTTGAGTCCCCTCTTTGGCATCGTACCCCACGCCATTGCATTCATCACATACAACATATGTTTTAAACGAAATCTTTTTTTCCGTACCCGCAAATGCTTCTTCAAGAGATATTTCTATCGCCGCTTGCATATCCTTTCCTTTTCTGCGCGCTCCCTGCGATTTCCCGCCCCCAAAGAAACTCCCCAAAATATCTTCCATATCAACACCAAATCCCTCGCCACCAAATCCAGAGAAATCAAACCCCCCAAATGGATTTCCGGAAAATCCCTGCGCGCCATCAAAAGTCCGTCCAAATTGGTCGTATTGAGAACGCTTCTCTTTATTGGAAAGTACCTGATACGCTTCGTTGATTTCCTTGAATTTTTTTTCGTCTCCCCCACTCTTGTCGGGATGATACTGATGAGCAAGTTTGCGAAACGCCTTTTTTATGTCGTCGTCCGAAGCATTTTTAGAGATCCCAAGTATGTCGTAGTAGTCCTTCATATATCAGGCATATAGCTTATAGCAAATAATAAATCGTGTAAATAACTTTAGGGAAGCGTGATCGTTTCCTTGCTTCTATTTTCAAATACCACCGCGACAAATCCTGTCGCGCGCAATAATTCAAAGAGGAGAAACGCAATTCCTGCGGCGACAACCCGTAAAATCGGTGAGATAGCCGCAACGGTTATGAATAAAATAAACGCGAACGCAACCAAAATAATTGTTTTGAGCCCCCCTTCCAATTGATTGAATTTTCTTAATAAGGAGTTATAAATTTCGGTTGAGAGCTTCTCGTCTGGGTTGAGTGGAGTTTTGAGTACATCTTCAATACGATCTCGATATTCCTTGAGCGCTTGCTCTTTTGACGCCCTAAGCACGTCCGGTCCTAGTGTTACGGGAGCATCTTGCGCAATTTTTTCCACCGAAGCATCGGCAATTTCTCGCAATGTTTTTGAAAAATCGATATCTCCCAATGCCGGCCCCAATGCTCGTGAAAATCCTTCTACGTTTTTTTCAAATACACCTTGAGGCAAGATGGGATTTTCTCCCGTCAAGTTTCGCAAAGAAAACGCGTCAAAGAAAAGAATCGCCACGCATATCGCGATACCGAATACCGCCGGAACCAGCACAACTCGAGAAAGTCGAAAAAAACGAATTTTCAACGCATCATCCATCTCCCTTCTTCCCGCAAGGCCCCCCGCGACAAAAGATGCCGCCAAAACTCCAACCGCTAAAAGCATTCGTTCGTTAAAACTTCCAAGAAAATTCACCCCCATCGCAAGCGCCCCTATTCCCAGAACAGCACTTAGAAATCCTCCTCGTACGACGCTCACCACGTTAAGAAGAAACATTACAAGAAAGATGATGACCGTGATTGAAAATCCTATCGCGGCGCGAGCAAATGGATCTTCTCCCTCATAAAGGAAACGATTGAGAAGATACCCTACCAAAAAAGAAGAAATGACGTAAAGACCGGCCAAAACGGCGGCCTTCCAATAAGAAAATTTTCCCTCATACACGCTATACGATTTTTTATCTTGAGGTGATGGCTGTGCGTCCATGTCAAACCAGAGAGCGTTTTCTATTGGTGATGCTCGGGCGATTCTTTTGGAGGTTCCTCTGGAGTATCGCCTTCTTGTTTTTGCTCTCCTTCTTTTTGATTATACATGGTTTGCCCTATCTTTTGAAGCTCTTGAGAAAGCGCCTGAGAAGATTCTTTTATATTTCCCGCGTCTTCTGTTTTGAGCGCTTCTTTGAGCGCGTTGAGTTTTTCTTCTATTCCCTTTTTGATGTCTTCCGAGATTTTTTCTTTCCACTCATCAAGATTTTTCTCGGTAAGATATACCATCTGCTCGCCATGGTTTTTCGCGTCAATCAATTCGCGTTTCTTTGCATCTTCTTCGGCATGAAGTGTCGCTTCGTTTTTGAGTTTTTCTATCTCATCTTTTGAAAGTTGCGTGGACGCTTCTATGCGAACCGATTGCTCTTTGCCACTCGCCTTATCTTTTGCTGAGACATGCAGAATCCCATCAGCATTGATATCAAACGAAACCTCAACCTGCGGAACGCCACGTGGCGCGGGAGGGATTCCATCCAGAATAAACCGCCCGAGCGTCTTGTTGTCGGTCGCCATAGGACGCTCCCCTTGCAAGATATGAATCTCCACCGAAGGTTGATTGTCTGCGGCGGTAGAAAATACTTGAGATTTTGAAGTTGGAATGGTGGTGTTTTTCTCAATCATCGGCGTAAATACTCCTCCTAACGTTTCAATGCCAAGTGAGAGCGGGATGACATCCAAAAGCAACACATCTTTGACGTCGCCCTGGAAAATACCCGCCTGCACTGCGGCTCCCATCGCAACCACTTCGTCAGGATTAATTCCTTTGTGAGGGTCTTTGCCAAAAAATTTCTTTACCGCCTCCTGGATTGCCGGCATTCTGGTTTGGCCTCCCACCAACACAATTTCGTTGATGTCTTTAATTTCCAATTTCGCATCCGCGAGCACCCTTCCGACATGTTCAATTGATTTGTCTATAAGGTCGCGCACCAAACTCTCAAGCTTCGCCCTGCCTAACTTCGTGACAAAATGTTTGGGGCCGTTTGCGTCTGAAGTAATGTAGGGAAGATTAATCTCTGTTTCTGCAACCGAAGAAAGTTCGTGTTTTGCTTTTTCAGCCGCCTCTCTAATACGCTGGAGCGCGAGAGGGTCCTTGGAAAGGTCGGACCCTTGGGTCTTTTTATATTCCTCCAAAAGATACTCCATAATACGCGCGTCAAAATCATCTCCTCCTAGATGAGTATCTCCTCCGGTTGCTTTTACCTCCACCACGTCGTCTCCGATTTCAAGCACCGAAACGTCAAATGTCCCTCCTCCAAAATCGTAGACGATAATCTTTTCGTTTGCTTTTTTGTTTAAGCCATACGCGAGCGCCGCCGCTGTTGGCTCGTTGATGATGCGCTTTACTTTTAGCCCCGCGACTTCTCCGGCATTTTTTGTCGCTTGTCGCTGGGCATCGTCAAAATACGCAGGAACGGTAATGACCGCTTCTTCAATTTTTTCTCCAAGCTTGCTCTCCGCGTCCACTTTAAGTTTCGCAAGTACCATCGCGGATATTTCTTCTGGCTTATACCACTTGTCTCCCATTTTTACCTCAACGCCACCCGAAGATGATTTTTGCATTTCAAAGGGAAGCGATTTTTTATCTCGCTGTACTTCTGGGTCATCAAAACTTCTTCCGATGAGACGCTTAATAGACCCGATTGTATTTTGAGGATTTACCACCGCCTGACGTTTTGCCAAAAGTCCTACTAATCGCTCGTTTGATTTACTCATCGCAACAACCGATGGAGTGGTTCTGTTCCCTTCTATATTTTCAAGGATTTTTGGCTCTCCTCCTTCTACGACCGCCATCGCGGAATTGGTCGTCCCTAAATCAATACCAAGTATTTTTGCCATATTTGTTTATAAAGAATTACGAATAAAGAATTTTGAATAACGAGTCCAAAGAAATTAACTCCTCCATATTCCTATTTCACGATTCTTGCTTCACGTTCTACTTCGCTACTTTTACCCGCGCCGGACGGATTAATTTCCCTTGAAGAGTATATCCATGTTCCACTTCTTCAAGCACCGTTCCCGACTCTTTATCAGAACTTTCAACCGCAAGCGCCTCCTGAAGCGCCGGATCGAATGGCTTTCCCACCGACACGATCACGCGCTCAAGCCCATATCTTTTCAACACGTCTTCCAATTGCGCGCGAATAAGATACACCCCCTTTTCAACTTTCCCTTCTTTCGCAAGCGATTCTATCGCCAAATCAAAACTGTCCAACACGGTGATCAATTCACGAATAATCTGCTCATTCGCAAACTGCAGTACGCTCACAAATCGTTTTTCCTCTTCCTTTTTGTAATTGATAAGATCGGCCTTCGCACGCTTCCATCCCTCAAGATATTCCTCCTCCTTTGACTGGGGCTCTTGTTTTGATGAAGGCGTCGTATGTTCTTGCGAGTCGGCCGTGGGTGTTATTTTTTGGTCTTCCATAGTGAATGTATTTATTCTTACTAATAACCGCGTGTCCGCTTCCTATTTTATGCATAAAAACAACAATGTCAACCCAAGGCGAAAGGACTAAACCAAGCAAAAAAAAGAGTGGCGCGCGCGCCACTCGAGAACTACTGGGGGGGGTTAGAACTTAAACGCCGCCCCGAACGCTAAGAGTCCCAGGGCGAAGACGATGCTCCACCCCAGGATTTTGTTGATTTCAGCCGAGAGCGCCTGCGACTTCGCTCTGGGCGTCCCGGGCTCTTGATCGATCAAATCCATCCGATCGATCGAGGCGATGATCTGTGTCCCGCTCAGGGACACAAGAACGATGAAAATGGCCGCCATGTTCCAATCCATAGCTCCTCCTTCTCTTTGTATTATAGCATACTAGAAGTAAAAAGTCAATCTATCGTTTTATTTGTTACTTATCTCTGATTATCGGTTGAAGGTTGCAAGCTATATGAGGTAAAATAAGGGCATGAAACTTCTTGATACTCGCACTGGAAAAAAGATCCCTCTGCAAACTAAAAAACGCATTAATATGTTCGTGTGCGGACCGACTGTGTATGACGTTCCCCACATCGGGAATATGCGCACCTACGTCGCGTTTGATATTATTGTCAGATATCTACGATCAACGGGGAAAAAAGTTTTCTACTTGCAAAACATTACCGATATAGACGACAAAATTATTGACCGAGCAAAAAAAGAGCGTGTGCATTGGAAAGAAATCGCGCGAAAATTCGAACGGATTTATCACGAACACGAATCCGCGCTTGGAATTGCTTCGGTGACAAAACACGCTCGCGCAACCGACTATATCCCCCAAATCATTGCGCAGATAGAAACATTGCTCGCAAAAAAACACGCATATCGAATAGAAGGAGACGGATATTATTTTGATATTTCAACATTTGCCGACTATGGAAAACTTTCCCGAAGAACCGTCGCGCAAGCTCAAGATTCTCTCTCCCGAGTCGATGAAAGTGTTCATAAAAAAAATAGGGGGGATTTCGCGCTCTGGAAATTTCCCAAACATAACGACCCGTCCTGGGACACCAAACTCGGGCCTGGGCGTCCTGGTTGGCACATCGAAGACACCGCAATAAGCGAACATCACTTCGGACCACAATATGACATTCATGGCGGTTCTGTAGATCTCAAGTTCCCCCACCATGAAGCAGAGATCGCCCAACAAGAAGCGTCTTCGGGGAAAAAACCGTTTGTAAAAACATGGCTTCACACCGGATCTCTAAATATGGACGGCAAAAAAATGTCAAAAAGCGTGGGGAACGTAGTCACCGCCGATCAGTTTCTTCGCGAACACAGCGCTGATGTTTTTCGGTATATCGTATGCGCGCATCATTATCGCTCCCCTATTGACTACACCGCCCAACTCGTCGATCAGGCCCGCC
>Ga0210057_1009747_pt1 | contig 11035 bp, 14 predicted proteins | sample CryGeyCG2114_010_2_FD_183968 | JGI IMG/M metagenome (GOLD analysis project Ga0210057, IMG submission 183968) | Groundwater microbial communities from aquifer - Crystal Geyser CG10_big_fil_rev_8/21/14_0.10 (SPAdes) (version 2) | ecosystem: Environmental > Aquatic > Deep subsurface > Groundwater ...
TTTGGCTAAAAAAGCACACTCAGCAGTTACTTCCGTCAATCATCTCCCTAAGGATCAGCTTGTGTTCACCTCATCATTGTGTGCAATTCTAACAAATTCAAATTTGTTTATAAAATTTACCTCAATTAACCCTAAAATCAACACATAACCTATAAGTCCTTGGACTATGCTGTCCACATTTAACTAACCTTAAGATCTTGCATTTCTTGCCATCTTTCTTACAAGCTTTCTTGATTTTCTCCTTGGCCTTGTCAAATTCATCTTCATGTAAAAAATCATAGAAATGTATTATACCATTATCTTTAACAACACCCAATGCAATATCTAAAAAATCTTCAGCAGATTTAGGCAATGGCATCAAAATCCTATCAAATTTTTTCTTGAATTTAGGAACAACTTTCCTAACATCACCCAAAAATAAATTTATATTATCAAGTTTATTCAATTTTACATTCTTAAGCCCATACTCGTGCCCAACAGGATTAATTTCAACCCCATAAATAATAGAAGCATGACTATTCTTTGAAAAAACGCATGGATAAGGAGCACAACCCGAAAACATAACTAATATTTCCTCTCCTCTCTTTATCTGCTTATAAATCCTCTTTCTTTCAGTACTAAGTCTAGGAGAAAAATAGACTTTTTCAACATCCAAACAAAGCTTCACCCCGTGCTCTTTATATTCTGTTTCTTTTGTCTTCTCACCCGCTAAATATTTCATCTTCTGGGTTCTGAAAACCCCAGAATGCCAATCAGCTTTTCGTAGTACTGTTTTGATCTGGGAATTTATATTAAGCAATGCTTCTGCAATTATTTTCTCTTTCTTTCGTAATCCTTCATCTATTTCTAATATTGCTATAGTGCCTACTTGATCAAATGCAGTTTTCAATTTTTGCTGTTCTTTTTTTGTTAATTTATCAACAATTTTATTACGTAAGTTTTTCTCTTCTTTATTTCTCTTAGGAAGATCTGCCTTAACAACAGAATATTTTTTGCTAATTTTGCTTTTAGAATCAATAGGAAAATATACAAACTGTCCTTTTTTTAGAATTTTATAATTTTTAGATAAGTTATTCTCAGAAATAAGATATTTTTTAGCTTCTTCAGCTTTTTTTAAATCTACTTTAATAGCATACATTTTAGAAAAAATCTCCTAATCCTTTTTGTTTTTTATTTACATTGAGTTTTTCCAGTTTTTCAAGGCTGTTTCTAACTCGCTCTTCAGTAAAATCGTGGTTGTTACATAATAAATTTACTATTTTTTCTGTATCAAAAGAATTAAATTTAATATTATAATTTTTATTAACTGGCATGTTTATGATTAACTCATATATGTCTTTCCATGAAAAATCATAATGTTCTTCCCATTTAGCAGCTTCAAAAAGCTTATCAAAATCCTTTTTATATTCCTTCACAAGCTTTAATGCTTTATTTGGACCAATTCCTTTAATTCCTGCCTTATTATAATCTGTTCCAACTAATATTGCTAATACTATTAGTTGCTCTTTATCAAGTCCTAGATTATTAAGAACATCTTGCGTTTTTACGAGCTGTGGTTGTATAGTAAAATATGAATGTACTCCTGCTTTCTTGCGTTTGCCTGCTATTGATAAATTCCTTATTAATTTAGGAACACCATACAACAAAGTGTCATAATCTTGTGAAGAACCATAATCTGCATCTCCTTGATTTACAATATAAGCAACCTGTGCTTCTCCTTCAGAAGCGGCATCTACTATTGGAAAGCCAAGCGCTGTAATAAGCATCTTTGCATCTATGATCATATCTGAAGTCAATACAGTTGTTCTTGCTGCATATTTTTTCATTGCTGCAATATCTTCTCTTTCTTTTGCTATCTCATATTGTTCAATTGCTTCTTCTTTCAGTTTTCTTCTTCTCTGCCGTTCAATAGTCTTTAACTCCGGCGGTTTGCCGTCAAATACAAATATTAATTTTATATTATGCTGCATAAGTTTTGTTGTTCTGCTGAACAACCCAATAAGATGAGAAGTTACATTGCCTTTGCTATCTGTCAATGGATTTCCATCGTGCCCCCTTATTGATGCAAGAAATTGATATAATATGTTAAAAGTATCAATAGCTATCTTCTTGTCTGCAAGGTCCTTCAGTTGTATGTCCTGTCCTTGAACAAGATCCTTAAATTGTAATCCCATAATAATAAAGAAACAATGATATAATATAAAATTTGCTCTATTTATCTGTCGCCTTTTTCCACATATCTAAAAATTGGTCTTTCAATAAAGAAGCAAAAGCAGGGCTCTCAATCCAGAATGATAAATAATCATCTTCATTGATGATCTCCGGGCTTCCTATTGTAATCCTGCATACTTTATTGTCAAACGTACTGAAACGAATGCTTTTCTGCTCATTTTTAGGATAATATTTTATCTTGACACCCACATTTTTCCATTGCTTTAATGCTATTGCTTGTCTTTTATCATTAATATTTTTATGTATCAAAAAGCGGAATTCAACACCTTTTTTTATTGCGTGTGCAACGGACTTAGCACTCATGTAATCAAAATAAAGATCACCAACAAAAGAATAGCCAAACTGTTCTGCATACTCAGATGCTTCTGTGAGCATTTGTATTATCTTCCTTTTTCCTTTTAATACAAGCGCAATATCCTGAAGGTCGTGTTGTTTTTGCATGATAATTTCTTTAAATAAAGAAACAGATTTATGAAGTTCTTTTACTTCCTTTTCTTTAGCAGAAAGCATTTCCTTGAATGGCTGTATATTTGTTATTTTGTATTTTTTAGGTCTTAATGATAACTCTGCAACAAAACCTTTTTTAATTAACTGGAGCAAAGAGGAATATACTTTGTTCGCAGGAACACCTGATTTCTCAGCTATAACATGGGCAGTAGAAGTACCGTTGTGTACTACTGCCATGTATACCTTAATCTCGTATTCTGTAAATCCTAACTGCTTCAGTAAATTCTCTTCATTCATAGTACTCTTAGGACTAGTAATAGTCCTTTATTTATAAAAATATAGATATTATTCTATTCAAATGCTAGAAGAATTAATTGATCCTTTAGAAGCTATTGCAGAATCTGAAGTAATATTAGAGAGTGGCGGTCTTAATTCTGGCAATCTAAGCATTGTAAAATATGGGGATGCTGAATATAATTTAGGAATGGAAGGTGAATGTGGTCTTTGGATTACAATAAGAAGAAAAAATAACCCTAAATACAGAATCAAAAGTGCAAATTTTTTTTATGAATACTGTATAGAAATGACCTTAGAAGCCACTGAAGAAAAAGGAAGATTAATTCATGTAAGGATTTGGAGAAATGGAGATTCATTTAGGAGATTTGTAGATGAACGTGACAAAAGAGCAGATGTTCCCGAAGGCATAAAACATACTGTGCCAATTAGTATATATAGAAACAGTATAGGTGCACAATCAGTATCACTTGGTGGCTTTTTCACTTCTGAATGTACGTTATGCACAGAAATTGAAAGAGAAGAGCTTGTTGTTGAAGGAACAAGTTATGGAAACAGAGATATTTACAGAACAAGAAATTTTAGAGTTAAACCAACTCTTGGGCAGTTATTAGAAGGACATGTAATAATAGTTACAGAAGAGCATTATTTGAACATTGGAGGCATTCCTGCAGTAATGCATGAAGAATTAAACCACGTTATAGAAAAAGTTGTTGATGAATTGAAAATAACATATGACTCTCCGTCTTTATTATTTGAACATGGCCCAACTATAAGGAACCGCTCTGGTTCTTGTATTGATCATGCACATCTGCATGCTATACCAATGCATGGTTGTTTAAAAGATTGGATACCTGATGATGCAAGAGAACTTTTTGGTTTTGGTGATCTTTCAGATTTATATAAAAAAAATATACCTTATTTATTCTTTCAGGAAAATGATGGAAGAAGATATGTAATAGAAGTGGCACATAATTTACAGAGTCAATATATCAGAAGAATTATCGCAAGACAAAACTGTTTGCCTCAAGAAGATTGGAGAAGTGACTTTAATATACCTTCAATATTTAGCACATATGAAAAGATGAAAAAAGCGATGGGGCCATCATGACAACACAGCAAATCGGCGTCAAAGCCATAATCCAACAAGATAATAAGATCCTTCTAATGAAACGTTCAAGTAAGTACGAACATTTAGAAGATGCATGGGACGTTCCTGGAGGCAGAATAAACTTCGGAGAAGAACCATTAGAAGGATTAAAAAGAGAAATACAAGAAGAAACAGGGCTAGAACTAAACCAAGTAAACAAAATTCTTGATACTTCTACAGTATTCAAGGACAATACAAAACATATTGTAAGAATTACTTACTTTTGTTCTGTAAAACAAGGAACAGCAAAGATAAGTAATGAACACACAAATTTAACTTGGATCCCAATAACCCAACTAAATCAATTAAATTTCAAAGATTTCTTATTAAAAAAAACTATAAAAAATATTATTCAAATATCAAATTATAAATGAGGAAATAATTTTATGGAACCTGAATATATTAGAGCAAACAGAGTAGCATATAATGCAACAGCAGAAGAATTCAGAGAAAAAATAGGAGTAAGAAAAGCAGAAACAACAAGATTAGTAGAAAGATTTGGATCATATATTGATAGAAGATTTTCAACTGCAAATATCCTTGAACTCGGATCAGGAGCAGGATATGCATCCTATTTATTATCAGAGAAAGGTTATCAAGTAAAATCAATAGAACTTTCACCAAATATGGCAGCAATTGCCAGAGAGACTAGCACACAAAGCGAAGTAATAATAGGAGAATTTCTAAAACATGATTTTACAGATGTAAAATTCACAGGGATTTTAGCCATTGCTTTCATACATCTCTTTCCATATCAGGATGCAAGAAGCGTGCTTAATAAAGTATTGCTATTGTTAGAAACAAATGGAATTTTTTATGTCTCAACAACAAAACATAGAAAACCAGGAGAAAGGTATGATAAAAAAGATAATTTTAGAGAAGCAGTAAAAAGGTATAGGAGGCGATACACAAAAAAAGAATTAGAAGATCTCTTATTAACAACTGGATTCAAAATAATAGAATATAGTGAAGAACAAGATATTGAAGGAAGAATATGGATGAATTATATTACAGGTAAGTAGAAAAATATATTAAAATAATATTAAAAAAACAAAAGATAATTTTCAAAATTATAAATAAAAAAATTAAAAACTATTCAGCAACCTGAACAGTAAGCATTAGAGATTCATACTCCATTCTTCGTCCGCCGTCACTTAAATAATAGACATAAATGTCATAAATATAATTTCCAGGCAAGACTGGATCTCCAGTATTGGTCAATTCATCTCCAACTTCAATTATCAAAGGCAATACTAGTTCATCGCTTCTCTCAAGTGTGTATGTAGTATACAAATTCTTACTCATCCATGCATCAAGAAGCCCATTATCAGTATCGTGGACACTGTTGCTGTAGTCCTTCATTTGTCTAAAAACCACATCTACTTCAAAATCATGTGAAGATGCGCCAAGTATGTTTCTTATTCCTAAACCTACAACATAAACATCACCTATTTTAAGATTTTTAATAAGCGGCCGGGAAATCTCTGCTCTTTTTTCAGCGCCAAACCTGCTTTCTAAGAGTGCTTCCTCTTCATCACTTATTGTATAATCAACAACAGACACATCAACTACCTCTTCTGTTTCATCAATAGAACTTATTTTAATATCATCCCGAATCACATCAGACGTTTCATCTGTTGTTTGTTCTGTAATTTCTTCTGCTGTTTCAACACAATTACCTAAATCTGTTACTTCGCTGCCGTCTGCACAAACATAAACAGTATTGCTTCCACACCCAGCAACAAATAATGAAATTAACACTACAAAAATTATATATTTCATTTTTCCACCTCTAGTTGCAAAACTTTAGTGTTTGGATACTCAACAGGAAGCTTGTGCATAACTTTTTTTGGAAAAATTCCTGGAGTTAATAACAAAACAGGAAGTTTTTTCATCTGTGCTGCAACAAATGCCGTTGCGATATCCCCTTCATTGCATTTTTTCTTCTTTTTAGCCTTGCAAAAATAAGTTATGTTACCTACAGGAGAGGGAATTTTAACAACACAATCAATCTCTCCTTTTTTAATAATTTTAAAATGAATTATTTGAATGTCCTTCTTAGTAAAATAAGATACAACTTCTTGTGCAAATTGATCATCAAATTGTAGATTAAGAGGAACGTCTGCTTCTTCTAAATGTTTTTGTGTTTCTTCTTTCTTATCAATTATTTTACTTTCTGCTGGCTTTTCCTTGATAACTGGCCCACCAACAACCTCTTTTTTGATTGGGTTTTCCTTTACAATTGGCTTTTCAATAACAACCTTCTCTTCTACAAGTTTTCGCTCAATAATTGGATTCAAAATAGCACTTTTATTTTCTGATTGTGTTGATTTAATATCAGAAGCCAAAATATTTGTTAAAGCTGAATGAACCTCTTGGTCTGTTGCAAGATACCATTTGTAAAAAATCTGGGTTTTATCACCAACAGTAACTTCTATTGGTTTAGAATAATCTCGCATAGTCTTTAAAGAAACCCTGATTAAAGGGCTTTGATCAGTATCTCTTAATACTTTTTCCTTCTTAAGAAGATCATAAACTTGTTTGTCTTTTTCATTTAGATAGTTATATAAGTCCTGAAGTTTGCTCTTATGTTCAGGTGGATAGTATACTGGACTTCTGCCAACTTTAACATGAGAAATTATTAGCTTTTTTTCCCTGACTAAATCAGATAATACTGCTCCCATTATAAATGTATCAACATGAAACTGTCTTGTTAAATCAGAAGGAACCACATAACCTTTCATTTTCACAACTTGTAGAACATTATCTTTATCAATCATGTAAAAATGGATAGGATGTTATTTTATATAGTTTGTCAATGACTTAGGGCCTTAGCCAACGGGTCTCCCAATAGCTTACATCACCTTCTTCATCAACAATACCTAATAATAATCTCTTTTTGGTGCTGTGCGCCACCCTGTTTTTTGCACTAAACTCATACCAAGTCATTACATCTGTTTCATGTACTGGATACACAACCCATTTTGCATGGTCATCTCCTGGCTTTACACCACGGTCATATACTCTAAAATCTGCACCAAATTTTAATGCTGTTTTAACAATATATCCCCTTTCTCTTAAATCCCTAAAAACACAATATCTTACCCAAAAATCATTTTGTTTGCGCTGTGCTTTTTTTAGAAAGTCGGTTTTAGTTATTTTTTTTCTTCTGTAATCATATAAAATAATTTTTTCTTTTTCTAATAAATAATAAGTTTCAAGAAAAGAAAGCATTACACACCCACTGTCAATAGTACCAAATCTGCTTTGGTCATACAAAAGGCGTGCTTCATCACTATCCTCTGTTTTTATTATTCCTTTAATAAAATCACATAGTATTGCTTTTAATTTTAACATAAATATAATTATTGATAAGTAATTAATAAATGTTTAGATAAATTGAAGCTGTTGGTCTTGCACATAAGGAATGCCTTTTTCTAAAGCAATTACTGCTTTTTGCAGTTCAGTGCCTAAATAAATTGCATGTGAAAGTTCACTCACTTTCTTTTTTTTAATCAATTCTGTATACAAATAATATGCATCCTTACCTGTAAAACTATCTAGTACTTTTCCTCCAGTGCCTGTGTGTGTTACTATAATTTTACCATCAACAAGACGAATAATTAAGTTTCCCCTTTGATCCCCTAGCATCTTTAATTTAGGATTATATTGAATAATAATATCTTGTGTAGCTGTCCAATTTTGCTTATATATATGTGCGCTGTTAGAAATAATAGTTAAAGATCCTGGTAAAATGTCCATTTCCTTAGCAACAGTAAATTGCAGTTTTCTTAAACCAAATGCATTTAGGGGCCACGCATGAAACATGTCATTGCTACGAAAAAAAGCAGTCATATATAATAATTTATTTTGTACAAGAAAATGCACAAGTATAAGGCAGGGTGGTTTTTCACTAGATATGTCCTTTTCCAGGTTCCATGTGACAGCTATTGCTCGCCTGGTATATAGTGTCTTCTTCAATATATCTATAATTATTTGTATTTGGTCAACATCCTTCTCAGACCTCAGCCGTTGACCATAAGAATATTCTATACCTTTTATAGAATCTCCACTAATAATTTGAGGATAATAGTTAAACAGATCTTCTTTTGTAAATTTAAAAAACTCATAAAATTTTGGATTATCTGGATCTTCTTTTTCTATTACAGAAACAATATTCAAAAGTTCGCGCTGATCATCACTATATTGGCTTTTTTTAATAAAACCAAATTTCATAATATTATGAAGTATATGGAGCCATGCTTCACCTATATAATTTTCTCTGACAACAAACCCGCTTTTCTCTGATGGGTATGTATCTGGTATGGCTTGTTTAGTTATTGGAAAAATTTCTGGTTCCCCATAAGAACCTAAATTTTCAAGCTCATTTACAATAGAAGAAAGCTTTGAAAAGTCCTTCAATGATCTATAATCATAAACCTTTACATGCTTGCGCAGGTTATCCAAAGAAGTTAATGGGATCTCTTTGTCAATAATTACATCATTAACTCCTTTAACAGAATGATTTTCATCAACACCGCATTCAAAGAATGAAATAAGGGCATCTCCTGCTTTGTTTAGATCAACACCAACAACCAGTATGTGCCTTATATTTTTATTAGCAAGACAATTGCGAAGCAGTGCATTAAATCCCTCGTGTCTAGAATACAATTGTCCTACAAGAGCATATTGCTCTGGCTTCAGATGCCTAAGTATAAATTCCTTCTTTGTCCATAAAGTCACTACCCCAACAGAATTGTTTAGATCTCCTACATCAACAAGATCTCCAAAACAAATAGGCCATTGCATAAAAAAGAGAACAAATCAGCACAATAAATAATTTGTGGTTTCAATTAAAGTCAGAAAGGTCTATACTTTCCAAAACAATAGCAAGGTCTGATGATTTTACATTGGTTTTTGAAGAAAATGATATTAATCTATCTTTAATTGCATCATCAATGTTTGTGTCTTTATATTGTAGAGCTTTTATGGTGTCTGTCTCAATTTGAACTGTGATTGTTGGATCTTTGATGTTTCCCTGCTTTAGTAAAATAAGCTCTCCCTTCTCAATAATTCCATAAAAATATTTATCAATATCTGAAACATATACTTTTACAATAGAGTCTCCTAAAGAAGTAAACACAAAGTCTGATATTCCTGCTTCTTTAGAGTTAAATGCAATAACATATGGTGTTAAAAGAGTTGATACATCTGCAGTTTCTTCCTGTATTTGCCCAGTAAAAGAACTTGCCAAAGAAAATGCTGTTATCATAACTACTAGCGACACAAGAAGCATAAATGTCTGTGTGTGCCTTTCTGTTGCGCTGCTTCTTTTTACCATAATTATTTCTTTGTATTACATGTTTATATACTTTTTGGACGCAAAACTATATATAAGGAAACAGAAAAATAACATAATATGGAAATAACTTTTTTAGGAACAAGCGCCATGGTGCCTACATCAGAGCGAAATCATAGCGCACTTTTCATCAAATACAAAAACCAGGGCCTCTTAATAGATTGTGGTGAAGGCACACAAAGACAGTTTAAGCAGTTTAAAATACCCCTGACTAAGATAACAAAGATATTTATCACACACTGGCATGGTGATCATACTCTTGGCTTGCCTGGACTTTTACAGACATTAAGTGCATCAGAATATTCTAACAAAGAAAATTTATTAGAAATCTACGGTCCAAAAGGAACTAAAAAATATTTTGATTTAATGATTGGTGCTTTTCCTTTTGACTGTAAGTTAGATATAAAAGTAAAAGAAATTAACAAAGGAAAAATTATAGAAAATAAAGATATTATAATAGAAGCTTTTCCGCTTGAACATTCAGTTCAAACCATAGGATATAAAATAATAGAAAAAGATAGAATAAGAATAGATACAAAAGCTGTAAAAAAGCTTGGGATACCAGAAGGGCCTTTGCTCGGAAAATTGCAGGAAAACAAATCAATTACATACAAAGGTAAAAAAATAAGCCCTAAAAACACAACATATGTTGTAAAAGGGAAAAAAATAGGGATAATTTCTGATACTGTGCAGTGTAAAAATTGTTTGGAGATAGCAAAAGACACTGATTTGTTGATATGTGAGGCAACTTTTATGGAGAATGAAAAAGATAAGGCTGCTTCTTATAAACATCTCACAATAAAGCAGGCGGCATTAATTGCACATACTTCTGAAACTAAAAAGTTAGTTTTAACACATTTTTCTCAACGCTACAAAGACAAGTCTGAGCTTGAAAATGAAGCAAAAGATGTTTATGATGATGTTGTGTTGGCTTTTGATGGTATGAAGATTAAGTTGTAGTTATTTTTTTGAATATTCTTTCATTTGCTCCATACCTAAATAAATTGTAAGTTGATCATTATTTTGAATTACTTGTGTTGGTCCATTACTACAATCTAAAATAAAATCACCATCAAAATAATATTTATTGCCATATCTAACAGTCATGCTTGTACCCCATTTATCTACAATAACAGGCGCCCCAACACTACGTAAATCACCATCATGTTCAGATTTTGCATGAGATAGTGTTTTTGCTATGGACAAAACACATTCACGTTGATAAGCGGCATATTGTTTTTGTTGCTGAAGAGATTCCTCTCGTGCATACTTTCTTTGCTCCATATCTATAGTTATCATAAATAATAAGAGATAACTTGAGACAGCCAGCCCTGCACACACACAACCCAATTCCCACTCATCAACTAAGTCGCTAAAACCAAAAATAATTTTTCGCCCATTTTTTTCAAAAATTCTCAATACTATCTTTTCAAGATTAACCATTTTACCTATTCAAATACCCCTTTACACCTTCAATGTCAAAATAGATATGTATATCTCCATCGTGCCCAACATATGATTTTCTTTTATACGAATGATCTGTAAAATAATCT
>Ga0210057_1009749_pt1 | contig 11034 bp, 14 predicted proteins | sample CryGeyCG2114_010_2_FD_183968 | JGI IMG/M metagenome (GOLD analysis project Ga0210057, IMG submission 183968) | Groundwater microbial communities from aquifer - Crystal Geyser CG10_big_fil_rev_8/21/14_0.10 (SPAdes) (version 2) | ecosystem: Environmental > Aquatic > Deep subsurface > Groundwater ...
TTATGTTAAGGACAGAGAAGAGCATCTTAAGAATGAGATAGAACCTTTTTTGAAAAAGGGTATTGTTATAAGCGATAGATATTATTATTCTACTATTGTTTATCAAAGTGCACAAGGAATTGATGCTGAAAAGGCAATATTGGCTAATATGGGATTTAGGACGCCTGATTTAGTGCTGATATTAGATCTGCCTGCTGAAATGGCTCTTGAAAGAATAAATAAAGTAAGGAAAAAAGAGAAGTTTGAAAATCCTGATTTTTTAGCTAAGATAAGACAAGGATTTTTAGAGTTAAAGGATAAGTTAGAAGATCCGATCAAAATAATAGATGCTTCTAAAACAAGGGAAGAAGTTTTTGCTCAGATAAAAAAAGAAATTGATAAATTACTTTGAAGCTGTTTCTTCGTAATAAACTGGATAATTGCTATAAACTGGCTCTTTTTTGTTTGTTTTTCCGTTACTTTCTTCTTTTCTACCGTTTTTTATAGCCTTTATTATCTTGTCAAGATTCATTATTAATACAACAATCATTATTGTAATTGCTATAGCCCAAACAATTCCACCATAGTCTCTTTGAACAACAACTGATTGTCTTTCGATTATAGGCATGTTGTGGCATGAAAAATCAGAGCCGCAATACTGTTCTGTTGTACAGTCTGCATTAGAGCTGCATTGTCTGCTGCCTAAGTTTATCAACCACCCTAGAAATATCAATGCAATTATTATAATGATTATAGCAGTCAATCCGCCATCTGCTTTTTTGTTAAACATATTAAGTTTAGAAGTAGATTAGGTATATTTAAATCTTTTGGTTATAACTACTAAAGAGTGGCTAATCAGTTGAGGCTTCTTCCTCTTCTTCTATAGCCTTTCCAACTGGCTTTTTTGTTGTAAAAGAATCTAATGTTGTATTTCTCTTTATGGTATTATAGCTTATTTTAGGTTTTTCATATTTTGACATTTTTTCTACCTCTTTTTTAGTGGCCTGTACTACCAAAGCCGCCTTCATTTCTTGTTGTTTCATCAAGTTCATCTACTTCTTCGAATTCAGCTTCTTCTACTTTATTAATGACCATTTGAGCAATCTTTTTTCCTTTTTCTATCTTATATTCCTCTTGCCCTAGATTGATTATGATAATTCCAATTTCCCCGCGGTATGGAGCGTCCACAGTCCCGGGAGTATTCACTATAGATATTCCATTCTTTAAAGCTAAACCTGACTTTGGCCTTATCTGAGCTTCATAACCTTTAGGAACAGCAATTTTAATTCCTGTGGAAACTAAAACACGTTCACCTGGTTTTAGAACATAATCTTCAGTCGAATACAGATCAACTCCTGCATCACCTTCATGAGCATACTTAGGAATTATTGCGTTTTCCTTTATTTTTGTTATTTTTATCTTTACCATTTTGAGAAGGTCATATTTTTTTATATTTTATTGATATTTAAATAATATGGGACTTAAATATATAGCTTACAGTTTATTGAAAAAAATTATTTTGAAATTAAACTGGACAAAGGAGTTAAGCTTTCATGTTTTATTTCTCCTGTTTTTGCGTCTATCTTGATGTTTATTATACTAGATTTTTGAGTTATGAATGTTATGTTATAGACTAAATTAAGTTCTATGTTTTGAAGTATGAGTATCCTTTTTGATGCTGTCTCTTTTTTGTATTTTTCTTTTAGAATATCTCTAGCAATCTTGTCTGCTTGTTGTATGGTTATCTTTACATCATCTACATTCAGTTTTTTAACTTCCATATCTGGTTTTTTGAATATTTCTGCTTGGGGGATTATCTTAACTTGGTCTTGGTTTATTATGAATGTAGTTATAGTATCATCTTTGTTATAATAGCCCACTTGAAAATCATCTTTATTAGGTTCATCATCTATATGGAAAATGTGGCTTAAGAAAGAATATTCGTTTTGTTTTTTATAGTCCTTGAATTCTTTTGTTTTTTCAAGATTTTCTATTATTTCTTTTATCTTCATCATTAGTTTTTTAATTATTAATCTTTATATATCTTTTTGTTTTCTTGCTTTTTATGATAGATAAAGCTAAGCAGAAGGATCTGTATAGGCAAGGCTATAGGTTAGTTGGAAGTCATTCTGCTATCAAAGTATGTGAGTGGACTAAAAAGTCTCTTAGAGATGATGGGATTTGCTATAAAGAGAAGTTTTATGATACAAAATGCCATAGATGTGTGCAGATGACTCCTTCTTTGGGAAGTTGCGGGCATAGATGCGTATGGTGCTGGAGAGATATTGATTTTACAAAGGCTAAATGGATAGGTAAGGTTGATGATCCTAAATTTATAGTTGATGAATGTATAAAAGAGAATATAAAATATCTGCAAGGTTTTAAGGGTTTTTCTAAGACTAATTTGAAGAAATTTAAGGAGATGTATAAGCCGCAGCAGTTTGCGATTTCACTTTCAGGAGAGCCAACAATGTATCCTAAGTTAGCTGAGTTAATATTGGAATTACACAAAAGAAAGATAAATTCTTTTTTAGTAACAAACGGAACAAATCCGAGCATGTTACAGAAATTAATTGATAAGAAAGCTCAACCTACTCAGCTGTATATCACTTTACCTGCTCCTGATGAAGAGACTTATGTTAAAGTATGCAGCCCTTTGATTAAGAATGGTTGGAAGAAAATTCTTAAAAGTTTGAGTTTAATGTCAAAGTTTAAACGGAATGTTGTTAGGCTGACTTTGGTTAAGGAAGTTAATATGATTGAGGTTGAGAAGTATGCTAATTTGATTAAGAAATATAAACCTAAAGCTGTTGAATGTAAGGCTTATATGTGGGTAGGTTTTTCAAGGCAAAGGTTAGGGATAAAGAATATGCCGTTATACTCTGATATTAAGAAGTTTGCTTCTGAACTGGTTAAGCTAACTGGTTATAAAGTAAAGGGTTCTAAGGAAGAATCAAGGGTTGTGTTGTTGGAGAAATAATTACCCCTTCTTACCTTTGCCTTCTTTTGATTTTCTATCTTCTGCTGCTAAAGCTGCTTGAATAGCTGCAGCCAGATTTCCTGATCTAATAGAAGAACGAACATCTGTAGTTTCTATTTTACCACTAGCTTGAGCAGAAGCAGACTCCATATTCTTTTTTGTTTCTTCTGTAACATACAAAGCTATTTCCCGAGAATATTTTTCTGCCTCTCTTTCTAACATTTGTCTAGCATCATCATATAATCCAATTGCCTTGTCCATATTTTCTGATAAAGAAATTCCATAAGCTTCTCTTAAAACTGTTAGAAAACTTCTTATAATTCCAGTAGTAGTAGTACCAATTAGTTGGGTGTGATTTATTTTTAATATGATTCCGTCATCTTTTCTTAATTCATAAAAAACTGCTTCTTTTTTATCTTCTTCTTTACCATATCCTTCCCTATAGATCCTGCCTTCTAAACTAGGTAGTTCTTCCATAAGTCTTCTCATATTTTCAGATAATGGTTCAAGTACTCTAGTTTTAACTCCCACACAATCAATTACTAAATAATTAGGTTCTGCAGCTAATCTTTTGGCTTCTAAATCATCACCTGTAACTTCAAGAACTTCTACCACTCCATCTATTGATGCTAATCTTCCTCCACCATTGTAAAGAACACTTGGAGGTGTGGATTCAGCTATTTCATTTACTCTCTGACTTATCATATCTCTTTTTGCAGAATCTAAATGAGACTCTACTTTTATTGGTAGATATTCAGGCATAAGTATCAATTAGACTAGATTATACCTCGATTTATAAAAGTTTTTATTTTAAAGTAGTAGTATTATAAAAGAGTCAAGAGTGGTTTTGATGAGGAAATAGTTAACTATGTTCTACTTTTTCATCTAATGTTACAGTGTATTCGCTACCTGAAAATTGAAGTGCAATAATTCTTTCAATATCTTCACTTTTCTTTTTCTCAATATATCTTTGAGATTCATATTCATCTGTAAAATGTTCAGCTAATAATCGAGGTTTACCTGATGATTGATGATTTAAAACACAGAATACATAGAAAGGAGGGTTGCTCCCATCATTTTGAATCATTGAGTCAATTCCGTCATAAACTAGAGCATCATATGCTTCTGGATCTTGTGCAACTGGTGTTTCTGGAGTAGATTTTTTGGTTCTATCAGATAATTTTCCGGAGCGTATTGCTTCTAAGTTTGCTTTATAGATTCTTAATAATTCCTTGGCTTCTTCTTTTAATCTCTCCGCTTTTTTCCTTTTAAACCTAGGAGGATTTTTAGCATAGGAAGGTACATGTTCTGAAGCATATTTGATTGCAGCTTCGCTAATTTTTAATTGTAACATAGGATTATCGGGATTACTAAATGCGGTTAAATAAGCATTATGCACTACTTCATAGACTGTTTCAAATGGTAGTTTTGCTAAAGGGGTTGCCATTTTATAATATCGTAAGAATTACGTTGCTTTTTTAAACCTTTTCAATAAATCTACTTAGAAGTGGTTAAATCTGAATAATCTCTCCAAATGGTCCTGGGTTGACGTATTTAATACCTTTTATGTTGAAATGTTTTCCAGAGTTTTCATGCAAATGCCCAGAAATAATTAATATTGGCTTTATTCTGTCAATAAACTTCTTGTAGCTTTGGTTACCGACGTCTTCGCTATGTATCTTATCAATTCCTGATTTGTATGGAGGGCCATGTGTTATTAGAACTACTTTTTTTTCTTTTAGTTTATGAAGTTGTTTATTACTCCATTTTTCAAAATTTTTGTCTTTTTGCGAAAAGCCGCCTCCACCATAGCCTACAAAAACAATATCATCTTTTTCATATATCTTTTTATGCATCGCTTTTATGTTTTTGAGGTTTTTTGCATAGTTTTCAATAGATTTATTATCTTCATGATTTCCGTTTACCATCAAAAATTCGATGTTTAGCTTATTTAGTCTTTTTAGAATATCAAATAATTTATGTTCAAATATAGTCAAGTCTCCTGCGCATATGATTAAGTCTGGTTTTTCTTTTTTTGCTTTTTGTTTTATCTTATTGAATGCTTCTAAGGAGTTGTGCATGTCAACGAAAGCGAGTAGTTTCATGATAATATTGTCTTTTAAGTTAATTTAAAAATCTTTTTAAATTGAGAGTAAGTTTCCTCATTATTATGGCAACAGTTAATCCTATACATACTTATAATTTTTTGTTAGGAGCGGGGCAAGAGGAATTTGTAGTTAGACCAGATTTTAGTTTAGTCCTTCCTGATCTACTGATAGACACAGCTATGTGTAGGCAGAATAGGAGTCCGGAAGAACACTATGTTAGCTTTAAAGCATCTCAGTGTAGAAGACAAGTATTGTCAGGTCAACTTAGTTATATTGGGTTATCAGATCTTTTAACCCCTCCATCTGAGGCCCCATCTAGAGATAAAAGGTTACATCTTGGGGCTGAAATGTGTAATGGTTTTTTGATGGCAGACCAAAGAGTTGTCTTTTACGGGATGACTGATGTTGTTGCAGTTATTGGTCATGAAAATCATAGAGATTTTATAAGGGCTATGCACCTGGCAGATACTTTTGTAGAAGCTACAAAATTCTATGGATTTTGAACTTTCAAATAACACTATAATAATCTTCTAAAACAATCTTATCAACATCTTCAATGTCTTTTACAACATAAAACTTACCATTCCCTATTTCAGTTATCTTTTCAGCTAGCTTTTCTGATTTTTTATCTAAACCAATACCTACTAAAGAAATAGTTATCTTATTGTTTCTAGCTAAAGATACAGCTTCAATTGTCTCTTCTTCAGGATTTTTGCCTTTAGTGGGCATTGCGTCTGTTATCAAAAGAAGATGTTTTGTAACGTTTCTATTTGGAAATAATTCAATGCTTTTCATTATCGCTTTTGTTATGTCTGTTTCTTCACGAGCGTATTTTATTCTTGTTATCTTATCTAATAACAAAGGAAAATCTAAGCAAGGAGCAATCTCTTCCTTCACTTCTGAGCCAAAAATAATCAATCCTGTTTTGTCTTTTTTGTCAATTGCTTTATAGGCTAAAGCAATACCTGCTTTTTTGCAAGCATCTACTTTTGAGCCTTTCATGCTCCCAGAAGCATCTAGAGCATATATCACATAAATCTGGCCTTTGCTTTGTCTTTGGAATGTTTTTAGTTCGTTTTTTGTCAGTTCTGTTTTATTTCTTCTTATTGCTAATTTTATAGATTGTTTTAATGCTAAATCCCTATAACGGTCACCTGTTTTGTAGTTTTTAACATCTTCTTTATCACCATAGATAAAATCTTTTTTATGGATTTTTTCTCCTAGAATTCCTTTTGCTTGTAGATTATCTAATTCTTCATTAAACATAGTTATAGAAGCAAGTTTGATTCCTGTTTCAGAGACAGAATTATCTTCATTTAATATTTCAGCTTCTTTAAGCTGTTCGATATTGTCCTGGATTTTTTTCTTAAGTTCTTTTTGAAATTCTGGAAACTTTCTATTTCTTTCTATATAATTAGGATCATAACTAGTAATAGATTTTATTATCGTTTCTCCATAAAGGTCTTTGGCTATAGAATAATTATTTATTAATTTTTCAAAGATTAATTCAGGAGTAAAAGAGCCTATACCTTTATTTAATGATTCTCTTATAAGCTTTCCGTCTTCAATCGCTTTTTTATCATTATTTAAGACAGACTTCATCAGCTTGTCTTCTTCATTTTGAGAGCCAAGCTTTCCGTTAAGTTCTTCTATCTCTTCAATCTCTTTTATGCTTGTGTCAGAGATCATCACTGCTTTTTGCATCAGTTTTAAGAAATTCTTCAAAATTCTTTTTAATAAAGTCCCTTGGATCTTGTATATATTTTACAGAAGGTTTTAGGCTTATCCTGTGGCTTAATACAGATATAACTGCATCTTTGACATCCTTTAAAGAGACTTTCTTAGCTTTATCTATCAAGGCATTTGCTTGAGCTCTTTCATATAACCCTAATGTGGCCCTTACTGATGGTTTTTTCTCTAGTTTTTCATCTTCTCTTAATAATCTGATAAAGTTTATTGTGTTTATCAGAAGTCTTTCTGGAAATTCAATATCTAGTTTTTTGCCTTTTGTCAATACAATCTCTTTTTCTATTTCTAATGTTTCTGGATATGACATGTAGATTACATCAAACCTGTCTAAAAGAACGTCTGACATCTTTTCAGTTGAGGAATCTTCTGGATTCATTGTGCCTATAAAGATGAAGTCAATGTCAAAATCAACATCATAGCTACCTATTGTTGTTTTTTTCTCAGCTAGTACTTGTAGCAAGGCATTCTGAAGCTTTTCAGGGCACCTATTCAATTCATCAAAGAACAATATGCCTTTGTCTGCTCTGAATATTTTTCCTTTTGTGAAGGCTTCTAGGCTTAGTGGGCCATATTTTAAAGCTTTGATAGGATCAATATCTCCTAAAAGGTCTTCTGCTGTTAAGTCTGGTGAGCCTTGTACTCTTACGAAGTTTTTTGTGTCAATAACTTTTGCAAGATTTTTTGCTAGTGTTGTTTTTCCTATGCCTGGTTGTCCTACTAAGATGACATGTCTGTCTGATAATAAAGCAGACTTTAGTTGTTTCTTAGCTTCGTTTTGCCCTAATATGTCTGTAAAAGGGTCTTTTTCCAATAGTTTTTGTTTTAGCTGTTTCATTGAAAATCTCCTCTGTCAATTTTCAATGCCTCTAAGATTTTCAATCTTCGAGACATTTTAAACCTAAAGAAGAAGTTAAAGAAGTTTATAAAGATTTATTTTGTTAGTTCTGCAACAACAGCTTCTAAAGCTTGCCTGCTATCATTTTCTCCTGGCCTCATAGTGTGAGAAACAAGAGTTAATTCAGTTCCAGTTTGTGCTTCTAAACAAACTAATCCAAGAACTGTTCCTATAGTTATTGTGCCTTTTTTTGTTACAACATGCACATCTGAATGGTAATTTTTAGCTGCAGTTATCATTGAGTTAGCAAGCCCTAATCCCAAAGTAAATCTTAGCTGAACAACACTAGCATAACCTACTTCATCATTACCATATATCCTTCCTTTATTAGCCCTTAATTCTCTTTCTGTAATTCCACTTGCTTCTAAGATTGAGTAAAGATTTTTAGATGCTCTTTCATCATCTACCCGTCTTCCATACATCTCATGTATTTTTGCTGCAACTTCTGCTTTATCTCTACCTGAGACAACTATTGTAATGTCATCCACAGGCAGGTGTTCATTAGGTCTTTGTCCGTTTACTTCTCTATAGATTGCCCTTGGTTCATTTCTATTGTCTTTGCATACAGCAACTACTTGGACTTCATAACCTTTAGCTGCTTTATGTATATGTATGAACTCTTCAGCGCCAACTTCATCACTTAAGGGTACAATCTGGCCTCCTTTAAATTGCATCTCAGCCTCTAGAAACTGAGGTAACATACTTCCGGGCACTTCATATGTTCTTAGACCTATTTTTCTTGCATGATACTTTTCCATATTTTCTTTAATGTGATTCATCATTTTATTTTCCTCCAATATGAGTTTCTATGTTCGTTTCCAATATTTTCTCTAAAATATAAGCCATAAACTTGCATATTCTTTTTCCACTGTTAAAATATTTAGAAGGTTGTAATCAACCTATATACTGGAGTATATAGTTAGTTTTTAAAGCTTTCGTTTTTAATATATAAATTATATAATCAAATCTTTTTGATTAAGAAGTCAAGAGCGGAAGCGCCGCTTAGAGCGATAATTGTAACTATGACTCCTGCTATTAAGACGCCTAATACTGTGGCTAAGAAGAACTTTCGCTTTTTAAGGCCAAGTAAGTAGGCTGCTAAAGCTCCAGAGTAAACTCCAGAACCAGGCAACGGAACACCTATGAATAAAGCAACACCTAACCAACCATATTTTTCAACTATTGGTTTGATCTTGTATTGGGTCTTTATTACATAAGTATCATAACATCTCTTTATGAAACTTATTTTTGTAAATAAAAGTATTATTTTTTCTAGGAAAAAGTATAATATTGGACCTAAAATTATGTTTGTAGCAACGCAAATCAAAAATACCAAAGGCCAGCTTAGATTTGTAGCAAGTATCCCATAAGGTATTGATGCCCTTAGCTCTAGTGCTGGAACAAGGGTTAGAATAATCAAAACTAATATTGGATCGATTGCTTCAAACATTTTTTATTCTTATTGATTTAATCCTTTTATCAAACTTATTTTTTATCTCTGATATGATTAGATCTTCTGCTTTTACAAAGTCTCTTTTTACTTTTGCATAGATCATTTTGTTTTTTACAAATGTTTTTTTGTATTTTGTCTTAAAGATAGAAACAAAGTTTGCTTTGCTTAAAGGCGGACCAGGATGTATCTTTTCTTTTTCAAGGATTTCGTCTTTTAAGATCAAAAATCCTATTGCTTTATCATTTTCTAGATCAAATCCTGTTTTGTAGACTGTAAATCCTTGTTTTTCTAGTTTTTGTTTAATCAAGTCTATGACTTTTATCACTTTACATCCAAGTATGTCTTGTTTCTCTTGTTTAAGATCAAATTCAAGAACAACTAAATTTTTATTCTTTGATTGTTTCTTTAAATTCTCCAGTGAAAATTCTTTTTTTTGAAATAAGTTTTCAGAAGGCGATTTTAAAAACAATTTTGCTGCTTTCTTGAAAATCTCAAATTTTTCAATACTTATTGCAGCTGCTGCGTTTCTGCTTGCTTGTACTGGGTCAATAACTATCAACGGACATTCTGTCTTGCTCTTGTTTAGTTCGAAAATAACATCCTTCCCTTTATGATATCTTTCAGTATCAATTATAACTTTATCATTCCATCTTGATGCAGCTTTTAGCAAATTCAAGAACCCTTTATAATGTATTGTAATAATCTCACATATATAACCAGAGAAGCCATTAATATGAGACTCTGCACCATAGATGTTGTTTGCCTTGCAGAATTGTTTTGTTAATAATATATCATCTTTAAATTTCTTATATTTTGTGACCCATTTTGCATGCAAGGGGCTTATGTCTGTTATGTTTTTTGCTTGCTCTGGTTTTTTTATTTCTAAAATAGGGACTATCTCATAGGTGAAATTATCATCTCTTATCTGGAAATAATCTCTAGAACCATGATAATTATAAAGTTTTTTGAACTTCTTTTTTAGATGTTTTTCAAGAATGTTTGAGATCTGATCACTTTTATCTTTATATCTTGGGTAATTAAAACAAACAAAAATATCTGCGTCATTTACTTTTTTAAGCCAGGTTCCTTTTGCTCCAGAACCTCCAAGGATCGCTTTAAATTCTTTTGACTTTATTTTTTTTAGAATTAAATCTATCTTTTTCTTTCTTTCAAGCTCTTCTTCTTTACTGGGCTTTATTTCATTTAGTACTTTGTCTAATATTTGTTGCATATTCAAAAGATTAGGTCGGTTAGTTTAAAAATGTTTCTAAGTAATATTACTAAATAGAAACTTTAATAAATAATAAACATAAATATGATAGTATGGTAGAAGAACTATTTGCTCCTGCAACAGAATCTTTAGTCTACTTGATATATCTTGTCGTAATACTATTGGCAGGAGTATTTGCCACTATCATCTCAAAAAAATTACACATCCCTAACATATTATTATTGTTGGTCTTTGGAATCACTTTGGGTAACATGTGGTATAAAGGCCAGTTTTTGATAAGGTTTCCGACTATCTTTTTGAGCGTTATAGCCATAATCGCATTAGCTATGATAGTTTTTGATGCCAGTTCCAAATTTAAGATTAGGGATTTTGATAAGATGGCGATGAAAGTCATAAAATTGACAGGAGTTTTCTTTTTATTGACTTTTATTTTTTTAGCATTGGCTGCAAAACTTATTTTTGGTTTGGATTTTTGGCACGCTATGATCTTTTCAGCTTTAATGACCGGCACAAGCCCTTCTGTAATATTATTTATGTTAGGTAAGACTAAAATTAAAGTTTTGGAAATGTTAAAAGTTGAGTCAATAATCAATACCCCTTTAGTTGTTTTGTTTCCAGTAATCATATTGGAATTATGGA
>Ga0210057_1009750_pt1 | contig 11034 bp, 8 predicted proteins | sample CryGeyCG2114_010_2_FD_183968 | JGI IMG/M metagenome (GOLD analysis project Ga0210057, IMG submission 183968) | Groundwater microbial communities from aquifer - Crystal Geyser CG10_big_fil_rev_8/21/14_0.10 (SPAdes) (version 2) | ecosystem: Environmental > Aquatic > Deep subsurface > Groundwater ...
TATTTTACCAGAGGGGGTTTTCACAGTCGTTCCTACTGGCACTTTTATAAATAAGTCTGGGGCGCACTTTCCTGTTCTATCGTTAGGGCCTCCGGGATCCCCGTTTATCGCTCTAAACACCTTTGTGCTAACAAAGTCTTTTAAAGTTGCTACGTTAGTATCTGCAATTAAATACACGGCTCCTCCACTACCACCGCTTCCTCCCATTGGGGGACCTTTAGGTTTAAATTTGGCTTTTGCAAAAGTTATTATTCCGCTGCCTCCGTTGCCGCCGCATACGATTATTTTAGCTGTATCTATCATATTTATATTATATCAGGTATCGAGATAAACAAAAGCGCGGGTATAAAACCCCGCGCTTTATTTATGCGAGTGACTATTTTTGTTACAGTTGTGGTTGTGTAGAACCCTCTGTACCTGCTGGAACCTCGTTATTTTGTATCGGTTGCTCTTCAACTATTTCTTCTTGCACAGGTTGCTGTTCCTGTTGTTGTTTTGCCAAGTCTTCCCGTTCTTTTTCTGCTTGTTCTTTTAGCACTTTTAGGTTGTCGCTGGCTATTTTGAAATCTTCTGAATCTTGTGGTAATAATCTCAATACTATTTCCATATTTGTTGCTGAGGCTTCCCACGCTTTCAATTGAGCTTGTGATAAAGATAAATTGTAATAAGCATTGGCAAAGTCGGATTTTAATTGTATAGCTTCTGCAAAGGAGATAGCCGCTCTCTGGAAGTCTCCGGCGGAATAGTATATAGAGCCTGTTCCTACTATACTTCCGGACCCCACTCTAAGTATAGGATTTAGAGGATCTAGTTGCACTGCTGTTTGTGCGGCATCCATTGCAGCCTGCGCGGCATTAGGGTCCAAGGCGATAAGTTGATTGAAGACCCAAGCGCGGTGTTCCCAGTTTGCCACATATAGCGGGTTTATTTTTTCTGTAGTTAATCTAACTTCTCTAGTTGCCTGGTTTACAAGCTGCTGCATATCTGATTTATCCTGTTCGGTTATATCTTCGCCTTTTTGGGCAATAAGAGCAACTAAAGCAATGTCAATGTTGGCAAAATCTCTTCGATAGGTGTCGTAAAACGGATTGTTTTGAATAATTTTATTATATAAATTATAAGATTCTCCTATATTTCCTTTCTCTGCAGCCACCAAAGCTTTTCTCCTATACACTTCTGCGGCATACGCTTTAGTTGAAGCAAATAGAGTTGGTATAGTTATTAGCAGCACCAATCCCATAAATACATAAGTTAATAATTCTCTTTTCACGGATCCTATATTTAAGCTTAGGCGCTCGCTCATTGCAGAAACACTTAGCGTAACTTCCTCAATGTCTCCCTCCTTGAACTCTTTTTGAATGCCTATGAGCAGGGCTAGAAGTAATACTGTTAAAGTAGCTATTGCTGTATTTGCACTATAGAAAAACAGAGAGGAGAGAATACCCATCAGTCCCGCTCCTATACTTATAGAAATGAGATCTCCTTTTGATTTTTGAGACTTTATCAAGATTTTTGCAACGGAGATAATTAAAATTATTAATGCCCCAAGACCAAGCAAGCCTTGTTCCGATAAAATCCTGAAGAATTCATTGCTAGGCTTGTTAAATCTCAAATTCCAGAAATCGCCACTGTTAAAAGATAGTGGTTTATACGCTGTAAAGTCCATGACATATGTGGCTACACCAGACCCGAGTAGAGGGTAGTCTCTTAAAGCGCTTGTAGCTATCTGCCAAGAGGTTTTTGAATCCAAGGTTATTTCTGTAGTTTTTGTGTAGTTAATGCCCATGCTGGAACTTATGCTGGGCACATAGTTTACTATTGCAAATAGCAAGAGAATGGAAAGAAGACTTAAGAATACAGTATTTCCTATTTTAGATTTAAATAGCTCTTTTGAGTCATTGAAATAGACATTCAAAACAACGAAGGTAAGAGATATTATCGCAACTATCCATGTGGGTAGGTTGTTGGTAGATAATATGTATATGCCTGTTAACAGAGAGGAAATCGAATATATAAAAAGCCCCACTCTGTTTTTTGACATAACAGCCTCTGCCAATAAAGCTATTGCTGCACCAAAGCTTGCCGCAGCTATAATCCCTAAGGTTGTGGGGGATCCTAATGTGTTGAATCCTAGCCCTTTTACCCAATCAAAAGGTAATAATTTCTCGGTTATATTGAAATAAGATAGAATTCCAATAAGAGAAGCGAGAGAGGTGGACACCACTAGACTCTTTATAGTGTTTATTATAACTCTTTTGGATGAAATATTTGCTGTTATTGTGTAATAAAGGAAGAATAATAAGATACTAATAAATATGTTGGGAAAAAATTTACCCTGTTGTCCAAATAGTGAATAAAACTTGTTATTAGAGAATATAGTGGAGAGTATTACGGACAGAATTAGAAGACCCATCCCCAAATCAAGCGGCGATTTAACTAAAGACAGCTTTTGTGTTTTTACTGTCTTTATAGCCCACACAATCAAAGCAAGAGAGCTTATTATAAGTACAGCTATCATTTTGTTGAATTCAAAAAATTCGCTGGTAATAGGGAGGAAGAGTAAAACTGTAACTGCTGGAAGAATATAAAGCACAACTTCTTGGAAATTGTCTATTAGGTTGAGCAGGTTATTTTTTTCCATTTTTTTAAAGGATTTTGCTTGTAAACTAAAATAATTATGAAAGCAGGTAACAAAATAAGTTTAAACACCCTCAATTTCTTTGTCAACAACTTATTTACTTTTAATTTTATAAAAATTTGCGAAATCTCGTAATAACAACTTTTGATAAGCATACTCATTTACTAAGCCGTGCTGATCTTGTCCTATTTTTTCCTACAGTTTGTATATTGCAAGGCGGGCTAGTATTACTATTGAACTTAGTGTTGGATGATTGTAGTATTTATTTATTATGGGAAAAGAAAAAAGGGTTTACGATCATACTATAGTAGAGTCAAAATGGCGAAAAGTTTGGGAGGACACCCAATTATATAAGGCGAATATTAAAAAAGCGAAAGACCCCTTCTATAATTTATGGATGTTTCCTTATCCCTCTGGAGCACGTATGCATGTTGGACATGCCTATGCTTCTACGGGATCCGATATAATAGGAAGATTTATGCGTATGAATGGAAAAGATGTATTTCAGCCCATGGGTTTTGATGCGTTTGGTATTCATGGAGAGAATTATGCTATTAAGGTAGGGGAGCACCCCTCGGTGTTGATGGAGGATTTGTGTAATAGATTTAGGGATGAGCAGTTTAAGAAGATAGGACATGGTTACGATTGGAGTAGAGAGATCAGGACATACCGCCCGGAATATTATAAATGGACTCAATGGATATTTTTGCAACTTTATAAAAACGATCTTGCCGAGAGGAAGGAGGCTTATGTGAATTGGTGCCCCAGCTGCAAAACTGTTCTAGCTGATGAGCAGGTAATTGGGGGAGAATGCGAACGATGTCATTCCATTGTGGGGAAAAAGCTCTTAAAACAGTGGTTTTTTAAAATTACTAAATTCGCAGATAAACTGCTTTCTAATTTGGATACCATTGATTGGAGCAAAAATATTGTTGAAGCTCAGAGAAATTGGATAGGTAGGTCTGAAGGAGCTAGTATTCTCTTTAATATTCAGGGATCTAAAGGGGGGGAAGTTATAGAAGTTTTCACCACTCGGCCCGATACGGTCTTTGGAGCCACCTATATCGTTTTAGCTCCGGAAAATCCTTTGGTGTCTGAATTGGCTACGAAAGGACAAAAAGATGAAATTGTTAAATATATAAAAGATTCTCTGGCAAAGGAGGAATTTGAAAGAACCTCTGCTGAAAAAGAGAAGACGGGTGTTTTCACAGGATCTTTTGCGGTAAACCCCGCAACAAAAGAAAAAATACCTATCTGGGTAGCGGATTATGTTTTGATGGATTATGGTACTGGTGCAATAATGGCTGTCCCCGCCCATGATAGTAGAGATTTCGCATTTGCTAAAAAATATGATCTGCCCATTAAGGAAGTTGTAGTTCCTAGTGCCGACCGGAAAAGTGCAGATTATTTAAAAGAGGAGGGGCATATTATTGATAAATCCTATGACGGTTATGGGGTGCTGGTGAATTCTGGGGAATTTAGTGGTATGTCCTCGAATAAAGCTATTCCTGCAATTTGTGCCTGGTTGAAAAAAGAAGGATTTGGTGATTATAAAATTATCTATAAACTCCGAGATTGGCTTATCTCGCGGCAAAGATATTGGAGCGCCCCAATTCCAATAATCTATTGTGAAAAATGTGGTGTGGTGCCTGTTCCGGAAGAAGATCTCCCAGTGAAACTACCCTTTGTTAAAGATTGGAAGCCTAAGGGAGATGGCCGGGGTCCTCTTGCATCAATACCAGATTTTGTAAATACTACCTGCCCAAAATGCAAAGGTCCTGCTCAAAGAGAAACGGATACTCTTGATAATTTTTTGGATAGTGGGTGGTATTTTTTCAGATATCCTTTTGCGGAAAGAGAGGATGTGGCTTTTGATGGGCATTCTCCAGAATTTAAGAAATGGTTTCCTGTACATCTATATATAGGTGGGGCAGAGCATGCTGTTTTGCACCTTATGTATACCAGATTTTTGACAATGGCTTTCAAAGAAATAGGCCTTATTAATTTTGAGGAACCTTTTGTAAAATTTTTCGCACATGGACATATTACCAAGGATGGTAAGAAAATGAGTAAGAGTTTGGGAAACATCGTTAATCCGGATGAATATATAGAGAAGGTAGGTGCTGACGTTTTTAGGATGTACTTGATGTTTTTGGGCCCCTATTCCCAAGGCGGGGATTTCACTGATGCTGGGATTGTGGGAGTAGTTAGATTTTTGAATAAATTTTGGAATTTATGTATGACAGAGATTTCTAAAAATTCTAAAGAGAGTGATATTAAGACAAGAAGTAATCTCCAAGAAACTGTAAAAAAGGTTAGCAATGATATTGGGGTATTTAAATATAACACATCGATAGCTTTTTTAATGAGTTTCGTCAACAATTGGGAAAACGGTCACTTGTCACTTAATGATACAAAGATTGCTGTTAAACTATTGGCCCCGTTCGCTCCCTTCATAACCGAGGAGCTTTGGCATCTTTTGGGAGGTGTGGGCTCTGTTCATACACAGAGCTGGCCGGCATTTGACTCCTCTTTGGTCAAGGGGGGAAAAGAACGACTCTCTGTTCAAGTAAATGGCAAATTGTACGGTATTTTGGAGTTATCCAGCGACAACAAGAGCGATAAAGATTTTGTAGAGAGTGCCGCTAGAAAAATGCCGAAAGTGAGTGCCTTTCTAAACAAGAACGTGTCAAAGAGAGTCGTTTTTGTTCCTGGTAAAACTATAAATTTTGTTGTGTAACTTTTTAAGCTTGTAAACATGCTTTTGAAAAAAGAGTTTTTATTGTTTTGCTTGGGTATTTTGGTTGGTTTTTTAGGCCTTCTGATTTTTTATCCTCAGAAAAAGTACGATCCTGTTGTTTTCACCAAAGCAGAAGACTGTTTGTCTGATGACACGAAAGAGCCTTCTATAGTTATAGATGTTTCTGGGGCAGTTTCCGATCCTGGAGTTTACACCTTGAATCCTGGCTCTCGTATTTCAGATGCTATAAATTCCGCTGGCGGTGTATTGGACACTGTGGCAGATAAAAGTTTCTTGTCTAAAAATATAAATCTGGCTCAATTGTTGCAAGACGGCGACAAGATATACATTCCGGTAGAAGGGGATTCTACTAGGACATACTATTCAATTGGGCCTGATGGTGAGACAGGGGTTGTCAATATAAACACGGCCTCTGAATCGGCTCTAGCTGAAAACTTATCTGGCATAGGACCAGTCTACGCCAAGAAAATTGTAGAGGGAAGGCCCTACAACAAGGTAGAAGAATTATATGAGAAAAATATAATTCCAAAAAGTATTTTTGATAAAATAAAAGACAACATAAGTATTAATTAGGACACCTATGCGATGAAGCCCTTATTTTATATATTTTTAAGCGCCTTACTTGTTTTAGAACTTCTGGTCCTTCGTTTTCAGAATTCTTTGAATTATAAAAAGAGTCTGGCTGAGTCAAACAGTGTCGATGTTACTCTAATTAAAGATCCTGCTTCTTCTGGATTTTATCAAATCTTAGATTTTGGGTATTTTAAGGCAACGTTTAATTCTGCTGATAAGTTTAGAGTGGGGGATATTCTCAGAGTGAAATCATTTTCTACTTGTAATAAAGACAATATTTGTAACTTATATTACAAAAAAGCTTATTCTATAGATAAAATAGGGGAGAAGTGGTATGCGGGTATTGTGCGGTTATTTTTAGATATAAGAGAAAAGGTGAACAATCTTTATCTGAGGAATTTATCTTCTCCTTATGCGGAACTTTTAGCTGGTATGACTTTGGGTATAAAAGAGTTGCCTGACAAGTTCAATCAAGATTTAATAAAGACGGGAGTGATCCACGTAGTTGTTGTATCTGGGTTTAATGTTTCTCTTGTTATATCTGCACTTTTTCCTCTTCTGATCTTTCTCGGGAGAAGATGCTCCTTTTTTATATCTATTTTAGGTGTTTTATTTTTTGTATTTTTGGTAGGCTTTGAACCGCCTATCCTTAGGGCAGCTGTAATGGGTTTAATACTACTGTATGGTAAATATGAAGGCAGAGAGAGAAGTGTTTTAGCGGCACTTTTAGTAACAGCTGTCCTCATGGTCTTTATAAGCCCTTTAATTATTTTAGATTTAAGTTTTATCCTAAGTTTTCTAGCTACTTTTGGTTTAATTGTGTTTTCTCCCGTGGTTAAAAAATATGTGAGTTTCAAACTTTATGGCTTGGAGGAAGATTTTGTTTCGACACTTAGCGCTCAGGTACTAGTTTGGCCTATTATATCCTATTATTTTGGAAGGGTTAGTATGCTGGGGCCTTTGGTTAACATTCTCGTTTTATGGGTGGTTCCCTTAGCTACCGTGCTGGGGTTTTTATATATTATTTTTGCTTTTATTTTTGAGATTTTGGGTTTGGAAATCCTTTTGTTTTTGTTCACGGCTGTTATAAAAATACCTCTTATATATTTTTCTCAGGTGGTGACTTTTTTCTCCAGATTGCCTTTCTCGCAAATTGAAGTTCAAATAGGTATCGGATTTATGGCTTTTTATTATTTATTTATATGTTTTTTCTTATTATGGATGATAAAGAGAAAAAGTCTCGTATTGCAGTAAGAATATTCCTGATAACAATATTTTTGTTGCCTCTTGTCATAAAATGGTGCGGAAATGGATCTGCTAAAAAAGGTTTTTTAGAGCTTAGTGTTTTAGATGTTGGGCAGGGAGATGCCATTTTGATCAAAGCTCCTGATGGCAGAAAGATTCTTATAGATGGTGGTCCTAAATCTGATATAGTAGGGAAGGTGCAGGATGAGACCCTTCCATTTTCTTGCAAAATAGATGTCGTGCTGGTGACGCACTCTCATGCGGATCACATTAACGGAATAAATTCTATTTTAAAAAGATGTGTAACTCCCCTATTAATAATTAACGACCTCGGTTCATTAGATGCTGCCCCAAATGACACTGTACGTATAACGTCTGGTTTTGGTGGGGATAAATTTTCTTTAGATGAACTTAACTTTTATATCCTTTGGCCTCCAAAAGATTTTTACTCCAGCGATCTCAATAATATGTCTATAGTGGTATTGTTTGAATATAAGGGATTTAAGGCTCTCCTTACTGGAGATACGGAAGGAAACATTCTATCTTCCTTAAACCTTGAGGATGTGGATATCTTGAAGACGCCGCATCATGGTTCCTATGATGCTTTTTTGGAAGATTTGTTGAAAGGATCAAAACCGGAAATTATGGTAATTTCTGTGGGAAAGAATTCTTTTGGACACCCTTCTTCGGAGGTGTTGGGAGTTGCAGATTCTGCTGGCATAGATGTGTTTAGGACAGACCAGTCCGGAGACATTGTATTTAAAGTAGATTCCTCTGGGAAGTATTCTTTGGAAGAAAATTAGATCTTAATTTAAAAACCCCACGGATCTTCTATCACTAATTATGAGTGACTGCTAACAAAAGTACTTAATCCGTGCTCTATAGGATAGGGTTGTGTGGGAGTATGTGCGCGCCTAGAAAAAATTACTATTTGATTCCTTATTTTGTTCAACAATTGTATCCGGGCTTTTTGCCCACTTTGCCGGGATCTCCATGATTTTAAGCTTTATATTTCCCCTATTATGAGGACAAAATATATTTATAGGCCAATCATAGTGTAAATCCTATCGGCTATATAGTTTTTGCGCTATCAGCTCGTGTGTTTTTCTGTTATTTTTTGTATTTTTAAAGGTGGACACTTTGGGGGAATAAAGTTATAATTTGTTTTGCATCTATTCTTAGATGGAAATGTCTTTGGTAATGGGCCGTTAGCTCAGTTGGTTAGAGCGCTTGCATGGCATGCAAGAGGTGAGGAGTTCGACTCTCCTACGGTCCACTGTCTTGTTATTTACAACTGTCCTTACTGTAATAACAGTATTTATCCGCATTTTTATTTGAATAACCTTAGAATATTTTTTGTGCTTCTTGAAAGATTTGTAATCATAAGATATTTTTATAGAAGTGGAGTTCATTCAAAGGGGGTGTTTTATATGAAAAATGAAAAAACTGTAGTTGCCGTAAAGCCGGATGGCATACAAAGACATCTCATAGGAGAGGTTATAAAAAGATTTGAACAGAGAGGTTTAAAGCTGGTGGCCTGTAAATTGGCTGTTATGACTGAGGATAAGGTGTCTGCTCAATATCCGGATGAGGACTGGTGGTACAAAAATAATGGAGAAAATATTTTAAAGAATATGAAAGCTCGTGGTGAATCTATAGAAGGCATAAATCCTATAGATCTTGGGAAAAGAACTAGAAAAAGACTTATAAAAGGATATGCAAATAAGCCTATTTTGGTTATGGTTTGGCAAGGAGCAAATGCTGTATCCATAGCTCGTAAGGTAATAGGTTCTACAAATCCTCTTACAGCGGATGTCGGAACAATTAGAGGGGATTTTACAATAGAGTCTTATGAGCTTGCAGATAGTTTGGACGAGCCCGTCCGAAATATTGTACATGCTTCCGGTTCTGTAAAAGAAGCGGAAGAAGAAATCAACCTTTGGTTCAAGAAGGAGGAGATTTTGGATTATTCTCTTCTTGTAGAAACAGTCCTTTATGGGAGCGATTGGGGGCATGTTCAAGAGTAGTTTTTCTCGTGAGTAGGCTCTTTTTGCCCATAAGTTTGATATAATATCCCTGTAATGAGAGTTTTTGCCCTCATAGCTCAATGGACAGAGCAGTCGCGTCCTAAGCGAGAGATGCGGGTTCGATTCCTGCTGAGGGCACTTTTGGGAGGGGTCGCATAGTGGACTAGTGCGGCGGTCTTGAAAACCGCTATCCGCCTCTGGTGGATCGAGAGTTCGAATCTCTCCCCCTCCGCCAATTTAGCTTATTAGGATTCAATGTTATACTAAATAGTAACTATGAAATTACCATATAAATTGCTCATTGTGGTTCTCTTACTAGTTATCTTATTTTTTCCAAAAAAGAGTGGATTTGGTTATGGAGGAAAAGTTACAGGAGTTGATCAAACTTTATACCGCGAGGAAAAAACTTGCCTTGGATATAAGTATAGTACTATTAGCGGTAATCCTTGGGGATTTGGAAGGTGTATAGATTGTGGTAAAACCTTTTATTGCCTGGGACTACCTTTGAATAAAAGCTGTTATACCTGGAAAGTAAATGGATCGTATGACTTTTCGAATGAGAGTCGTACCCTTTGTAGGTAATTTCCAATATCACCCCACACCCTCCACCAGAAATCGAAATCGCATTTTTTTGAATTTTGTTAAGACAAAAAGAAAGAACCTCCGCTTTTTTGGTTTTTAAGCCTAAAAGTTGAGGTTCTTAGTTTCTATAGCAGAAGGCTAAGCGAGATTGCAACCGCTAAGCGCGATCAGGCCATTACCTGCGAGAATTGCGGCGAAACCTTTGTCGCAAAATCTTTACAGATTATTATAGATGCCCTCTTTGTGGCTGCATGTTTCCTAAGGACTATTTTGTTGAGGAAAAGGAAGATTAGAAATCAAAAGAAGAAAGAACACACCTTCTTGAATAATTTTCCAAAAGAAGGTGTTTTGTTTTTTTTGTTTAATAAAGATACAATAGGATTATGCCAAAATTGATTGGTTTTGGGGGAGAAAACATTGTTTATAAATTAGATAAAAATAAAGTTGCAAAAAGACCTTTTGGAATTCGCTACTTTGTTAACCCACACGAAACCGTAAATGAGGTGATAGCGGATTTAAAAGTTTTGCAGGTTTATTTTAAAGATTACTTATCTCCAACAGAAATAACTTCTCACAAGAGTCTTCTAGGCATTCAATCCTACACAATGACACAGAAGTACATAAAAGGCTCTTGTTTGAGAAAGGCAAGTCTAAAAGAGCCTAAAGTGCTGAATCAGCTCCAAGAAATTATGAATATTAATGAATATATGTTACAATCAGAGAATAAATCCTACGAGTTTTTTGGTGTTTGGACTTTACTTTTTTCTCATGTACTAAAAAAAGTGTCCAATATAATAGTGGAGGAGAATACTAATAAACTATATATAATTGATGTTGGTGTTCTATATCTAGGAAAAGGTTATCATTCAGGCCTTTTACAACTTATTTATATGTGGGCATATCGCAAGCAGAAAAAGCTGCTCCAAGGTCTATTAAATTAGCGTACAAGTATAGTTAATTTATGCGTAAAAGAATGTCAAGAATTAATTTAATATCTAACGTTTTCTTTCTGGGAGCGGCTCTTTTGATTTTAAGGGCTTTTGGGCCCTTTTTATGGGGAGAGTTATCATATGTTGTAACTACAGCATGGAATGCCGGTTGGCAGTTAGAGATGGCTGATGATAAAAACAGCGATCTCTCTTCTTTTGAAGAATTGCTCAATAGAGAACCCCTTAGCCTTCGTCCCGTTAACACGGAATCCTCTATTA
>Ga0210057_1009751_pt1 | contig 11034 bp, 13 predicted proteins | sample CryGeyCG2114_010_2_FD_183968 | JGI IMG/M metagenome (GOLD analysis project Ga0210057, IMG submission 183968) | Groundwater microbial communities from aquifer - Crystal Geyser CG10_big_fil_rev_8/21/14_0.10 (SPAdes) (version 2) | ecosystem: Environmental > Aquatic > Deep subsurface > Groundwater ...
TTATTAAGTCCTCTGCATCTCCAAAAACTCCATTGCCATTTACATCATCAATAATATCAGCTGGCGCAATAGCTTCTTTAAACGTTATGATAATCATTGTGTTCCTTGGAATATTAACGGCGTTTCTGTCAGGATAATGATCTTGGACTATTCCACTCCCAAGCGATCCGGAAAAGGGATTAAACGGCGTATTTCCTGTTCCCATTCCCCCGCCCAAACCAAATAAACGTCCTGTAAGCATATATAAAACAAACTGAGCTATGCCAAAAGACGCCAAAATTATTGCCAAACCGATAATGGCGTTTTGAATAATTTTTTTAGCCAAATCTATTTTCTTACTATCCCCAACCGCAGTCATCCAAAGATAGCCGGCATAAATAATCAATCCCACCAAAATAACACCAAGTGTTCCCAAAACAATATTTATTATTCTTCCAATAAGTGTTATTAAATTTTGCTGTGGAAGGCCAGACGCTTCACCAAGAGTCTCCAAACTCGCATTATCAAGCTGAGCATGAGCAATTCCGGAAAACAAAAAAACCGCCAATAAAGCGCACACTGCGAATACAGCGGTTTTTAAGTTTATAAACTTATTTGTTTTTATACCGTGAAGCATGGACACGATAAAAAATTACACCGTTAAATTTTGTCATCCACTAAATATTTTAATGAGAAAATTTAACATTTTATAACTACTCTTATTTTTATTTTACAAGCTCTTCTTGAACAATTCTTCTTACATCTGTTCCGTCCGCCTTTCCCTTTAACTCCTTCATTACCTCTCCCATTGTATTTCCTATTTCTCCACCCGGATTTTCCGCGACTATGCGAGCTACTGCAACACGAATTTCGTCTTCACTCATTTCCGGCGGAAGATACTTCCTCATTATTTCAATCTCACTCTGCGCCTGCTCTGACAAATCCGATCGCCCACCCTTTTCATAATCCGTAATTGCATCCTTAAGCTTTTTAACTTCGGATCTAATTATGGCAATCGTTTCTTCTTCATTTAATCCTTCTTCTTTTTTCATTAATTCTATGGATTTATTCATTGTGGAAGCGCGAAGCATCCGTAGTACTGAAACTACGGATTGGTTCTTCGCTTTCAGGGCTTCTTTAAAATCAATTTCCAATTGTTCCTTTACCATTTTATTTGATTTTGTTTAATTTGAATTTTCTATTCCGCAAGTCTTCTTCTTTGATTTTTCCGGTCTTTAAAAGATAATCTTTCTTGATATTTATTTTCTCTCTGCGGAGGGCGCTATCGCGCACTGCCCTTTTATTGCTTTCTTTTTTGTGAAATCTGATTTTCTTTGCTTGAAAAATTTTACCGCTCAACATTACTTTGCGGTTAAACCTACGGAGCAAGCTTTCAAACATTTCACCTTTTTTAGTTTTTACTTTTGGCACAAAAATTCACCTTCCTTTCTTTATTATTATTATAATACAAAAAAAATTATAACACAACCATGAACGAAAGTCAACTTTGTGGATAAAAATTCCCGCTTCAATGAAGCGGGAATGCAAAGTTAACAAATGTCAAAAAGCCCCAAGAATTCAAGACCTCAAGGATCGATTTACTGCGAGAGGAAGCCGGACACCGACCCGAGGCCGCCGTCCGGGCCGCCAACGAAGCGCGCGCCGAACCCGACCCCGCCGCCGTCGAAGCCGAAGTAGGGAGACCTGGAGAAGTCGCCATCGGCCTCCGGAGAGAACTCGTCGCCGGAACAATCCATGTCCAGTTCCTCCCAACGGACGAGCCGTTCGGGATGAGTGAGAACGATGGAACCGACTGCGAGACTTCCGAGACCGAACTCGCCCTCCACGAAGACCTCACGAGCCCGACGAACGGACTTGCCACGATGGCGCATACCGAGCTGGGCGGCGACGATCAAGATGTCGCCCTTCTGCGTTTCGGCGATGAGATCCAGCGCGTGCGCCGTGCGAGCGTGAACTCGCAGTTGCGCCGGCGTGATCTGTCCCTCACGGTAGTCGTAGAACGACCGGGAGGCGGCGATCTTGGCGTGAACGAGCTGGACTGCCCGGCAGTACTTCAGGGCCGGATCGGTCACTTCGGGGAAGTGCTTCTTGGCCAGCGCGTCCACCGACGGAATGGCGAACCATCCTTCGGCACCGTTGGGGAGTTCCGGCAGGGTCTTGGCGAATTCGAGCGCGTGGCTCGGATCGAGACTGAAGATCTTGGCGCCGAAGATCTTGGCGATTGCCTTGATCTGGTCGTTGATCGACTTCGGCCCCTTGTACTCCTTCGGGTACGTGTAGCTGGAACGAACTTCCTCGTCGGCGTACTGGTTGGACACGGACAGCTCGGCAATGAGCTTCGCGATCCCGTCCTGCAGTTCGCCACCGCGCTCGTTGAGCCGCTGTGCGCGTGCCTCGTCGAGCTTGGACTTGTTGTAGACGGCCTCAAAGAGACCGACTGCGTGGAGACCTCTCGAGTCTCGGCTGGTGATCAATGTCTGTGACACCGTCATCCTCCTTCTATGTTTGGATTTGCCAGGGTCGCTCTGACCAACGTCTGCCTCCCTATGAGGTAGAATATAAAAAAACTATTTCAATTTGAAAATATATTATTTAATTAGTATTGTCAAGTTTTTTAATAACAAGCTCAACCTCTCAAAACAAAAACCCCACGAAGGAATTTCCTTCGTGGGGTTGTAATATCCAAAATAAATAAATTACGCTGTTATTGCACTTCTATTACTTACAGGAACTGTACACCTTGCCGATATTTCTTTTCATGTTTTCAAGAAATATCTGGCAAGATCCATAGAAGTGCTTATTGCACTTCTATGCCCATAGAGCGAGCACTCCCTTCTATGATTTTCATCGCCGCCTCCACATTATTGGCATTTAAATCTTCCATCTTCCTCTCGGCAATCTCACGAACTTGGGCCTTGGTCACCTTTCCAACCTTACTTGTTATATTTTTACCGGATCCTTTTTCTACGCCAGCCGCCTTCCTTAATAAGTCTGAAGCCGGAGGCGTCTTCATCTTAAAATCAAAACTTCTATCATCATACACATATATCTCCACGGGAATGATATCACCCATCTTCTCCTGACTCGCGTCATTAAACCTTTTTACGAAATCACCAATATTCACACCGTGCTGACCCAAAGCAGGACCAACAGGTGGCGCAGGATTAGCCTTCCCGGCTGGGATTTGAAGTTTTATGATTGATTTAATTTTTTTTGCCATGATTGTATTATTCTACTTAAAGTTTCCTAATTTGCAAGAAATCCAACTCCACAGGTGTCTCCCTCCCAAAGATAGAAACAAAAACCTTTACCTTGCCACGAGAGTCATCTACCTCTGCTACTTTGCCTTCAAAGTCTTTAAACGGACCATCATTTATCTGGACGGTCTCGCCTATTACAACATCTATCTTATGTTTGGCATTTCCACCATCCATCTTCTTAAACAAAGACTCTATTTCACTCGTATTAAGAGGAGTAGGAGTAGTGCCCGCGCCCACGAACCCTGTAACTCGGGGAGTATTTCTCACCACATACCATGAATTGTCTGTCACTATCATCTCCACAAGCACATACCCCGGGTAAACCTTCTCTTCTATAACTTTTCTTTTGCCACCCTTTATCTTTATTTTTTTCTCTGTAGGGACAACAACATCAAAAATCTTATCCTCCATACCGAGGGATTCAATCCTCTGCTTTAGGTTACGCGCCACAGCATCTTCATATCCGGCATAAGTATGGATAGCATACCAACTTCTTCCTGTTTGTAATTCCTGTTTTGCCATATTTAAATGATAAATTTATCTAGAATGTAACTAAAGATGAAATCGAAAAAACCAAGATACAGCGCGACAAAAATAGATACCACTATAACAATAAAGGTAAAACGAACAGTGTCCTTCCTGGAAGGCCATTTAACATACTTTAATTCTCCCTTTGTATCTCTTAGATAATCTGTTAATTTCATAAAAACCTAATTTAAAACGCCCTCTCAGGCGCTACTAGCCATAATACTCTTCTATAATATTATGTCAACTATGTTCCCTAGCTTGAACACTATCGTGTCTCTAAGTTCAAAAAATAATTACAACCATCAAAAACCTATTAGATTAGACCTAAACCACAAAGGACGGCCCTTTGTAGTTTAGGTCAGACCTTGAGCACTGGGTGCCCAAGTGGTGGGCAACGGCTAAATTGTACCTTAGCCGTTGAAATATGAAGCCGTGCTTCATTTACCGACCAAAAATCCGCCAGAACCAATTTGGGCTTTTTTCCTGACTGGACTCTCCTTTTCCATCCTTATCATCGTCAACGATAATAAGCACTCTCTCACCAGGCTTAGCTATCTGAAATTTATCCCTAAGTTCCTCTTCCGCACCAGCATTAGTGTTAAGACGATCTATCTCCGACTCAAAATAATCCTTCTTTTTTCTTAACTCATTCAACTCACTTTCAACTTCATTATTCTTTCCGGTAGCTTTTCTATTCTTACCATAAACTCCGATAATAGAAAAAATAAAAAATAAAAAAACGATTAACAATAAAAAAATAGCCAACTTGGAATACATTAGACTGCGAAACATTTTCCTTTGTTGAAATTCTCTCATAATTATTATATTATAGCAGACAATGAGAACCAATAAACAAAAAAAGAGAAGTCAGCTTATATGGATAAGCATATCCCTCTTGGCAGTGATAGGTATGGTCTTATTTACCATAGCCCCCCTCTTCTAATAGTTCTATAACAGTTAAAACCACCCGCATGGGAGCAAGGCACCCAAATTGGTGATTTTGGAGCTCTTCTAACTCTTCATCATCTTCAAGAAAACTTCTTGGGGGATATTCACTTTTGCAAAAGCTTCTCGCTTTTTCTTACCCTTCTTCTGCTTTTCCCATAGCTTCTTTTTTCTTGAAATATCACCTCCATAAAGATACCCTGTAACATCTTTCTTCATGGCAGATATAGTCCTAGACGATATGATGCGCCCCAACGCCTTGGCTTGGATCTTTATGACAAAAAGTTGTCTAGGTAGAATCTTATAAAGCTTTTCAACCGCTTCTTCTGATTCTATGTTTACCCTTCTCCTTGAGATAATCTTAGTGAAAGCAACGACTGGCTCTTCGGCCACAAGAATATCAAGTTTCACCACATCAGCCTCCCTCATATCGCTTATCTTGTAAGAGATTGAAGCGTATCCCGATGATACACTCTTAAGCTTATCAAAAAAACCTCTCATCAATTCACGGAGAGGCATCTCCCCGCCCATTGAGATTCTCTCCTTTCCAAATTGTTTTGTATCGGTAACTTCAGCTTCGTGATCATAGCAAAGTTTCATAATATCTCCCACCCTTTCCGAAGTGGTGATAATCTCAAAGTTAACCCACGGTTCAAAAATCTTCTTGATTAAATGCGGTTCCGGAAAAAGTATCGGAGAACGGACAATTTCCCTATTGCCGGATAAAAGTTCCACCTCATAAGAGATAGTGGGAGAAGCTGTTATAAGCTCCAAAGAAAATTCTCTCTTTAAGCGCTCAAGTATTATCTCTAAGTGAAGCATCCCTAAAAAGCCACAACGGAAACCACGACCAAGCGCTCCCTGTGTCTCTTCCTCAAACTCAAGTGATGAGTCCGAAAGACTTAACTTCATAAGGGCTTGTTTTAAATCGTCAAAATCATCTTTCCCTTCAGGGTAAATACTCGCCCAGACCACCGGACTTGGCTTGAAATACCCTAAGAGCGATGGGAGCGGTTTTTTAAAAGAAGTAACAGTATCACCGACAACAGCGACATTGGGCTTTTTGATATTTGTAACTATATATCCAGTCTCACCTTCGTTTAATACGGAGATTTCTTTCCTTCCAGGAGTAAAAATACCAACCTCACCGGCGGTAAATTTTTCTTTACCGGCGACAAGCACAAGCTCATCACCCTTCTTAAATGAACCATCAATTACTCTAGCATACACAATGACCCCCTGATGATTAGAATACTCAAAATCAAACACTAACGCTCGAGACCCTGACTTGTCGCTGGAAACAGGCGCCGGGATACGCTTGATTATCTCAGCGATAAGCTCATCCACTCCTTCTCCGGTCTTTGCCGATACCTTAAGCACGTCTTTCTCATCACAGCCCAAGAGGTCCACCACCTCTTTTAAGACAGCGTCCACTCTTGCGGCCGGCATATCTATTTTGTTTAAAACAGGGATTATTACGAGTCCGCTATTTTGTGCCATCTCAAGAGTGGAGAAAGTCTGTGCCTGGACACCCTGAGTGGCATCAACAAGGAGAATCGTCCCCTCCACCGCTTTAAGAGCTCTTGATACCTCATAAGAGAAGTCTATGTGCCCGGGGGTGTCTATAAGATTAAGTTCATAATCTTGCCCGTTAAGATTATAGGCCATTCTCACTGGTTGCATCTTTATAGTGATGCCACGCTCACGCTCAAGCTCCATTACATCAAGCACCTGCGCCCTCATCTTCCTCTTTTCAACGGCATGAGTCTTGTCTATCAGACGATCGGCAAGGGTTGATTTGCCATGATCAATATGAGCGATGATACTGAAATTTCTTATATTTTTAGTCTCCATTTACTCTATCCTACATTAAAAACAGCTTAATTTCCAGATAATAAAAATCCCCCAGGTTTGATCTGGGGGATTTTTTTACTTTAACCTTTCTTCAACAACACTCCAATCAATCGCCTTCATAAAACTTACAATATAATCCGCACGCTTTAGACCATAGTCTGTAAGGAAAGCATGTTCAAAAACATCCATCACCAAAAGAGGCACTGCTCCGGACAAATGCCCTGTATCGTGTTCGTTTATCCATACATTAAATAATCTCTCACTTTCTTTATCAGAATACAAGACAACCCAGCCAATTCCCCTCATCGCCCCTATCGAGCGAAAATCTTTCTCCCACATATCATAAGACCCCCACTCTTCTTCAATTCTTTTATAGAGTTCTGAATCCTTACTCACCTCCTTTTCCCCTTTTGAAATATTACCGAAGTAAAGTTCGTGGAGTCTCATACCGTTAAACTCCCAACCAAATCTTCTGTTTAGTTCCGCAAATTCCGGCGCACCAAACTTATCCTCCTTTTCCATTGCGGAAAGAAGGTCATTAAGTTTATTAAAATTGGTAACATATCCTTCATAAAGGGTAAAATGATTCTTCAAAAGATTGTCACTGAAACCATCCGTGCCTAAAATATGATCAAATTTTTTTGCTTCGTATTTCATAATTATTATTTAATTTCTAAATCTTCCCCACTAAATCCATTCCTGGCTTTAGAGTATCTTTACCTGGTTCCCAACTTGCCGGACAAACATTCCCTGAGTGTTCTGCCACAAACTTTGTCGCCTGAAGCTTACGTAAAAGTTCTTTAGCGCTTCTTCCCACACTATTGTCATGTATTTCATAAGCCTTCACCACTCCTTCAGGGTTGATCAAGAAACTTCCTCTTAAAGCCAAACCCTCCTCTTCAATATAAACACCGAACTCTCTGGAAAGGTTGCCTGTAGGATCAGCCGCCATAGGGTATTTAATCTTCTTTATCGCCGGAGATGTATCGTGCCAAGCCTTATGAACGAAAACCGTATCTGTGCTCACAGATATAATCTCTGCCCCCTCTTTCTTGAATTCTTCGTAACTATTAGCGAGCTCTTCAAGCTCTGTGGGACACACGAAAGTAAAGTCCGCCGGATAAAAGACCAAAGCCACCCATTTACCTTTATAGTCTGATAATTTTATCTTCTTTGTATCTTCGTCCTGATATACTTCAAACTCCATGTCAGTCGCTTTTTTATTTATTAGATTTTCCATAATTTTATTAGTTAATATTTACAAAATAAATGGTCGATAATTCTGTTTATTTTAATTCCTTTTCAACTTCCTTTCTTCCAGCTTCAAGTTCCTCTACCTGCTCAGCGTCCCTGGCTAAGAGTAATGCTTGGAATTCACCCACGTGCGTTTTCTCCTCTTTTGCTATATCAAGTAACACTTTCTTAATATCCTCACTTTGGGCATTAGCGGCAAGTTGCTCATACAGACTCACAGCATCAAGCTCGGCGATAATCCCCACGCGAAGAATCTCTTTATCTATATCCTCTTTCCTAACCCCCTCTAAACTTATAGGTATATTTGATAGCATATTTTATTAATTAATCCTTATAAATATATCTTCATTGTCTTACTTTTTGATATTTTTTACAACTCCTCGGGTTGCGGAGCGATAGGTTTAGTCCGCCAGAATTTATGCCGAAAAGACGTTACAATCTCTTCCATTTCTCTGTTCTTTAAGCTAAACAATATGCCAATTCCGACCATTATGCCAACAACACCGGAAAATAATCCTTGAAGAAATATACCGACAAAAGTATTTATATCAAAAACATTACTAAAGATATAAAGAGAAATATAAGCAATAATACCCATAACAACAGCAGAAACAATAGACTGCCAACTTACTCTACGCAGACCAAACAGTCTTCCAAAATCCTTTTCAAAAATTCTCCACAAGATGATACCGTTTAAAAACATGCCGAACGAATAAGCGATAGGAAGCGCCAAAACAGTCGTTCCCGATACTTCTTTTATCCTCAACAAATTCTCAAAGAAGATACGGACCATCGGGAAAAAGTCAAATAACTTTATAAAAACAAAAGCTGAGATAATCATAACAACTGATGAAGCGACATTAATGATTATCGGCTTCTTCGTCTCACCGGAAGCATAATAACCGCGGACAAACAAAAGGACGAGACTCTGGGAAGTGAGCGAAAAGATAAAGACCGCCAAAGCCGCCGCCACAAGCCTTGTCTCAGTCCAATCAAAAGCACCCGTGCCAAGCACCACTCTGACAATCTGAGCCCTAAGCACTATAAAAAGAGCCGTTAGAGGCACCGACCAAAATATAATATGCCTTCCGGCTATCAGTATATGATTTAGAAATTCTTCTCGCTTGTTCTCGGTAAAAAAGCGCGTCAAGGTCGGAAAAGCCGCCACCGAATAACTTGCCCCTATCACTGAAATAGAGACAGACTGCAGATTAAAGGCAAAAGTTAAAACAGTAATACTGCCTATACTTATCCCCGAAGCCAAAGCCACAAAAATAGTAATCACAAATTGAGTTGCCGAAAGACCAAGGGCGCGAGGTAGGGAAAGTTGTAAAACTTTTTTTATATCCGAGAAATTCCTCACAATCTCAAACTTAGGCAAAAAGCCAAGCTTATATACGATAGGTATCTGGATAGCAAAATGAAGAAAAGCGCCAAACAAAACTCCGAGTGCTAATCCGTTTAACCCAAAAACAGGATATAAAAATATTATACCGAAAATTATTCCCAGATTATAAAACACCGGTGCAAGAGCATAGATAAAAAATTTATTGAAAGACTGAACGACGCTTGAGAGTATCCCTGAGAAACCCAAGAAAGCTGGCGAAAGAAGAAGGATCCTTGTCAAAGTGATAAGCTCCTTTAATTCATTTTCACCAAACCCCGGAGCGATGAATTTTACAAGATAAGGGACAAGGAAAAATAAAATTACCGCCAAGAGAAATATCAAGACTGTAAAAACACTAAAGATTGAATTTATAAACTGAGAAGCCTGCTCCTTTCTCTCATCTTCTGTTCCTCTGCCACCGGAAAGTTTACCTAAAAAGACCGGTATCAAGACAGAAACTGACACGACTAAAGATACCGCAAACACATAGACAAGATCGGGTATTCTGAAAGACGCATAATAAATATCAAGTTCCAATCCGGCGCCAAACTTACCGGCAAGGAGTCTGTCTCGAAACAAAGCCAACACTTGAGAACCTAAAGAAGAAAGTGCAAGAAGAAGGGCTGCCTCATGCAAGCCATCAAAACCTTTATAAACAAAATTTAATATCCTTTTAACCATTTTAGTAAAAACCCTTTAAAAACCGATGAAACTATTATACGATATAATACATGAAAAGACGTATGGGGATAAAGTATCTTACAATCAAAGAAGCCGCCCTTATGATGGGCGTGTCTCCCAGTACCCTAAGGACATGGGGCAAAACAGGAAGATTCAAAGCCGAGAGAGATCCTAAAAATAACTATCGTATTTACAGAGTTCCCCAAATAGAATCATTCATAAATAAAAATAATCTTAAACGCCCGACGAACAGAAGAATTATTGATGAAAACGAATAAAATCAAAAAATCCACCGTTAAGGTGGATTTTTTGATTTTCTATGTTTACGTTTATAAGCCGAATTCTGTACTGTATTTACTCGAAAGCAAAGACAGCGATAATCATTTATCTGTTCCGCAAGTTACCAAGCGGAATCAAGCGGCACTCTACCAAAATTGTTTGAGTGAAACGAAATTACAATTTTGAGTACCCGCCTAGGGCGGGCATGTCCTCCTTCGCTAAAGCTCCGGTGGACTCTCAGTTTTGTATTCGCTTACAGCGAACAAAATTGGAGCACGGCCTTGCACCAAGCAGGGTTTACCACTTATAATCGTTGCCGATTATAACTCTAGGGTAGCTTTATTAAAAAAATAAAACTTCTCTAGTCTTTTCACCTTTTACCCTCGATAAAATCGGGGCTAGTATTGTCTCTGTGGCACCACCGACCCCATGGTCGAGTGTCCTCAATCCTGATAAATCAGAATCGGGATTTCCCTACTTCGATATCACTACCGAAGCGGAGGGGGTTACCCTCTGCTTACTTCCAAACACATGATATTTCATGTGTTTGGGGTGTTCGGACTTTCCTCTGCCAATTTTGCCAAAGCAAAGCGAAGTTGCAAAATTGCACATCCGCCTCGGGTGGACAATCATTGACAGCGATTACCCAACGTAAACCTCGCGTATTATAACACTATATCACCAAAAATGCAAGGCTTCGCAATCTATCATCTAAAATGACACCGAACGGCCATTGGATCTATCATATAAAAAGACACCCAAATTATTCAAATCTGATAGGATTTAATTTCCGCAAAGGTTTAACCTTTGCGGATTGTCTCAAGGAGAAATTTTAATGAAGTAAAA
>Ga0210057_1009753_pt1 | contig 11032 bp, 13 predicted proteins | sample CryGeyCG2114_010_2_FD_183968 | JGI IMG/M metagenome (GOLD analysis project Ga0210057, IMG submission 183968) | Groundwater microbial communities from aquifer - Crystal Geyser CG10_big_fil_rev_8/21/14_0.10 (SPAdes) (version 2) | ecosystem: Environmental > Aquatic > Deep subsurface > Groundwater ...
ATATCACATTTATTAATTTTCACTTGCTTCCCTTTTTTCTGATTCTTCCTTTTCTAGCCTGTATCGTTCCAGAAGGCAACGGGAGAGCGCATCTTGCCATGATGGCATGGTAATTTTGAAAATAGATGAAAGTTTGGTGCAATCAAGTCTTGAATTAAGTGGCCTTATAGCTGCCGTTTTATAATCAGCCGTTTTGATTTCTTTAACTTCTTTTACTTTTAACTCTGCGCCTAGATCTGTTGCTAGTCTATATATTTCTTCGGCAAAACCATGCCAGCTTGTTTCTCCGCGGTTGCAAAGATGATATATGCCTGAAGGAAAATTTTTCATTTCTTCAGATTTTTTTAACGCTTCAATAGTTGCACTTGCGATATCATGCGCATAACTTGGCGCGCCTATCTGATCACTTACCACACTAAGAACTTCTTTTTCCCTGCCAAGACGAAGCATGGTATTTACAAAATTTTTGCCTTCTGCTGCATAAACCCAACTAGTGCGAAATATTAACCATTTGGCATTTTCAAATTTTTCTGCAGTTTTTTTTATAGATTCATCTCCTGCAAGTTTGCTTCTTCCATATACACTGAGCGGTGCAGTTTTATCATCTTCTTTCCAGGGAGTTTTTCTATCACCGGGATAAACATAGTCAGTTGAATAATGCACAAATGTAATGTTGTTCTCGAAAGCATATTCTGCCATTTGTCCAACTGCTTCAGCATTTATTTTATAAGCGAGTTTTTCTTCTTCTTCGGCTTTGTCAACAGCAGTATAGGCCGCTGTATTTATGATTATGCGCGGCGAAAATTCTTTTAATTTTATTTTTATTTTTTCTGGTTCTGAAAAATCCAGCTGCTGACGGGAAATCCCTTTTGCTTCATCTTTAAGCAAATTTTGCAGCGCGTGACCAATCTGCCCCGTTACACCAGTTATCAGGTAAACCAAAACTGGCTCCTTCCTTCTTCTGCTATTGAACGCAGATAATCAGCATAGGCATTATTTCCCATTTCATCTGCAAGCTTCTCCAGCTCTTCTTGTGTTATGTAATGTTGGTGGAAGGCAATTTCCTCCGGACAACCAATTTTTAGACCCTGCCTGTCTTCAACTGTTTTAATAAATTGTGCTGCAGCCATAAGCGAATCTGGCGTGCCTGTATCAAGCCATGCCATACCACGTCCCATTATTTCCACACTAAGCTGTTCACGGTTAAGATATTCGCGGCTGATATCTGTTATTTCTAATTCGCCTCGTTCAGAAGGTTTAAGGTTTTTTGCTACCTCCACAACATCTGAGCCATAGAAATATATGCCAGTTACAGCATAAGATGATTGAGGATTTTTGGGTTTTTCTTCAATGTTAATTGCTTTTTTTTCTTTATCAAATGTAACAACACCATATCTTTCAGGATCTCTTACGTGATAGGCAAGCACGCAGCCACCTTTTTCTATCTTTGTTGCATTGTTGAGTATGGTGGAAAGCCCACGACCATAAAATATGTTGTCACCTAATATGAGGCAGACTTTTTCATTGCCAATAAAATCTTCTCCCAGAATAAATGCCTGGGCAATTCCTTCGGGTTTTGGCTGCTCTATATAAGAAAGTTTTATGCCTAATTTTTTGCCATCACCTAGCAATAATTTTATGGAAGGCAAATCACGCGGCGTAGAAATTATTAGTATGTCCTTAATGCCAGCTCTCATTAATGTTGAAAGCGGGTAATAAATCATCGGCTTGTCATAAACAGGTAAAAGCTGCTTGCTTATAATTGTTGTAAGAGGAAGTAATCTTGTTCCTGAACCGCCTGCTAATATTATTCCTTTCATTTCTTTTTCCTTATTTTTTCACACCATTGCTGGTTTTCCAAATACCATTTTACTGTCGCAAACAGCCCATCTTCAAATTTATATTTCCTTTTAAAACCCAGTTCTTTTCTGGCCTTTGCATCGTTTATAGCATAACGCCTGTCATGCCCTGGGCGGTCTTTTACAAAACTTATCAAATCCTCATAACTTCTGCCATTTTTTCTTGGTTTTAAATCATCAAGAATTTTGCAAATAGTTGTTACAGTTTCAATATTATTTCTTTCTGCATTACCACCAAAGCAATATGTCTGCCCTGGTTTGCCTTTTGTGAGCGCAAGATATAAACCGCGGCAATGATCTTCCGCCTGAATCCAATCCCTGATATTTTTGCCATCGCCATAAACAGGCAGGTTTTTGCCAGCTAGTGCACATGTTATCATATTAGGAATAAGTTTTTCAGGATGCTGGCGTGGGCCATAATTGTTGCTGCAATTGGTGACTATAACTGGCAAGCCATAAGTATGATGCCACGCTCTGGCTAAATGATCTCCCGCGGCTTTAGAAGCAGAATACGGGGAATTAGGTTGCATAATACTAGTTTCTGAAAATTTTCCCTTAGGGCCAAGTGAGCCATAAACTTCATCAGTTGAAATTTGTATAAAACGGAAATTTTTCTTGTCACTAAGGCCATTCCAATATTCACGTGATGCTTCAAGCAAAGAGTGTGTGCCTTTGATATTAGTTTCAATAAATATTGCTGATTCATTTATAGAATTATCAACATGTGATTCGGCGGCAAAATTAATAACCGCATCAACATTATTTTTCTTAATCAGCTTGATAACTTTTCTGGTATCGCATATATCACCAATTACCAGTTTCAGCCTTTTTTCTGAATTATCTATCCATTCCAGATTTTCCCTGTGCCCGGCATAGGTGAGGGAGTCATAAACTATAACTTCATCACCAGCATTTATCCTTTGGCCAACAAAGGCGCTCCCGATAAATCCTGCACCACCTGTTACAAAAAGTTTTTTTCTTATTTTTGCCATTTTGCCGCCATAACTAATTACTTTTCAGCATTTCAAATTTCAAAGGAATATCAAACTCGATATTATCTGCTTTAACTGGATAGTCCAATGGTATTGGCGGAACGGGATTGGAATTTTCTATAACTTGTTTTGCTGCTTCATCCAGTAACTTGTGACCAGTAGCCTTTAATAATTCGTAATATAGTATGTTGCCTTTCCTGTCTATGCGCAGCCTGGCAATTATAATCCCCTCAACACCTTGTTTTTTTGCCTCTTCAGGATAAATCATATGATTAAATATCCATAATGAAAGTGCCTGTTCATAACTAATTGGCGTAAGTTGGCTTGCCATTTTCTCATTGCCTAGCTTGCTTCCGCCTGCTTCAGGTATAAACATTCCCTCTTTTTCCTGTACACCTTTTTTTGCAATTTTCTTTTCTCTTTCTTCCGGAGAAGGTTCTTTCTGTGCCTGCTGCAGCGGCACAACTTTATTCTGCTTTTTCTCTGCTTTTTCTGCCTCCTTATTTTTGGGCTGAATTATTTCCAGTGGCTCTAAAACTGGTTTATCTTCAGCTTTTTTCTGGGGCCGTCTAGCTTCTTTTGGTTTCTGAATTGTTTTTTTAACAGGGGAAATATTTAAATCTTTATTTGCTGGTTTTTCCTGAACAGGTTTTTGCTCGGGTTTTGCAGTTATTTTCTTAGGACCAGGAATTAACACAGCATTGCTGACTGAATCGATATTTCCTATTTTGATATGCAAGATCTTAAATGGAACTTCGATAACTTCCGGTTTGTAGTTTTGTGCATAAATGAAAAGAGCTATTATGTGCAAAAAAATTGCAACTATCAGAGCTACACGAAAGCTTATTCTGATTCGCCTGAAATTAATTCCATAAAAAAGTGTATCTGTTTCACTTTTCATCATTGCGGAAACTCTGTAGCTACAAAAAAATTCTTGCCACCCAGATCAGAGACTTTTACCATAATTTTCATTAGGTTCGAGGCTGGTAAAGTTGCGTCAGCCTTTATTATAACAGGCAGATCTGGTTTTCTTTCTAACTCATATTTAAGCACACTATTTAGAACTTCTTCTGAAACCTCATTTTTATTAAGTAACATTTTACCTTTTTTTCCCAGCATTATGGTTATTGATTCAGGAGCTTGTGTGTTTTCTAATTGACCGCTTTTTGCTGATGGTATTTCAATTGGCAGGGCATCAGGCTCATTAACTCTTCCTGCAACAAGGAAAAATATAAGTAGAAGAAAAATTACATTAATAAGCGGTATAAGGCTTATTTCATTTGCCTTTCTGAATTTACGCTCAAGCATATCCGCCAATACTAATCCTTAAGAAATGTTATATCCGAGCCACCTGCAAGTTGCACCTGATCCAGTGCGGAAATTACATCCTGTACTGTAGCATCGCCTTGGCTTTTTATAAAAATTTTCTTCTTTTTATTTTTAACAATTACCTCACGCAGAGCTTCACGAAATTTGTTACGGCTATATTTTTTTCCATCTAGATCTACTATTCCACCTTCTTCTACTGTTACTGTTATTGATTTACGTGTGCCGTCACCCGAACTGTTGTTTCCACTAGCAAAATTCAGTGAAATTCCCTCATCATTGGCAAAGGTGGTGCTGAGCATGAAGAATACCACCAACAAAAAAACCATATCTATTAGGGGCGTCAGAGAGGCTTTACGTCTGCTTGAAAAACTTCTTTCTATCTCCATTTTTTATGTCCTGCCCCTTCTATTTTTTTGGTGACAAGTTTCTATTTTCTGGCTGAATAGCGGGAAGGATTTCTACCTGATTGTGCTATTGTCCCACGACCAGATGGAAGAGAAAGAACGCGTATGGAAATATCCTTCATGCTTGCACGGATTTTTTCTATTTTTCCATCAAATATATATTGTGCGGCCAGCGCTGGTATTGCAACCGAAAGCCCCGCAACGGTTGTAAGAAGTGCTGTCCATATGCCTCCAGCCAGCAATGATGGATTAACGCGCGCTCCTGCCTGTTCCAAGGCAGCGAAAGCATCAACCATACCAACAACTGTACCAAGCAAGCCTAGCAACGGCGCAATGTTTGCCACCAATTCTAATCCACGCATATGTGCTTCCAGATAGCGTAATTCCGCAGCCGCAACTCTGCTTATTTCTTCTCTGGTAGTTTCCGAAGTAGCATCTGGAAGCTCAATAACCTTAAGTGCCGAAAGCATGAGTTTTGCAACTGGATTATTGCTAAGATTTGCACTGGCCAGATTTGCTCTGAGTAATTGCCTGTCGGGATTTTTTTCTAACTGCTCAACAAAAAGTGGGTTGAGTGTCTGCATGCGCCAGAATTGATATATTTTGAATATGATTACTGCCGTTATATAAACAGAGAGGCAGAAAATCACGAACATGACAAATCCACCTTTTTCAAATAAATCAATTATATCTCCCATAGTAAATCCTTCGAAAATCTATTGTTCAAAATAAAAATGAATTTACAACCAATCTGGAAGCTTATCCAAACCTATCATATCATCGTAAGTCTGGCGCGGACGCACCACGGAAAATTTCTCTCCGTTTACCATAATTTCAGGCACTAGCAAACGGGAATTATAAGTGCCTGCCATAACAGCTCCGTAGGCTCCGGCACTACGTATGACCGCAAGATCGCCTTCCTGCATATGTGGCATAATTCTGTCTTTGCCAAAAACATCTCCGGTTTCGCATACTGGGCCAACAACATCAAATAATTCTGTTGCTCCACCTTTTTTTGGCTCCACCACCGTAATTATTTCATGATAAGCGTTATACAGACTTGGGCGAAGAAGGTCATTCATCGCAGCGTCCACTACCAGGAAATTCCTGTGCCTGGTACGCTTAACCAATACCACCTTCGTCACCAATATACCTGCATTCCCTGCTATAAGCCTCCCAGGTTCTAAAACAAGTTCACAACCAAGTGGTTTAACAATTTCCGTTATCAGTTCTCCATATTCTGCCGGTGCTGGTGGAATTTTTTCGTTATAAGGAATGCCGAGACCTCCACCTAAATCCAACCTCTTTATATCATGCCCCTTCTGCCGAAGCATCTCCACCAGGCCGGCAATTTTATCAAAAGCCAATCGAAAAGGTGAAAGGTCTGTAATCTGCGAACCAATGTGAGTTGCTACCGCAACAACATTTATTCCTTCCAGTTCCTTGGCTTTTTCATAAACATCAGGTGTCTCTTCCCAGCTTACTCCAAATTTATGTTCCTTTTTTCCAGTGGAAATTTTGTCGTGCGTTCCAGCATCGACATCAGGATTTACCCGCACAGCAATATTTGCCTTCTTGCCTAACTTGCAGGCTTCTTCGCTGAGCATCAGCAATTCTTCTCGTGATTCGACGTTAAATTGGCCAATATCTTGTTTAAGAGCATAACGCAGTTCATCACGTGTTTTGCCAACACCGGAAAAAACTATTTTCCGGGGAGATATACCTGCTGCAAGTGCGCGCATTATTTCCCCTTCTGAAACAGTATCAGCACCACTGCCAAGTTTTGCCAGGGTTTTTAGTACAGCTATGTTAGAATTAGCCTTCACTGCAAAACATATAAGCGTCGGCACTGAAGAAAAAGCTTCTGCAAATACTTTGTAATGACGGGTCAAAGTTGCAGTTGAATAACAGTAAAATGGTGTATCAATTTCTTTTACTATTTCCGGTATAGATACATCCTCAGCGTAAAGGATGCCTTTTCTGTATGAAAAATGATCCATCTTTATTTGCCGGGTTCCTGATTTGCAGCTTTGTCTTCAGGTAAATAAAGGCTACCTTTTACGCCACATGCTGCTGGAATAAATAAAGCAAGGAATAACAGTAATAATAAAAAATTTTTCATTTCTTTTTCTCCTTTCTGGCTAACGCCACAGCTTTTTTAACATTTGCAGGAGCAGTCCCACCAAAACTTTTTCTGCTAGAAACTGAGTTTTCCACTGAAAGCACTGAAAAAATTTTTTCAGTAATTTCAGGCTCAATTTTTTTCATATCGGCAAGGTCTAATTCATCAAGCCGACATTTTTTCTTTTCTGCAAGTTTAACTATCTGCCCGGTTATATGATGGCTGTTTCTGAACGGGATACCAAGTTCCCGCACAAGCCAATCTGCCAGATCTGTTGCCGTAGAATAACCTTTGGCTGCTGCCTTTTTCATTTTTGCAGCGTTAGCTTTCATATCAGATATCATGCCAGTAGTCGCTTCTATACATAATAATGTGCTTTCAACTGCATCAAAAACCGCTTCTTTGTCTTCCTGCATATCTTTGCTATAAGCAAGTGGTAACCCCTTCATTACAGTAAGCAGGGAAATCAGAGATCCGTTAATTCTGCCTGTTTTTGCCCGCACTAGCTCTGCCGCATCTGGGTTTCTCTTTTGTGGCATTATAGAGCTGCCAGTAGTAAATGAATCAGAAAGTTTTATAAACTTAAAACCTTCACTCATCCACAAAACCAGCTCCTCAGCCAACCGCGAAAGGTGGGTAGAACAAAGGCTGAGAGTAAAAATAAATTCTATGGCAAAATCTCTGTCTGAAACGCTATCTAAAGAATTTGCAGTTGGCCTATCGAAGTCGAGTTCTTTTGCCGTAGTTTTTCTATCTATAGGAAAAGATGTCCCAGCCAAGGCTGCAGATCCTAGTGGACATTCATTGAGCCTCTTCCGACAATCAGCAAGCCTGCTTCTGTCTCTTTTAAACATTTCAAAATAGGCCAGCAGATGGTGGCCAAAGGTAACTGGCTGTGCTGTCTGAAGATGAGTAAATCCTGGCATTATTGTTGCAGCATATTCTCCTGCCTTTTTGAGCAATACATCTTGCAGCTCTGAAATGGCTCCGTCAGCCGCATCAATAGCATCTCTGACCCATAGTTTAAAATCTGTCGCAACTTGATCATTTCTTGAGCGCGCTGTATGAAGCTTGCCAGCAACATCGCCTATTATCTCTTTGAGCCTCGCTTCAATATTCATATGAATATCTTCAAGAGCAGGCTTGAATTGGAACTTTCCAGTTTCAATTTCATTTTTTATTTTTTTTAGGCCGGAAATAATAGCCGTTGCATCTTTTTTTTCTATAATGCCTTTACTAGACAGCATGTTTGCATGGGCAATTGAACCTGATATGTCCTGTGCATATAGTTTTTTGTCAAATTCTATGGAAGCGTTTATTTTTTCCAATATGGCAGCTGGGCCACTTAAAAAGTGACCTCCCCACATAGGGTTTGCCTTTTTCTTTGCTTTTGCCATATTATTCCACCAGACTTTACTTTTTTCGTGAGAATATAACCGTTTTATATGAAAACAAGAAACATATTTTTAGCATTAATCATTTTACTCGCGCCAGTTTTGGGGATGGCCTTAGAGATTAAGAAGGAAGGGCATTTAAGAAACCTAGAAGTCTATGATCCTGAAATTGTGCCAGAAACTTCATTCGAGGGCGAACCGGAAAATGAGGGTGAAAAGGCAAAACTCTATAGGCTTGAGGATTTTAGAGGAAAGTTAGTGATATTGAACTTCTGGGCCACCTGGTGTGTGCCCTGCATTTTGGAAATGCCCTCTCTTAATAACTTACAAAAGGAAATGGGGGCAGAATTTCCCATTGAAGTGGCTGCAATTTCTGAGGATTTTAAGGGTATGGATTCTGTAAAAGATTTCTATAAAAACCAAAAAATAGACAAGCTCAAGGTATATATGGACATTAATAACCAGCTTTTTGGAGCTTTTGGTGTTAAAACTCTACCTACAACCATTTTCATAGATGCAAATGGTAAAGAAGTAGCTCGAGTTAAGGGCGAGGTGAATTGGGGAACTCAAGAAGTTCGTGATTTTATCAAAAGCTTAATGTGATACAAAATGAATGAAGACGCATTCACAGATATTAGTATCTTAATTGTAGATGGGGACAGAAAATTCCAATTTCTGTTAATGGATATCCTTGAAACTTTTGGTTTTAAAGATATGGAATCTGTTAGCACCGGAGATGAGGCCCTGGAAAAAATTACCAAAAAATATTTTGATCTTATAATTACAGAATGGGATGTTCTTCCCATGGGCGGAATAGAGCTTACAAAAAGAGTTAGGACAGATAAAGGGATGCCAGATCCTATGGTTCCTATAATAATGATTAGTAGCAGAGCTGATAGATTGAATATTCAGGAAGCTCGAGATGCAGGCGTAAACGAGTTCCTGGCCAAGCCCTTCTCCGTTAGTGCTCTTCGTGACAGAATGATCTCTGTAATTGAGGAACCAAGAGAATTTGTAATCTCAAAAAACTTCATTGGCCCTTCAAGAAGGCGGAGGACTGCTCAGCCACCTGGTTTAATGGAAAGAAGAGACAGACAAAGAAAAAATACTGATAGTTTGGGTGTGACAGTTCAATCTGATGGTAAAACTAAAATAGTAAGACCAAGTTATAGAATTAAGAAAAAAATAAGTTCTGTGGATACTTTAGACAAACTTATCAGTCTGGAAAAAATAAAGGCTGCCGAAACTTTGATCGAAGAAGGTAAAGGAGAGTTCTTATCTGCTGCTCTGCGCGAAGTAATAAAAATGGATAAAATTCATTATGCGTTGGTCGAAAGAATTAGAGCAAAACTTGATTCCAGAGATATGAGAGATTTAAGAGCAATTTCTGATATAGCTCTCCGTGTTAAAGGACTAGCAGGAATTTATGGCTATACCCTTGCTTCTGAAGTTGCTCGTATGCTCTCGTTGCTGGCCGTTAAAAAAGGGCTACCGCGCGCGCGCAGCCTGGAAATAATAAATGTTCATATACATGCTCTGGAAATAATTTTTCAACGTAATATCAAGGGAAAATATGGACAGCTTGGTCGTGAACTTATTGCCGAGTTAGAAGGTTTATTAAAAAAAGAATAAGCAAAAATTTAAGACCACTTAAATAATGTCAGTGAGCCTGAAGGAATTATTTTTTCTTTATCATATAATTCCATAAGATCTGCCTTCTGAATTGTTTTGCCAAATTGCGCAGCAAGTATTCCACCAATAACAAGAACGCTATCAATGCTGTTATCCTTAGCACCCTTTATATCCGTGTGAAGATTGTCGCCTATAACAATAGTTTTGTTTTTTTCTGTTTTAAGTAATTCAAGAGCTCTTTTATAAACATAGTCATAAGGCTTTCCAAAACTTCTTACCTTGCCTCCAGATTTTTCATATTCCTCAGCTATAACACCAGCGCACAGCATTTTTTCACCTGTCTGACGCACGATTATTTTATCAGGATTTGTACATATCAAAGGCAGGTTATATTTCAGACATTCTTTTATATCAGGAAGCTTTTCATCTAAAATGGATTCATCATAATCAAAGCCGGTAGTTAAAACAAAGTCAGCTTCTTCCGGTTTATTGACACGCTTATAGCGTGCTATTTCTTCAATAAGTTCTGCATCTTTTTCTGGCCCCATATGGTAATATCTTTCGCCATACTCTGAACTGCTTAAAAAATATTCAAATGTTGCCTCTCCTGAAGTCAGGATATGGTCGTAGCTCTTCCGCAGAAAACCCATTTCTGTTAGTTTTTCTTCAGCCCTTTTTGCTCTGCGCGGCGCATTAGAAAGCAGCAATATCTGCTTGCCTTGTTTTTTAAGCTTGGCAAGCGTTTCTATCGCCGCAGGATAAGGCTCTCTTCCGTCGTGCAGAACGCCCCACAGGTCTATTATAAACCCATTATATAATTCAGAAAATTCGGAAACCCCTTCAAAGAAATTCTTCTTCAATTTTTACTTCCAGTTTGCATTGAGCAAAATGTAATATTCCAGCGAAAAAATAAGGATAAAAATTGAAGGCGATAAAACAACAAACATACGGGAAAGATAGCTTATTGTTTTTCTCCCCAGCCCAACATTAGGCGAGCATTTCCATATCATCACCATAGAAATGACATAATAAAAAATCTGGGCGATTGCAAAATAAAGTGGGGCTAAAAAAGCGTATTCTTCATCTTTTCTAAAAAAATGTGTAATAAGAAAGAACAGAGAAATGCTTATTATGTTGCCGTTTATTCCCCAAAGCCAGAAAGCTTTCCATAACTGCTCTCTGCCCTTTATGCTGTTTCCAAATGATGCGAACATGTAAGATTTGATTCCTCATTTATCAGAGAATGAGATTAAGGTATTTTAATATATCAGCAAGTAAAAAATTGTGTGGCCGTTTTACT
>Ga0210057_1009756_pt1 | contig 11029 bp, 11 predicted proteins | sample CryGeyCG2114_010_2_FD_183968 | JGI IMG/M metagenome (GOLD analysis project Ga0210057, IMG submission 183968) | Groundwater microbial communities from aquifer - Crystal Geyser CG10_big_fil_rev_8/21/14_0.10 (SPAdes) (version 2) | ecosystem: Environmental > Aquatic > Deep subsurface > Groundwater ...
AGTGATGGTTAGGTTCCACAATAAAAGCAAAGACCAAGTAGTCTAAATCCAAAAGAAAAGTTCCCAATAAAGACCCGGCGAGCACTAAGATAATATTAATAATATTGGTTTCTAATCTTAGAGCAATTATTACTACCGCAAGAACAAATGATAGAGCAAGATTAATAGTGTATTTTTTAATAAGTGTTTTAATAAACATGGCGAGTACTTTTCTAGTATTATATTATAATAAGAGTTTTTAATAATGCAAAGACCTAGGAAGTAATTTTTAATGTTTTTAAACACATAATGGATTCTATAAAAAAAATACTAAAAACTAGAGATCCTAAGAAAGCGGTGTATTCTAAGCACGAATTTCAGGATTTTGGTTACAGAATGGCAAACCAGCTTAACGATTTTGAACACAAGACATTATACATAAAGCTCGCAAAGGAAGAAAACAGAAATATGCTTTTGGACGCTTTAGAGTTTGTTAAGGGGGCAAGAAACATAAAAAACCCCGCCCGGCTTTTTATGTGGAAGTTAAGCAAACTTAGAAAAGACGATCAAAAAAATACCTAGATTGGTAATTTTTCCGATAAATCATAAATTATAGGCAGTTTATACCTTTCTCCTTGCAGAGCTTTAATAAAACCCGCTACCGAGGCAAGAAAAAGTCCAAATCCAAATAACCATCCAATAATAGGAAACCAAGAGAGAAGGCTTCCAATAAATATTACTAAACCCTGCTTTGCGTGAAACATAACAAAACTATCCTTTTTCTTTAGAAGAACAATTATTACAGAAGCGATCCAAAAGTAAGAAAGCGCCGCAAAAAGATAAGAATCCGCTTTATCGTTTTTATCTTTTAACATTAAAACACACCGCCTTTCTGTTTAAACTTATGTGTCCTATTGATATAATCGTATCATAAATTACTTTGTACAGATGTGGGGTATCTTTCCTAGTCGTGGTATAAATTAAATATGAAAATTAAAAAAGATAAATTACCGTACTTAATTTTATTAATACCATTTTTAATAGGAGGTATTGCCGGAGTTACAGACTATTTTAATTCCACAAGAATCGAAGAGGAAAAAGAACTTACCTTATTAGCCGAAAATGCTTTTGGCGATATACCCGTAAATTTTCCGGAATATGCAGTTAAAGAAAGTTTAGATTCGACTTTTTTTGTATCCGATAATGTACCAGCGGAGGATTTTGCAAGATTAGTAAATGTTTACAAGTACAATAAAGATCTTAAATTAACCTTAGAAGACGCTTCTAACATTGCCGGTATTTTTGATCTAACTACCACTGGAGAAACTCAACCAGACGGAAGCGTTATTTTTATAGGGCCTGGCAACACAGCGCTAACATTTTGGGAAACATCTCAACAATTAAGTTACTATAGTAGTAATATTGACTATTCGGCGCAAAAACCTGCTTTAGAGAATATTCAGAACTTAGCAATATCGTTGTTAGAAAGGTTTAATCTTAAAAACTACGATTTTTCCCCTTATTCTCAAGGCGCTTCTTATTTAATAAAAGAGGGCGCGGAATATCCCAAAGAAGGATCGCCTAACAATTACGATTCCATAAATCTGCCCTTTGTAAGAAACGTTCCAATATTTAAAACAACAAGTCTTCCTTACAACAAGTATTTGCTTTCTTTTACATATGGTCCTGGAAATACGTTGCTATCGCTAAATTTATTTTATGTTCCTCTCGCGAACTCTTCTGTTTCTACATACGTTTTAAAGTCTTTCGAGCAAGCGAAAAGCGAAGTTTCTCTTGGCAATGGAAAAATTGTAAGCGTAGATCTTCCCCTAGACTATTATCGCCGGGTTAACTTTTCTATTCCGGAGATAAAATCCTTTTCGGCTACATCGTTTGGCGTTTTTTATTTAGACAGACAAAACCTGGATTTTTTACAGCCCGTTTTTGTTTTTGAGGGCCTGGCAAGTTTTTTAGACGGTAACAGTTATAAGGCCACCTTATACACAGAGGCTGTTTTACCAAAATGAAAAAAATAGGAGAAGTGCTTAAAAGCGAGAGGGAAAAGAGGAACCTTACAATTCAAGATGTTTCGAATACTCTTAAAATACATCCCAGATTTTTAATATCGCTAGAAGAATCTAACTATAAAATTTTTAGCAATGTAATTCAGATAAAGGGTTTTATTAAAAATTACTCCACATTTTTGAACTTGGACGCTAAAAATATTATGGCCTTTTGGAGAAGGGAGTACGACGAAATGAGTTCTAAAGATAAATTAAATTTGTCATTAAAGCCTTTTAGAAACGAAAAATTTGTATTTACCCCAAAATTTTTTGGCTCTTTTATCGCTACAGTTTTAATTCTCGTGTTTTTTTCGTATGTTTATTTTCAATATAGGCAATTTTCTAAGGCCCCCTTTATAACAATAGAAAGTCCTTCCCAAGACTTGGAAATATCGAAAAATTCTATAGAGATTTTTGGCAGGACGGATGCCGATTCCGAAATTTTATTAAACGGCCAAAAAATAATTAAAAACCCTCAAGGAACATTCGCGGTTAACGTGTCTCTTTCCGAGGGTATTAATACACTTTTATTTACCGCAGTTAATAAGTTGGGTAGAGAATCTTTTGTAACCCGAAAAGTTTTAGTTGCCAAAAGAACAGATATCGAAAGCGAAGAAGATATAAAAAAAGAAGAAGATTCGGTCGAGGCGTTAGAAGATTATTTAAAAATCGAGCTGGAGGTTTTAGAAGACGCCTCTTACATAATGGTTATAAAAGACTCCACAAAAACTTTTGAAGGTGTTGTGCTTTTGGGAGTAAAACTTTCGTTTAGCGCGAAAAACGAAATAAAAATAAATGTTGGAAACGCGGGTGTTGTTAAGTTATATAAAGATGGTATTGATATTGGAATTTTAGGTGAAAAGGGCGAGGTTATAGAAAAAATTTACACTAAACCTTCCAAGTAATTTCCGCTTGATATTGACCAAGTATTTAAATAAGCTTCATAATGTATAGAAAGATGAAAAGGTTTATAGATTCAAGAAAATTAAAACCGGTCGAATTAAAGGTTGTGGTTGCCATTATATTATTAATGGCGGTTATTCCCTTTACTGTGTCTTTGGTTTCCAATAACACCAGTTTTAGAATTAGAGCGTCCGGGTCTAGTTTTGGTAGAAAGTTTTTTTGTTCCAACGGAAATCTTTGTTTTGACGGCAGATGCGAAGGAGACGCTTGGAGAGATTGTTCTTCTTGCGCCAACGGCAAGGCTCGGGCTGTTGTAGAGTACGCCTGTGGAAAATACGAAGTTTCCGAATGCAACCTAGAGCCTATAGACTGTGTGGAAACCCCTTAACGTTTTAATATCCTAATATCTAAACTTCTCTGCTATAATTTTAGTATGATGACAGCTAATAATCTTAGAAATTCCTATATTAAATATATGGTATCAAGGGGGCACAAAAAGATCCCCTCCGCCCCGTTGGTTCCGGAAAATAACCCTTCCCTACTTTTTGTTAACGCTGGTATGGTTCCTTTAGTTCCTTATCTTCTTGGCGAAGACCACCCTATGGGAAAAAGATTAACCAGTTTACAAAAGTGTTTGAGGACCGAAGATATAGATGGTGTGGGGAGCCCGGAAAGGCATACATTTTTCGAAATGCTGGGTCATTGGTCTTTAGGGGATTATTTTAAAAAAGAGGCTATAGATATATCTTACGAATATTTGGTTAAACATTTAGGAATAAATCCTAAGAATATGCATGTAACCATCTTTAAAGGAGACAAAAACTCTTTTTATGACATTGAATCCGAAAAAGCTTGGTTAAAAGTCGGTATTCCAAAAAATAGAATATATCCTTTAGGCGCGAGTGAAAATTGGTGGATTGCCGGCGATGCGGGTCCGTGCGGTCCCGATTCGGAGGTGTGGTTAGATACCAGAAAAGATCCTTGTGGAAAATTTTGTATTCCAGGTTGTAAATGCGGCAAGTTTTTCGAAATTTGGAATAATGTATTTATGGAATTTAATAAAAACAGCGATGGGTCTTTAACCTTATTAAATAGGAAAAGTGTAGATGTTGGAGTTGGGGTCGACAGGACAACAACAATCCTAGAAGGTCTAAACGACAACTATAAAGCGTCGCATTGGTCTAATGTTATTTTGCAAATAGAAAAAATAGCAAAAAAATCTTATGACGATAAAAAATATACTAGATCTATGAGAATAATCGCGGATCACGCAAGGGCGGCGGCCTTTTGTTTATCCGAAAAGATATTGCCTTCTAATGTACAGCAAGGATACGTTGTTAGAAGAATTATAAGGAGGGCAATGCGGGAAGGGATGCGTTTGGATATGGGCGGGGGGTTTATGGTCAAAATTTTGGAACCAATAATATTTATATATAAGGATTATTACCCTCAATTAGAGGAAAACATAGAAGATATCAAAAGGTATTTGTTAGAAGAAGAAAAGAAATTTTCTGGTTGTTTAAAAAAAGGCAATGCCGTATTCGAGAAAAAATCGTCTGAATATAAATCTAAAAAGTTAGTTTCCGCGAAAGACGCTTTCGATCTTTATCAAAGTTATGGGTTTCCTATAGAAATGACTGTAGAAATGGCAAAAGAATTAGGGGCGAATGTAGATATTAAAGGGTTTAATTTTATGATTAACGAACATAAAGAAAAGTCTAGAAAGGCGAGTAAAGGATTTTTTAAAGGAGGTCTTTTTGGAAATACAGAAATAGAAACTAAATACCACACGGCTACGCATATTTTGCATCAAGCTTTAAGAGAAGTTTTAGGTCCATTAGTTTCGCAAAAAGGTTCTAATATAAATAGTCAGCGTTTAAGGTTCGATTTTTCTTGGGATAAAAAACTTACCCCGGACCAACTATCGAAAATAGAAAGCAAAGTAAATGATGTTATAAACCAAAATTTAGAGGTATCTTTTAAGACTAAGACTTTAAGCAAAGCTATTAAAGAAGGGGCATTGGCTTTTTTTAAAGAAAAATATGGGGAGCGGGTTAAGGTTTATTCCATAGGTAATTATTCTAAAGAGGTTTGCGGGGGACCTCACGTTAAAAATACAGGAGTTTTAAAAAGATTTAAAATTGTAAAAGAAGAATCTGTCGGAGCCGGCCTTAGAAGAATAAAGGCAATATTAGACTGATGGGCTATTTATCATTTTAGTCTTTTTCGTTATACTAAATACTAACTTAATTAAAAAAGGCAAGTAGAAGTCAACTTTTTAAGTTTCGACTTTTGGTTTTTGCCTTAAATTTAATGTCTATTCTGCCTAAGGTGTTTAAGACTAATAAAGTCCCAGAAATTTTTGCCGCTTTAGATATTGGTTCGTCTTCCATTAAAACATCTATTTTTCAATTTGGTAAAGATACCGGGCTAAACCTTTTGGGTTTTGGAAAAAGCCCTATCGTTAAAGACGATAAAAGGTCTATGGCAGATGTCGCTTTAAAATCTTTAAACGAAGCTAAAATGTTAGCTCAAACTAACCCCCGGGGTTTAGTTGTTGGTCTTTCGAATGATAAAAGTTTTACATCTACGACAACAGTTAGATTTAGAAGAGAGGACAAAGATTTGCCCATTAAGCAAAAAGAAATGGACGATCTTACCGCAAGAATTCAGGAAGCTTCTTATATAGAATCTTCAAAAGAGTTAGGAGAGAGACTTGGTAATCCCGACTTGGAAATTTCTCTTTTAAATTCGGATTATGTTAGAGTTTACATAGATGGGTTGGAGGTAGAAAACCCAATAGGAAGGACGGGCGGTGTAATAGAAGCATCTTTATTTACCGCTTTTTCTTTGTTAAAAGATTTGGAGTTGGTAAATTTTATATGTAAAACATTAGGATATACCGCTCAAGCCATTACATCTAATATATACGCTTTAACAAAAGCGCTCTCTTTTGGCGCAAAGGCGGAAAAATTAAATTGTGTGTTAATTGATATCGGCGGTTTTTCTACCGATGTGGCGGTTGTTTTTGGCGGAGGTATATACTCTAGCTATTCTTTGGGTATAGGTATTAATGACATAGCAAAAAAAATATCTCTAGACACTAAAACTAGTCTTGTTCAATCTCAAGAACTGCTTAAACACTATATAGAAAAGAAAGTTCAGCAAGAAGAGTCTTTTATGGTTAGATCTTCGATTTTAGATGTTTTAGATATATGGTTAAATGGATTAGAGACTGTTTTTGGTGAATTTGAGGGCATAAAGACGTTTCCATCAAAGATTTTAGTAACGGGCGGGGGTGTAAAAATACCGGAATTAATTGAGGTTTTAAGAAAGAAAGATTGGTCAAAATCGGTTCCTTTTAAAGGAGATCCAGAAATTAAAAAGATAAGTGTTGGGGATCTTTCGTATTTAGATATTAAAAACGCTTTGGGTATAGAGGGCAGTATAACCTCGCTGTCACTTTCTATTATTGGCGTAGAGCTTTGGAAAGGTACAAGCTGGTAAAATATGCAACAAAAAAACCCACTCGAAAAAATTTTAATAGAAAAAGATTTATCTATAGCGGAAATTATAGAAATAATACGAAAAAGCCCGCTTGCGTCTTTTAACTTAGAGGTTTGTAAAGGCTCGCCGTTGTTTTTAAATAAAACCAATCTTTTAGTTGTTTTAGCAGAGATAGAAAAAAGCAGAAAAGTTGTTGATATAAAAACGACAGATGAAAGAGGTAACAATCTTTTATCCGCTATTTATGGAAAAAGGGATACAGATTTGCCGCCTGCTTTTCTAAAAACCGATTTGATAGGAAACGTTAAAGATGCCAAAAGAGAAAAAAACCCAATTAAGTTTAAATTTAGAAAGCCTAATTTTGACGGATTTGGCGGGGCAATGAAGGTATTAGGTGTTTTGCTGTTTTTATTTTTTGTTCTTTTTTCCTTTATATTCGCTTGGTGGTATATTCCTCAATCTAATGTCGAATTGGTTCTAGATTCGGAAATTTTGGTTAAAAGTGTAGAGGTTGTGGTCAATCCTAAGTTGCAGCAAATAGATTTGGAAAAGAAGTGGATCCCTTCGGTTATTTTAAATATCACAAAAACAGATACAAGTTCGATTCCAGCTACAGGTAAATCTACAATTGGAGACAGGGCGGAGGGAAAAGTGACTATTATTAACAAAACAGAGGGAGATAAATCTTTTGCCGAAGGCTCCCGTTTATTTTTAGATTCTAATAACGAAATATCTTATTTATTAAAATCTGGCGTGGAAGTACCGAGATCTTCCGAAACAAGCAATACGACTTTGGTTTACGGCACAAAAACCGTAGATGTTATAGCGGAAAATTTTGGATCCAGATTTAATTTAGAAAAGGATGAAGATTTAGTATTAGATGGCTACGATAAAGACAAATATTACGCTAAGGTCGAAAATGACATAAAAGGCGGTACCGAAAAAGAAGTTACCGCGGTTTCAAAAAACGATATAGCTCTTTTAAAGACTAATATGGAAGGCATAGTAGAAAAAGATGCTTTAAATTCTTTGCGAGATAAACTTGTTGGAGATCAAATATTGCCCGATGGCGGTTACAAATCGACAATCGTTTCCGAGGAGTTTAATAAAAAAGTTGGAGAGGAGGCATCTACCTTAGATTTAACCCAGACAGTTAAAATAGAAGGATTTGTATATGCCGAGAGCGATTTGCAAAATTTATTAAAAGAAGTTCTAAAAGAGTTCATACCCGAAAAATATTCTATAACAGGCGCGGAAGAAAAATTAGAGATCAGCGAGGCTATTGCAAGCGGTATGGAGACGTTGGAAGATAAAACAGAAGTGTTAAAAATGCAAGTAAAGGTAAAAAGTTATGTTATACCAAAGGTAGAAGAAGAAGATATAAGAAATAATTTAATCGGGCAAAGTGTGGCCAGCGCCGAGGCGTATCTTTCTAGAATACCTCATGTGGCTTCTTTAAAAATAGATCTTTGGCCGCCGTTACCCGGTTTTTTAAGGACCATGCCCCACATTAAGAGCAAGATTAAAATAGAAATTAAACATCAATAAGTTTAAACACAAATGAAGTATCTTGGCATAGATTTTGGAACAAAAAAAGTGGGCTTAGCTTTTGGTATAAAAGGGGATGGATTATCTCAAAGCGCAATTCCAATTGGTACTATTGTATTAAAGGATTGGGACGGAGCGGTAAGCGATATTGTGGCGGTAATGCTGGAATATAATGTCTCTTGTATAGTACTGGGCAATCCAAAAGATCAAAAAGATAACGATACTCAAATATCTGCCGATATAAAAAAATTCAAGAGGTTTTTAGAGTTGAGAATAAAAAAACCTGTTGTTTTGTATAACGAAAGGCTCTCGACAAAAGATAGTATAGATTATATTAAAGAGACTGGAGACAATAAATACGATTTGGATTCGGTTTCGGCCGCTTTTATTTTAGAGCGGTATTTTGATTCTTTGGAAAATTAACTAACGACAAGTTTTCTAACTATTCTAAACGCGTTGCCAAGCGGTTGTCCTTTTTTTAGACTGTAGTTTGTATATATTGCTTTTACTATAACCTCTCCAATTCTTAGCTTTTCTCTTTTCGCAATACCTATTAGTTCATAAGAAACTTCGTATCCGCTTGTTTTTATGTTTATTGTCTCTATTGCTTTGCGGTTAAATCCCCTAAGACCAGATCCAGAATCGCTTACCCATTTTCTATACAGAATAAAGGTTATAAAATTTGATATTAGAGTTATAAAATACCTGATTGGGCGGTCTTTTAAATTTTTTAGCCTCGATCCTATTATAAAGTCAAATCTTTCTTTTTTTAATTCGTCAAGAATCTTTTTTACATCGTCAACTTTATGTTGATCATCGGCATCGCATGTAATCACGTATTTGCAGTTTCTTTTTTTGGCATATTCAATTCCTGTTGCTAAAGCTCCTCCGAGCCCAATGTTTATAATGTGTCTTGCTACCTTTGTATTTTCGTTTTTTGCTCTTTTTGCCGTTTTGTCTTTCGATCCGTCATCCACCACAAGAATATCTTTAAATCCCGCTTTTTTTAGGTTTTTGATAACACCCCCTATTGTTTCTTCTTCGTTGTACGCTGGAATTATTATTAATGCGTCATTCATAATTAAAGCAAAGAGTTTTATTCTCGGAGTATATCAAAAAAACTGGTCCAAATAACTATTGTACCTGGAGCTCTAAGGTTAAAGATAGATCTAAACTCGTATCCGTCAAATTCCTTTCCGTCATAATTTTCGCTGTACAGAACTACTTTGGTGGTGTATCCTTCTCCATCATCATAAACTTCTATTTTTTCTATTTGTCCAACTTGAGTGATTCCTTCGTCTTCTAATTTTTCTATAATCTCATTTTCACCTATCCCTCCCTGATCGGCTGGAGATAGATCGCTAGTATAGCCGCTGTCCTTTTCTACCAAAAGGTAGGCGTTAAATATGTCTTGCGCTTGTTCTTTCGTCATCCACGGCCCTGATTTTGTTCCTTTGCCCCAAGCTTTATGAAACCAGGGGGAATTTCCATATTTAGGGCCGTCAAAAGAGCAGGATTCCCAATCGTCACACGAGGCGTCTTTTAACCTTTGAGCCCAGGGTCGATGTCCTCCCCACACATCCGCGCTAGATCTTGTGTATCCACCTGCGGTAGACGCGTACCAAGCTGTAATTGGAGAGCCGTTGTTTTCTAGATACATCCCGCATGTTTCGTTTACAGCTGTTTCCCAGCTCCCTCCTTTTGAATATCCTAAATAAACTTGACAAGATTGAGTTGTACAAATTGCTTGACCCCTTTCTTTGTAAGTTAAAGCGTAGCTTCTTGCGGCCACAGCTTGAGCTTTTAAGGCATTCATTGGCCAGCTGGAGGGCATTTCGCCAAGACCGTAAAGGTATTCTTCTAAACTCATGGACCCGTATCCTTGAACGTCTATCTCTTCGTCATCGCATTCTCCTGTTAGTTTTGTGTTTGGATAATAAGCGCTAAGTATTTCCTCCCAGCTTTGACCGTCTTTTGCCCTGCCTTTCGCTCCATATTGATTCATTCCAACTCTATGCGGATACCCTCTGGTAAAAAAAGCGTAAGCGGGAGAAAATCCTGGATCGGGAAGGCTTTGTTTAGACTCTTCAAAATCCCCAACAGTTAAACGCTCTTCGGAGGCGCCAAATTTTGCTCTTAAAATATCTTGCTGTTTAGAAGTTAGTCCGCTAAGTTCGTTTGTTAAATTTGTTATTTGATCTTCTAGAGCGCTAGCTTCTGCGCCAAGATCTCCAAGTTCAGATTGAGCTTTAGCTTTTTTGATTTCTAGATCGGCCTTTATTGCTAAAAATCTAGCCTGCTCTTTCTCGAGATCTTTTTTTGCTGTTTCGACCTCTTTTTTTTGGTTGTTATAATCTACCATCTCTCCATTAATTTTTTTTATTGTGTTTACTGTTTCGTTAACATAGCTTTTGTAATACGCGGATTTTTGTGTAATATCCAAAAAACCTATTGTCGAAAATAGAATTTCTAGGGAAGATCTGTGAGTTCTTTTATAAAAAGCTCTAAGTGTGGCGTTTCTTTGAATTTGTCTGTCTTCGAGTACTTTTCTAAATCTTTCCAATAGCGCTTCGAAGTTGGAAATTTGAGAAGAAAGGGAAGTGATCTGGTTTGTAAGTGTAATTATTTGCGTTTGAGTAATATTGGATTTAGAAGAGAGGTTGTCTATACTATTTTTTATATCGATCATTCGGCTTTTAATTTTAGATAAATCTCCCGATACATCATCGTATTCTTCTTGAACTTCTTGTATTTCTTCTTGAACTTTTTCTAGTTCTTCGTCGAGGTTTTCGGAAAGAGCTAGGTTTGGTATAGCCGTTATTAGGGTAATTGCGGTAGTTAGGTAAATTAGAAACAGGGCGGCTTTTTTCATAATACTAAGTATATAATCTTTTAATCTTTTAATCATCTAATTTTAGACAATTCAATAATTGTTGCCTTTAACAACAATTCCCATTATTATTAGCCTATGAGTCTTTTTGTAAAACAAGCCTTTGCTTATACTGTGCTAAATCCAACGGCTTTTAACG
>Ga0210057_1009758_pt1 | contig 11028 bp, 9 predicted proteins | sample CryGeyCG2114_010_2_FD_183968 | JGI IMG/M metagenome (GOLD analysis project Ga0210057, IMG submission 183968) | Groundwater microbial communities from aquifer - Crystal Geyser CG10_big_fil_rev_8/21/14_0.10 (SPAdes) (version 2) | ecosystem: Environmental > Aquatic > Deep subsurface > Groundwater ...
AACTCTTGCCGGAAATCTTCATACGATTTATGCTTTTTTTGAGCCTTATCCAAATGAAACAGCAAAACCGATTTGGCAGCTCGTTTTTTCTCCATCAACCTTCCCTAATTCTTATTGGTATCCTAATGCAACACGTTTTATATACAACACAATTCATGAGTTCCCAAGCTATTCATTTGTTGTATCAGATCTTCACGGACACGTTTTAGATATACCACTAGTTTTGTTAACGATAGCATTACTGCTTTCAATGTTTTTATCTACTTCTGAAGAACAATCTCGGGTTCATAGTTCAAAATTCAAAATTTTAAAAAACATTCCTCAACTTTTAACTTTTAACTTTAAACTTTTAACTTTGCTAGGATTCTTACTAGCAACAATGTACATGACAAACGCATGGGACGGGATTATATATTTATTACTTTCCGTCATTGTTGTTTATTATCTTTCACTTAAATTAAGGAAAAACGAACCAGATCTTCAAACTCAAAACTCAAAACTCAAAACTCAAAATTACAACTCAAAATTCAAAATTTTTAATTTCGACTTTAAATTTTTCGCTTTTCACTTTTCGCTTTTCACTTTCATCTTGTTTTTTGCTTTTTACATTTTTTCCCGCCCTTTTAGCTTAAACTTTAAAGCTTTTGTCTCGGGAATTGGAGTTTTGTGTGCACCTTCTTTTCTTACAAACCTTGGGAAATTTGGTCCTTTTCTTTTTGAAAAAGATCACTGTCAGCATTCCCCTTTATGGCAGCTTGCAACACTCTACGGCTTTTTTTATTTTTGGGCAATCTCTTTCATTTTTTTAATATCTAAAAAAATAAATTCTAAATCCGAAGCACGAAATTTCCGCCTGCCAATGCCTTGCACTGGCGGGCAGGCTGAACAATATCAAAATACAAATGATAAAAATTCAAAACGTTTTGGTCATTCGATATTTGAAAATTGGAATTTGTTTCGATATTCGAATTTCGATATTCGAATTTTAAATAGTTCTGATCTTTTTGTCCTCATTCTAATTTTTCTCTCAACTATCCTTATTTTGATTCCGGAGTTTTTCTATATAAAGGATATTTATCCTGCCCATTACAGGGCAAACACAATGTTTAAACTTGCTTATCAAGCTTTTATCATGCTCTCTATTTCTTCCGCCTATATAATCATTAGAGTAGTATCAAGTATTAAATATTCCTTCGGCTTCGCTCAGAACAAGCATGCATCAAGTATAAGAAAGAAAATGCTTGTCGGTTGCTACTTAATGTTTGCTACAACTTTTCTATTCCTGGTGATGATTTATCCTTTTTTCTCTGTAAATTCTTACTTTGGCAATCTTAAAACATATCATGGACTCAACGGACTTTCTTATCTTGAAAAACTTTATCCTACCGATTACAAAGCAATAGAGTGGATAAACAAAAACATTAAAGGACAACCTGTAATTCTTGAGGCTCAAGGCGATTCATACACGGACTATGCCAGGGTTTCCGCAAATACGGGCCTTCCAACTGTTTTGGGCTGGACAGTACATGAATGGCTTTGGAGAAAAACATACGATGTTCCTGCTCCCAGAATACCTGAAGTTCAATCCTTATATGACTCGGTTGATATTTTAGCAACTAAAGAATTGATAAAAAAATACAATATAGAACTTGTTTTTGTTGGGGATCTGGAGCGGCAAAAATATCCAAATATGAGTGAAAAAAAATTTGAAAAATTAGGAAAAATTATTTTTCAGAAAGGACAGACAAAAATCTATAAAATTCAAATTTAGATTATTTTTTCTCTATCTTGCAATTTCCCGCTTTTATTTCGCAGCTTACATATTGCTGAATCTCTGAAAAATCACCTGTTCCTATTCTTGGCTCAAGCACCCATTGGCCCTTATAGTTTTCTGCCGGAGGGTTTACCAAAAGCCCGGGGCGTCCTTTTTCAGAATCTCCGTAATCCAATACTGCGCTTTGGATTTTTGCATTATTCATTTTTTGGGCCAGTCTTATAAAGTCATCAAATTCGTCCTGCTTGATATTTGTATCGATACTTTCTTCAAGAATAGAATATAAACTTAAAAATTTTCCGGGATTTATAAAAGTACCCAGTGAAAAAATTTTATCCTTAAATGCCTCTATTACTTTTTCCTGTCTTTTTGATCTTGCAAAATCTGTACCTTCCTCGCCTTTTGCATGTCTTGACCGAATATACTCCAAAGCTTGCCCTCCGCTCATATGCTGTAATCCCTTATCGAAATGGATCTGTTTATACCTGCATGGAAAAGCTTCCAGCTGAGCAGACGTAGTTGCAAGAAAATCAATTTCTGAAGGCTCGTGTCCGCATAAATCATTTTGTTTTCCCTCAATCGGATATTCATAGTCATCAAAGGAATTATCGATTTGTATGTCAAGTCCTCCTATCTCATCTACTGCCTTTATGAATCCGTTAAAATCAATTCTTACAACATAATCAACAGGCTGAGCAAGAATTTTTGACACAACCGCTTTGGCAAGGATTATTCCTCCCCCTTTGCTTTTTTCCTCACCATAATAATAGGCCGTATTAATTCTTGAGCCAAGGTCTGCTACCCAAAAATCTCTGGGAATTGAAACCAGAGTAATTTTATTTTGTGTCTGATTTAAACTTGCAAACATTATTGTGTCTGTTAAATCCGGTCCGTCATGTGTTCCTCCTCCGATTCCAAGAAGAAGCACATTAATATTGTGGTCTGCTTTTTTTAAAGAAATCTCTTTTTTAAATAAAAGCTGAAATAAAAACGGATAGTACTTTGCCGTACGCAAGCCAATTGCCCCTATTGAAAAAATAGCAAAAACAGAAACAGCAATAAAAATTAATTTTTTCCTTGAGAGTTTTTTCATAAAAAGTTATGCCTGCTCTATGATTCTTGCAAATTCCAAAGGATCCAAGCTTGCAGTTCCTACCAAAACCCCATCTATGTTTGGCATTTCTGTAAAGGCTTTAACATTTTTTGACGTAACACTTCCTCCGTATAAAACAAATTGGATTTTATTTTTTTCTTTTATATTTTGAGCTATCTTATCGGCATTTTCAGGTGAATCGGGATTCCCTGTACCGATTGCAAAAACAGGTTCATATGCAACTATTTCAACACCTTTTGGCACAGTTAAGACTTCCCCCTGCACACAAAGTATTGGATTAAGTTTATAATCTTTTGCTATTTCAACCTTTTGTTCTACTAAATTATCTTTTTCATTAAAATATTTTCTTCTTTCCGAGTGCCCTATTATTACATAATCTCCAAACTCTTTTACCTGTTCTCCGTTTACTTCTCCCGTATAAGAACCTTTATAAAACGGAGAAATATCCTGCGCACCAAGCTTAACAGACAATTTATTACCTATTACTAATGCTTTAAGGTCAGACAAAAGAGTAAAGGGAGGGCATATAATTATTTCCTTATCTGATCCATCAGCTTGCAAATTAAACTCCTTAACCCATTTCTCCGCTTCAATTTTTGTCTTATTTGATTTCCAGTTGGCAACTATAAAAACTTTTTTCATGCTTAAGCCGCGTTTGAGCAGTATCAAACTCCGCCTGATGCGGGTTGAACCGCGTTTGACGCGGTGTTATCATTATACGGTATGAATGAAGAATTTCTCAAGGACTTAAACCCCGAACAGGTTGAAGCTGTAAGACAAACTAAAGGACCAATGATAATTCTGGCCGGTGCAGGATCAGGAAAGACTAAGGTTCTAACCCACAAAGTCCTCTACCTAATTTCGCAGTTAAAAGTTAACTCTGCAAATATCCTCATGCTTACGTTTACAAATAAAGCAGCCAGTGAGATGAAGGAGCGGATAAATAAGCTCTTAAAAAGTAAGTTTTCAGGATTTGTCGGAACATTCCATTCGTTTTGTGCAAAAACATTAAGGATAGAAGGTAAACATATAGGCATTTCTTCAAAATTTTTAATCTATGATTACCAGGACCAGATAGGCACAATAAAAGAGGCAATGAAAATACTTGAGCTTTCGGTAAAAGAATTTAAACCTTCCTCAATTCTTGAAAACATCTCACAGGCAAAAAACGAATTAATAGATGAAAATGAATATTCAAACTATGCAAAAGGAAGATTTCAGGAAGCAGTTTCCAGAGTTTATTTCCTCTATCAAAAAACCTTAAAAGAAAATGAAGCTCTTGATTTTGACGATCTTATCCTTAAGACAATTTTTCTTTTTAGAAAAAATCCTGAGATTCTGGGAAAATACCAAGACCGTTTTTTATACGTTTTAATTGATGAATACCAGGATACAAACCATGCCCAGTACATGCTTACAAAAATGCTTTCCCGGAAATGGCAAAATATTGCAATCGTAGGAGATTTTTCCCAAAGCATATACAGTTGGCGAGGAGCTAATTTTCAAAACCTGGAAAAATTTAAAGAAAACTTTAAAGACTGTAAAACTTTTTCTCTTTCCCAGAATTATAGATCTACCCAAAAAATTCTTGATGCAGCCTCTTCTATTATTTCTAAAAACACGACTCACCCAATCCTTAATCTCTGGACAGAAAACGAAAAAGGTGACGATGTAAAGATTTACGAAGCACGGAACGAACACAATGAAGCAGAATATATCTTAATGGAAATTTTAAATATGAAACTTTCGGATTTTAGTTTGAATTACTCGGATTTTGCTGTTTTATACAGAACCAATGCTCAATCAAGAGTAATAGAAGAGGTTTTCCTGCATCAGGGAATACCTTATGTCCTAATCGGAGGAACAAAATTTTATGAAAGAAAAGAAGTAAAAGATGTCATTTCCTATTTAAGGCTTATTTTAAATCCAAAAGATACGGCCTCTTTAAAAAGAATAGAAAAAATCGGCAAAAAAAGAGCTGAAAAGTTTTTTGAATTCTCCCACAAAGAGGGATTCGACTTAGCAGAACGGAAAACAATTGAACTTTTAGATAAGGTTTTAAAGCAAACATCCTACCTTGATTTTTATGATGAAAAAATAGAAGAAGACAGGCAACGATTGGAAAATATAAAAGAATTAAGGTCTGTTGCTCTTGAATTTCCCGATTTAACCGGATTTTTAGAAAATGTTTCCCTGGTTGAGCAGGAGCATATGCCGGACCGGCCCACCGACTCAAAACAAGCCAAGGATGCTGTAACTCTAATGACTCTTCACGCTGCAAAAGGACTTGAATTCCCTGTTGTTTTTATGGTGGGCATGGAAGAGGGTCTTTTTCCTCATTCAAGATCTTTAATGGACAGAAACCAGCTCGAAGAAGAAAGAAGGCTTTGCTATGTTGGAGTAACACGGGCAAAAAAAAGAATTTATTTAACCTATGCAAAAAACAGGCTTTTTTTCGGACAAAAATCATCAAACACTCTATCGAGGTTTATCCTGGAACTGCCGGAAAATGTTTTATCTTATAATTATTTAAATAAAGATGACGACGCACCGGAGTTTCTTTAGAATTTTAAATTCATAATTTGAAATTTGAAATTTACGAAAGCTCATTAACAAAATTTTCTCGTCGCCCATCTTAATACATGTTAATGTACTTGCGCTATTAGCACCATTTATTACCATAATATTGATGCCTAGCACTTCGCGACTATCGAAAATTTTATTAACTTTACTTTTTTAAAAATTGAATAAATAAAAATTGAATGAAAATTGTAAATTAAAAATTAAAAATTACATATGACAGTTCGAGACATAACAGATAAAGAAAGAGACGATTTCAACAAGGTTGTGAACCACCCTCTTCAAAGTTTTGAGTGGGGAGAATTCAGAAAAAAAACGGGAATTAGAGTAATAAGAAAAGGTTTTGTTGAAAAAGAAAAACTTATAAAAGCTTTTCAGCTGACTATCCACAAAATCCCCCATTCCCCTTGGAACATAGGCTATTTCCCAAAGGGAGATTTACCCGATAAGGATATGCTTTCCGAGCTCAAAAAAATAGGAAAAACAGAAAAATGTATATTTATCCAGCTCGAACCAAACATCGAAGTTGAAAGATTAAAGATTAAAGATGAAAAATCTTATCCTATTTCTCAACTCTCAACTCTCAACTCTCATTTAAAATCTTCCTTCCATCCCTTATTCACAAAATATACATTTGTTCTTGACTTGAGCAAATCCGAGGATGAACTACTCAAAAATATGCATCCTAAAACAAGATACAACATAAAAGTAGCGCAAAAACACAACGTAAAAATAATAGAAGATTCTTCGCCTTCTGCTTTTGAAGAATATCTTAAGTTAACAGATGAAACAACTAAAAGGCAAAATTTCTATGCACACACCCAAAAATATCACAAATTACTTTGGGAGACCCTAAAAAATGAAAGATTAAAGATTAAAGATGAAAAATTAAACAGAACTAGACTAAGCGCTTATTTACTTAGAGCTCTTTATGAACCAAAAAATATTTCTCATCTCTCACCTCTCAATTCTCAACTAACTTTGGTGGCTTGGATTGTTTTTGTTTTTAAAGACATCCTTTATTATCCCTATGGAGCATCAAGCACAAAATACCGTGAAACAATGGCTTCTAATTTAATGATGTGGGAAGCAATAAAATTTGGAAAAAAATTAGGACTTAAAAAATTTGATATGTGGGGAGCTCTTGGACCGAGTCCCGCTACAAATGACCCATGGTTTGGGTTTCATAGGTTTAAACAAGGATATGGAGGGAATCTTGTTGAGTTTGTTGGGAGTTATGACTTTATTTTAAATCCTTTTGTCTATAACCTTTATAGGTTGGGAGATAAAGCAAGGTGGGCAATCCTTAAACTTAAAAACAAATAAAAATGCTCCGCACTAAACATTTTTTTGCATTTTTTATTCTTTTTCTCGGAATTGTCTTTTTTTTATCATTAAAGATAAGCAATCTTGGAATAAGGCTTTCAGATACAAATATTTATTTTTTAACATCTTTTAACATACTTCAAGGGAAAGTGCTCTATAAAGATATCTTTTTCACTAACCTTCCGCTTTTTCCTTACATATCTTCTTTTTATTTTTTAATAACAAAAGGTAATCTTCCCGTTTTTTATCTTACTTCCGCAATAGAGGTTTCCATTATTTCTCTTCTTATATATTGTATCGTTTTTGCTAAAACGAAAGATAAAATCGTTTCTGTAACAAGTTCCTTTTTATACCTTTTTTCTTTCATTGTACTTTCAACATCCGACCACCAAACAGGGGTTTTTAGTGCATCTTTGCTTATGCTCTTGTCTTATGTATTTTTAGGCAAAAATAAATATTTTGTCTCCGGTCTTTTTGCGGGACTTTGCCTCCTTACTAAAATTTATTTTATCCCAATTGCATTTTCTTTTATATTTTTTATTATGTTTGCTGGAAAAAAGGGGGAATTGAAGAAATTAGATTTTTTTAAATTACTCTCCTTCCGGCTTTTCTATTTCCTAGTGGGGCTGATCCTTATTTCCGCAGCAATTCTTATCCCAAGTTATATTTTCTCAAAAGGAGAGATCCTCAATAATCTTTTGTATTCTTTTTCAAGACTCCAAGGATTATCCAAATCACATATCTTTTCCTTTTTTATAATTCACGACTTTTTTCTTTTTATGCTTTTAATATTCAATTTATTTAATTACAAAAAGAACCTTCTTTTCTCCTTTATTTCTTTTTTTTCTATAGTTTTTCTTTTTTATTATCAGGATATTTATTATCTTTATTTAAATTTTTTTATTCCTTTTCTTGCGCTTTCTTTTTTTAATTTTAATAGCTTTATAAAAGAAAAGCTTAATCCTCAAAGAATGGTAATACCTACAATTGTTGTAATTGCTATCCTCATAAATTTCTTAATTTATGTCTCAAGTTATAAAAATCTCCAAAAAGTGGAAGGAGTACGAGACTTTTTGGAAATAATAAAAAAAGAAAAGACCCAGTATCTCTATGGAATCAATGATGTTACGCCTGCTCTTTCCTATCTTACAAATGTAAATCTTTTGGAGAACATAATTGATACAAACGAGAATATTTTTAAAAAGAAAATCTTAAACAAGACTATTCTTACAAAAAAAGCAATTCAAAATAAAACAATGATTGTCTCTTACGGTGCTTATTATCCCACTATGGGCATTGAGGAAATCCTTTTGTCGGAAATTTTTGAAAAAAACCTTGTTCTAAAAAAATGCAACCTTGTATATTCTTCTCCAATAAAATCAGAAGGAATGGCAAACAGGCTTAATCTTTTAAAATGCTTTAAATGATGTAAAGGAATAAATTGTTGTCCGCATCTTTTTCGGATAAAGGAAGACCTACAGGATATTTTAAACTTACAATTCTTGTCCCTTTTTTTAATTCTTTAGAAAATTTTTGCTTTCTTAACTTTTCAAGTGTTTTTGGAACAAGATAAACAAATACTACATCTGCAGACGAAAGATCTTGATCAAACAAATTTCCTCTTATTATCCTTACTTTTTTTGAGACTCTATAAAAAAAAATTAAGATTTTTGAAATAATAAAACGTACAGGATCGATTTCTATTCCAACCCCTCTTGCTCCAAATTCTTTTGCTGCAGTTATCAAAACTCTTCCTTCGCCCGAACCCAATTCGTATAAGGTATCTTTTTTTGTGACTTTTGCAAATTTTAAAATTTCGCGGGCTTTTGTGTTTGAAGTCCGCCACCATGGAGACCATGGAGAATCAGGCGGCCAAACCATAGATAAAATACCAAGAAGAAAAATTAATAAAAAAAATAAAATTAAACCAAGAACCATACTAAATAATGACTTTTCCAACTATATCTTTTTTTTCTATCCATCCAAATTCTCTGCTGTCTGTACTTTCTTTAATATTCTCTCCAACTATAAAATATTTATTTTCCCGGGCTTTTTCTATTTTTTTAATTATATAGTTATTTTTTAACTTTGCTACAACTATATCTCCTATTTTTGGTTTTCCTATAATGTAAGAGGTCTTGTTTGCAAGAATTTGCTGCCCCTCTTTTAAAAGAGGTTCCATACTTTTCCCTTTGACAACAAACTTAACTACCGGAAGAAAAAGTAAAAACTTAAAAAAAATCCTATTTAGGAGATTTTGTTTTATGGAAAATTTGGGCAATTTCATCTACTGACTTTACTAACTCCTCTGCTGTACCAAGATTTACTTCCTGTTTGTTTTTTGAACATAATTTTGCTGTTTTCCAAAAAAGATCGTGAAGATTTGGGAACTCTTTAAGATGCTCTTTGTTAAAATAATCTGTCCAAAGTATTAAAATTTCTTCTTTGCATCTCCTTGCATGCTCTTCTTTTGTCCAAACAGTTCTTACAAACTTATTCCTATCTTGAACCGTAGGGTTTTCTTTTGGAAGAGCATCTATTATCTGAACCATTTTAAACACAGTCGCTGCTGCAATTTGAGCAGCCTTTGGATCGTATATTCCGCAAGGAACATCACAGTGGGCATAAACAGCATTTGCAGGAAGCAATTTCTTTAAAAGCTTATAAAACATATCATTATTATAAAGTCCTGATAAAAAATAAGCTAGTCTTAAATATTAAAAATTTAATGAGGAAAAAGTAAGAAATAGGAAAGAAAAAATTAAGTCACAAGGATATTTGTGTACTCTACTGGAATTGTTGACTTTTTAGCAATCTTTACTAAAACTTCAGCAGCTACATCGTCATGTTCCTTTACAACCATTAACCTCTCTTCGTAATTCATTTCATCGTATGCCGTAGTCTGTCCTTTTTCTGTCACTCCTCTTTTTTGACGGAGCAGCCTTAAAGCATATTTTATTTTCTCCTCTGGACCAAGATCTTTTGTTTCTATTTCAGCTCTTTCTTTTCTATCTTTTGTATGAACTAATTTTAATAACTTTGTATAAAGCGGCCTCAATTCATTTGCGAGCATAAGATGTTTTTCTTTTCCTGCCCTTTTTAAGACTTTTATTGTACCGCTAGTTCCCAAAGCTACAAAATGCATCCAGTTTCCTCTTAGCTGATTATTTTCATATTTTCTTCTCACATCGTAACCGTACTTTTCACCAAGCTCTCTTTTTAAATCATCTTGCTGATCTGCTACCAGACGATTATCCTTAATGGCATCACTTGCCAAATATTCATATAAACTTCTGATGTGTGTTCTTACCCCAGGGTTTTCCTTTCCAAACACATCATCTATTATTTCATCTGTCAGAATGGGTATAATCTTCACTCTTTTTTTGGGCTCCATGGACATACTGTATTCTCGTATTAAAATACCCCTAATTTCAGCCTCTCTTTGAAGCTCCTTGTCCGACTTTGCAACCTCAATAAAAACTGGTTTTTTTTGACGATCCAGAGGAGGCTCCACAAAAAAATCCCTCCTTAACGGATTTGTTCCAGAATAAACAGGATCTTCTACTCTTGGAATCATAAGAGGAAATTAAACTTAAAACTAAATACTATAAGTTATTATACTATAATATTTATCTAAATTCAACCAAGGTAAACTCGGGATTGATATTAAGGCTAAGCAAGGAGTATAATACGGAGGGTTTGCAGGTGGTTTTAAAAAAAACTTTAAGAAAAAAAGCTGTCCACCATGTTTTTAAAAAAAATAAATTTTTTAAGCCAATAATCTTTTTAAAAAAAAATTTAAAACTTCTTAAAAAGATTATTTTTATCGCTCAAAGAAAATGGGACATTCAGGAAAGATCAGTTTATATAAACTACGCCATATCCCTATTTAGCATAACCTTAGCCGCTTTTCTTTCAGAAAGTCTGCTTTCGGCATATAGCCACGACACTCATTTCCTGGTTTTTTTAACAGCAATAATAATAAGCTCGTGGTTTGGAGGCCTTAAGTCAGGTATTTTAGCAACTGTTCTTGCAACGCTCATAATTGATTATTATCATCTTGCTCCCACTCATACTTTTTTTGGAATTCAAAAAAATGGTGCGATTGGTATTTTCCTTTTAGAGGGATTTTTGGTCAGCTTATTAAACGAAATAAGAATAAAAACAGAAAAAAGACTCAGACAAGAGGAAAAATATTACCATGCCATCGGAGAATCCATACCTTTTGGAATTT
>Ga0210057_1009759_pt1 | contig 11028 bp, 13 predicted proteins | sample CryGeyCG2114_010_2_FD_183968 | JGI IMG/M metagenome (GOLD analysis project Ga0210057, IMG submission 183968) | Groundwater microbial communities from aquifer - Crystal Geyser CG10_big_fil_rev_8/21/14_0.10 (SPAdes) (version 2) | ecosystem: Environmental > Aquatic > Deep subsurface > Groundwater ...
GAGAATGGGCTTGTTTTCTAAAGCGTTTGGGGATTTCTTTGGTAGTTGAAACTAAGGCTAGAGCATATAAGGCTCTGGCGCTGGGATCTTCTGAATTTTCCCGGATATTTCTTTGCTCATCAATAGCGCGGTTGGCATTAACATAGTTATCGAAATAACCATCGGGTTTGGCTACTCGATAAAGAAAGTTTAAGTATATGGAGGCAAGCTTTAAAGAAGAACGGGCCTTAAATTTTTTATAATGCAGGGTGGTAACGACTAAAGCCCGGGCATTATCGTCTAAGGTGTATCCGGAAGAAAGATCCGGTTCGGTCAGTTTTGCAAACTGAATAATACCAAAATTGTCAGTCAATTTAGCCATATGCGCAAGCTTTATGGGTGGAAGTTTTCTTTGCTCAAGGGTTAGTTCCGGCACAAATTGCGAGAAATATTTCAGGTAGGAAAGGGCAACATTTTCCCAGGCCATATGCCTGGTGCGGAAATAAGCGTTTTTACCCATCTGCAAGCGTAATTGACCGTTGCTTAATAATTTAATAATGGCATCGGTAAAAGCCTGCGGGTTTTTAAAGTCAACCAATATGCCGACCTCACTCGTGATGTCTTGTTTGGCTTGAGCAAAGGCTGTGGATATAACCGGACGACCACTGCCCAGTGCGTAAGATAAAGTGCCGGAGACAGTCTGGTTTGGATTTAAAGAAGGGGAAAGATAAACATCAGTAGCTTCTAAAAATCTAAAGAGGTCATTTAGATCAGAATAGGTATTATAAAAAGAAACGTGGTTAGCGAGATTAAGTTCATAAACTTTTTTGATAAGAAAATTACGATAGTTTTCACCTGCCTGTTCCAGAACAACAGGATGAGTGACACCGATAACAAGAAACTGAACATTAGGAAACTTGGCTACTACCTTCGGCAAGGCCTCGATTACATACTCAATCCCCTTGCCGGGACTAAGTAATCCAAAGGTTGAAAGGATTAGTTTACCGGAAAAACCAAGGACAGACTTGGCGTGTTCACTGGCTCTATAGGGAACATTATGGATTCCATGAGGAATAACTTGAATTCGATCAGGATCTAATCCATAATCCTCCTTGAGAATTTCCCTTGAGGAGTGAGTCATGACGATTATTCCTTTCGAATATTTCATTATAGCTTGAACGATGTTGCGCATTCTTTCATCTGGAGCGGGAAGAACAGTGTGTAAGGTAGTAACAATCGGTTTCTGAAGTTTTTTTAGAAGGAGAAGCAGATGTGAGCCATATTCTTCTCCGAAGATACCGAATTCATGTTGAATGTTGACAAGCTTTACCTCTTTGAGCTGGTTGAGCTTGTTGGCAGCGTTAACATAGTCCTCTTCGCGAGGCTGGCTTATCTGGAGAATTACTTTGTCAGGATAGGAGAAATGACTTACTTCAGTAAGATTCATCGCGACAATCTTTGACTTAACCGAGGGTCCAAACATTTTATCAATAGCATTGGTAAGGTCAGCGGTAAAGGTAGCTATACCGCACTGTCGTGGCGGGAAGGTGGCCAGACAGACGATCCAAGATTTGTCCCGCAGAGCGGGATCCCCCGTCAAGCGGGGTGACTGGTCAGTGCTCATAGTTTTAAGGAGCTTTTCTTGAGTTCAGTCAACAGCTCTGCGAGGTCAACAGATCTCGCGGCGATTAACTTGTCGGCAGCCCCATAATAAATATAAAGTCTTTTATCTCTTATTACTGCTCCGGTAGGAAAGACAACATTATTTGTAACACCACTTTTTTCCCAAGAAGCCTTTGGGGAAAACAGAGGTTCTTTTAATCGCCCCAAAACTTTTAGGGGATTTTTGAGATCAAGCAGAGCAGCGGAGGCATGATAGATTTTTCCAAAAGGGGTATCCTCCACCGCATGATAGATAATAAGCCATCCGTCTTTTGTTTCAATAGGGGGACAACCACCGCCAATGTTGCGGTTTTCAAACCAAAAGAGAGGATCAAGCACAATAAAATCACCTAAATTCTTAAAATAATCACGCCAGCGGTCTTCAGTAAGTTCGGAGAAATTGTTAAAGTAAACAATTTGGATTCCGGGCAGAATACGGTGGAGAAGAGCAAATTTATGATTGAATTTTTGGGGAAAGAGAGAAGCATCTTTTTCAAATAACAAGATGTCTTTTCCCTCTCTCTCTTTGTAAAGCATCTCGAACATAGTATATCTTTCTCTGACTTTTGACTCGCGAAAAATGTCTTCCGTTTCATCATAAGAGATTTTCGGCGAGATAAGGCCCTGTTTGGCGAAATGGACAAGATCTTTACTTGTGGCGTAGGAAATGAGAGCATTTTTACCGTCATAGGCGGTGTAGAAAAGATAGTATGTTCCATCTAAAAGAGTAATTCTGGGATCTTCTACACCCTTTTTCTCATAATCATATTCGGGAAAGAGAACCGGCTCTTTAAGTCTTTTTACAACTTTATTATCTTTCAGCTGGCAGTAGCCTATGGAAGAAACATCATTGTGGTTAATTGCCCGATAAAACATGTGGGTAATGTCATCCACCTGAATGCAGGCAGGGTTTAAAACACCTTTATTTTCGAATTCCAGATTTGTTTTTTCTAAAATTATTCCCCCGTTTTTAACTGTAATCATAATCTTTAATTTCTTAATTGGTTAGACTTTTATTTACCCCGTAATTGATAACCGGTTAATTCATCCAAACCAACCCCGAGGGCTTTCGCAATTTTCTTTAGCGTAGCAAGCGTTGGGTTTATATTCTCGCCCTGCTCAATTTTAATAATTGTGTTGTTGGTAATATCAGCAAATTTTTGCAAGTCGATCTTGCGAAAGCCCCTTTTTCTCTCGTAGCTTCTTAAGATTTTTTGATAGCGGATATTCTTGCTTTGACATAGTTTATTTATGGTAGTACTATTATATTGAAGTATGTTAAATACTTTAGTACTATTGTAATGATACTACAAAATACTTTTTCAGTCAAAATATTCGGGAGAAATAATATGTTGCGTGCAAACGGATTGGCGGGGCAAACACAACTTCCTTGCTGTAAATAATTTGTCCGCCGTCAACGGAATTGCGAGCCAATCTGTCGGGGTGCCATGCAATTAAACCGATCGGCTCCTTGCTCTCATAAACTTTGCTCATCATTTGGTTAAATATTTCTCGGCCGGGTTTCTTTGCGCTTTTTGATTCAATAAAGGTTTCCGCAATTTCAATATTTTCCCGCTTGGCATACTCCGCCAACTCCGCGAGCTGTGCTTCAATACTCATCACTTGTCTTTCTTCATCTTCGGTTGATTTGCGAGCGTAGAGAAAAAATTTTGTTTTCATAATGTTACTCCTTAATTATTAGTCGCCTTTGGCCAAAAGCGCGGGATTAAAAAACTTGCTTTGTGTTCCGCCTCTGGCGGAATGGAAAAAATTGGAACGAACCGCCGTTTGCTTTCCCGAAAAACTGAATTTGAATTTGTCCGTCCCTTTGATTTAATTCCGAAATACAGGGCTTTTTGCGAAGCGAGACCCGCCGAAGGCGGGGCGAGCGAGTAAACTCTTTCCCCTGAAAATTTGAAATGTCTTGATTGGTCGGGGATAGAGGACTCGAACCTCCGACCTCACGGTCCCAAACCGCGCGCTCTAGCCAACTGAGCTAATCCCCGTAAATAGCCTCTATCAACTAGCCGCTAGTCGTTAACAAAAACTAACGACCAAGGACTAATGACTATACGGTATTTTATCAAAATAAGCGCAGGAATGATAGTAAATTATCTTGCACTGGAAGTTGCAACAGGACTATCCGATAATCCATCGTAATTAAAGGAACGGGATATATTTACCTGATTTTGGGAAACCGTACTTTGTGCTCTTAAATCAAACTTAACCGCTCCTTTGGGGAGATTGTATAAGCATACGGAACTACTACTATACTCAGACCAAGAATTGTTATTAATTCTGTATGACCACACTGCGGAACAGTAATTAGGATCGTCGTATTTAATAATTATGCAAATAGGATTATCGGAAACTGTTTGTCCTTCACCCGGAAAAGAAATACTAATCGGTCCTACTAACTTTTTACAATTTACAATAGGGGTAACCGGATCTTTAGCCATCTGAGTTACCGCTTGAGCCCCTGTAGGCGCAGTTTGAATAATTATTTCTCTAGTTTGTGCGGGTGTTGGAGTTGGGGAATTTTTTGAGTTTTTTTGAAAATTCATTAAATTCGAAATAATAACAGTAAGAAGTACAGGAATTGTTAAAAGCGCAATAATTAAGTCCAAGTGACGTTTTTTGCCATGTAGTCCTGCAACGACTTTTTTTGTTCTTCTCATATTGATAAATTCTATTGGATAAAAATCCGGGGAATCTATTTGTATCTTATAAGAGTATAGCAAATATATAATTATTTCGTCAAATAATGCTATAATTTTATAAATGGCGTTATTTACGATTATTCTTACAATCTTGGGGCTTGCACTTTTTGAAGTTGTTTCCAGCATCGATAACGCAATTGTAAACGCAGAGATTCTCTCCTCAATGCAGCAAAAAGCCAGAAAATGGTTTTTAACTTGGGGTATTTTTATTGCAGTTGTAGTCGTAAGAGGTATCCTGCCATTTTTAATAGTTTGGGTAACTATGCCAAGCCTTGGTCCAATTGGAACCATAACTGCAACCTTTAGCAATGACCCTGCTGTAGCAAAAACAATAGAAGAACATGCCGGTCTTCCCTTGGCAATGGGGGGAACTTTTTTAATATTTTTGTTTTTTTATTGGTTATTTATAGAACCAAAGAATTATGGCATGAGAGGGGAAAGGTTTTTCCATTCACAAGGCGTCTGGTTTTATACTGTTGTCTCGATAATTCTAGCCCTACTTGTTTGGTTTGGACTTAAAATAGATACAATGGTTGCCTTTGGAGTAGTACTTGGATCTTCAATATTTTTTATAACTCACGGGTTCAGACAGTTTGCAGAGACTCAAGAAAAGACATTGACAACTTCCATTAAATCAGACGTTAGCAAATTGATATTTTTAGAGGTAATTGACGCTTCTTTTTCGATCGATGGGGTAATTGGAGCCTTTGCCTTTACATTTTCTGTCCCTCTAATATTTTTAGGGAACGGGTTGGGAGTTTTGGTGCTTAGAAAATTAACCATAAGTAATATCGAAAATATTAAAAAATACCGCTATCTCAAAAACGGAGCGATGTACTCAATTCTCGTATTGGGAATTATAATGATTGTGGAGGTTTACGGAGTTAATTTACCGCCGCTTATTTCTCCAATTGCAACATTCTTAATCGTTGGATTCTTTTTCCTAAAATCAAAGAAAGAAATTAATCAGATTAGTAAATAGTTCAAAACAGGTATAGAAGGAGGTGTTAAGCAAATGATGGGTAACTTTTATGGAATGATGAACGGATACGGTGGTTTCCCTTTGTTTTCATTTCTTATTTGGTTAGTTTTTCTTGTAGACCTTATTCTTCTTGGAATCTGGCTTTGGAAAAAAATAGAGAAGTAGTTTATGTTGATAGGATTAGTTTTTTAATGTAAAATACTATTTGAGCCGCGGTGGTGGAATGGCAGACACGAAGGCCTTAAGAGCCTTTATCTTTACGGATGTGGGAGTTCGACTCTCCCCCGCGGTACCATATATAATTTTTAACGAAATTTTCAAGATTAGCTTGATCTGACAAGCTAATTTTGAGGTCGAGCCGGGCTATTTTTTGTTTTGTCTTTTCTATCCCTTCTTTATACTTCAAAAAGAGGAATCGTGTCTCCTGATTCATCAATATACATTAGATACACAAGATACACATCCATATTCTAATATTTCTGATAACTAGAATCCAAATATGCTTATTTCCCTGGATTCGTATTCTTTTTTAATCCTAGTGAGTCTGGTGGGCTCAAAATACCTATCCCGCTCAACTTTTAAACCATATGGACCTTCAACACTTTCAAGCTCAGATAGAGAAAAATATCCAAGCTCCGGATATTCCCCGACTACATACCCGAAAAACGAATCTTTTCCGTCAAATTCCGTTGCAAACCACGTCCATTTAGTCATTGATAAAAAGAATTTACAAATAACCATGGGATCTTCTTCATTTTCCTGTGAGTACAAGATCGGTAGTTTTGTTATTATTTCTTTTGTTAGTAATTGCATTATTGTTACCCCCTCTCCTTGCTTTCCTAGAAAATAGTTTTCTGGAAGCATGTGCATGCTTCCAATACTTGCTTCAATTAAGCGGGGTGAATTTTGCAAGGGCAAACGTAAGTGAAGTTTATTGGAGGCGATAGCCGAAAACCCTTGTCAAAAGAGGGGAGCAACCCTTACATATAAGACACTATAAAAAGGGGATTGTATCAAAGTTTAATGATATATTTTGATAAGCTTATCGTATGTTGGATTTTTCTTCCCCAATCACCAGCAGTTACCTCCTAATTACTACAAAAAGGTCCTTGACTTTAAATTAGCCGTTTGATACGGTTATTATAGAGTCAAATCTTATGAAAAAGATAAAGAAAACGCAAAGTACTAAGCATTCTAACCTCAAATATCTTCTTCCGGTTTTTATAGCTTCTCTTCTTGTTCTTGGAGTAGTTACATATCAAAATCAACAAGTAACAAACGTTCTTGGAGAAAATGCATCCAACAAAACAGTACTCGGTGAAGAAGCAGAAGCTCCTGAAGAACAAGAACAAATTGAAGAAGCAGAACCAACAGAAGCACCGGAACCAACAGAAGAAGATGAGCAGGAAGCAGAAGATATTCAGGATGAAATTGAAAATGAAATAGAACAAGGAGAAGTAGAAAATGTAGAACTTGAGCCAACATCCGCAAAGCAAGGGGAAGGAACGCTTAAGGTAGAACGGGTTAACGGAACTACGAGTGAGAAAAATGTTCCAATATCCAATACTCCGCTTGTACAGTTGCAAAATGCACAGGTGGGAACGGTTGCGGTAAGTATTGGCAGAAATGGCACGATAACACTTGTCAATAATGGTGTTACTGTAACAACCAATTATCCTGTTATTATTGATCCAAAATCGCAAACTATAGCAGTACGGACAGTAAACAATGTAACGCTTATCAATACCCTTCCTTCACAAGCGCTCAGTGGAGTAAATGCAGCAGATAAACCAACAATTATTCAAACAGCAGTATTAGGCGCTCAAGATGGACAAGCATATTATGAAATAACAGGAACACAAGAGAGAAAGTTTTTAGGAATTATGCCTGTGACAGCGAATGTCCAAACAAAAATCAATGCTAATGATGGCAGTCTTGCATCGGTCAACCGCCCATGGTTTCTTAATCTCCTTGGTTTTCTTTACACAACCTAATTTTATTTCTAAACTGCAGGACTATTTATTTATATTCCGCAATTAACCTATAGTTGCAATTTGGGCATATAATATATGTATGACAATAAAAAGACATTGGAAACAAAATTTTCCTATATTTGGAGAGGTCAGACGACACAGAGCTCTTCCGATTGGCTATGCGGAAAGAGTTGCTGTAGTGAGCCTAAACGAGGACGGAAAAGGACTGAATGTTCAAACACGGATAATTACAGTTCTTGCGAGAAACAAAATCTCAGTTGAACCCGATCAAGAAGGAAAAAGCGCAACTCAGCCCGAAACAAGAATTTTAGAAGGAGATCAGATTAATACTGACCTGCTTGGTATTCATCCATATTTTGGAGTGCGAGAAGAATTATTCAATGAGCATGCAATTGAACAACAAAGAGGAGAATACTGGGACAGAATTATAATTAGATATACTCCCGATAAGCATGAATCCATCCTACCACCTCAAGCAAAAAAATAACTTGACCATTATCAAAAGAGGGGTAAGACCCCAAGATATCTAAGAAGTTAAATAAAAAAACAACCCTTCGGAACGTCTTCCTCCGGGCTGTTTAAAAAGTTGCAATAACCTGTCGTCAGGTATTTATAAAACATTTAATGTTTTATAGCTTGCAACCTGGACCATATGCACCTTCTTCATGGATACCACCATAGCAGTAATTACCTGCTCCTCTAATGGTTATGTTAAATGTATCCACAGAGTTACCGGTTATCTTCCAGTTATACTGTGCGAAATCTAAATTATTCCACATCGCAGTGCAGTTACCTAACCAAGCATGTCCGTCGCTTGCCAAACAACCTGCATCTCCGCCGTCATCACGAGCAATCTCTTCTACTTGAAATGGTCCTTCGTACAATACGGCTCCACCGTCAACCGCAGTTACAGTAGCTGTGCCTTGTTGTGTTAGTGTCCAGCTTACATCGCCATTTGCTTTAACTCTAACTGTTTCGGCATTCATGGCTTCATAATGAACATAAACATCTTCTCCAAACTTTTCTGCTGCACCAGGGAATCGGTCACCAAGATAATGTGTTTCATCCCAAACAAACGGTTCATCTGAAAATCTGTAAACTTGCGTTCCGTTTCCAGCTGCAAATGACGGAACGACTACCAATGCTAATGCAAATACTGAAAAATTGTTCCAAATATAATTTTTTTCATTTTATTCACCTCCTTTACTTAAAGATTTTGGGCAGATTTATATTTATAGATTTTCTTATCTATTACCACAAACAGCACTATTGTTTAAGCCTGTTTGTCCACCACCTGCTCCTCCTGCTTGTCCCCATTCGCTACTATTAGGACCATATACTTCATTATGGAAGTTAAATGCTCCCGAAGATGCTGCAGTTCCACATTGGGCATTTTCAGCTGCAGGAGATATACCTACAACTGGTTGCGCTGCCGCTGCTATACCTGCAAAACTTGAAAGCATAATTGCAGTTGTTGCCACACCAAATGCTAATTTTTTTATTGTATTCATATTATTCACCTCCTCTCTTTTTGGTTGTAACACACAATTTATAGTTTAGTTTGTGTGTCCGTTGCTCTGATCAGGCATGCCTACTCTGGATTGAGCTGCATCCTGCTTATCAGCTTGAGAACTCACATACTGACCATGATTACCAGTAAATTGATTGGACGTTCTGCTTGCTGAGCCTGCAGGCATTGTAAACGATTGACAATTGCCGCTAGATGCTCCTGAAATTGAACCGTCAGTAGGATTAATTGTACCTACCTGATTGTAAGTACTTCCAGCACTTACTCCCGTGTAGGCAATTGTAAATGTTATTGCATTTCCGGTTATATTGCCGGTCATATCCCAAGTGTAAGAATGATCAGGATTATAATATCCTGTACCACTAATGTTCCCAGCCCCTAGCTCATTTACAGTAGCTAAAGTGTGAACATATTATCCTCCTCCACATGAGAAATCTATGGTTGATGGCGCATTAACTGTCCATGGCCCGTATTCAATTGGACCAGGAACATTATTTACTTTTGCAAAAGCTGGAACAATCAAAGCACTAAGCATTAATGCTCCTGCTGCTGTTCCGATTAAAAATTTTTTCATTATATTTCACCTCCCTTCATACCTCAGGAGATGAAATGATACTACTTCAGGGGGTTGCGGTCGTTTCTAGAACTTGGGCATATTTTATCTAAATCAAAATTTGGTATAATACTAATCGCCCTGACGGAGTAGGTATCCTTAAAAAATACCTGCCTTTTTCCAAAAAGACCGTTAGGGCGTTTTTTATATATATTGCGGGAATTAAAAGATGCAAGGTTTTGGATTGTGCGGCGTGGTTCTGAGACTATAATCCTAATTCTAAATTTGTCTTGAGGCTAAATAAAATACTATAAAATTAAAAATTTCTAAAACCTACCGGTACTGTAGTGGTAGGAGTATCTTGAATATGAATTGTTCCATCAATTGGAGCAGCAGTCGGAACTGCAGGAAGTGGTTCATTTACAATGTCCTGCATTTTTTTGATAGCATTTGCAGTAGAACAAGTACTTGCTGCTCCTGATTTCATGAAATTGCAAGTAGATTGATCGACCTTATAATATTCAGTTTTGTTAAGGCAAGGATACGATACATAACAGTCAATCATTGCTGTTGTCGGATAAGGATTTGCTGTTTTACTGTTATAAAGAGCTGACTTCTTAGAATAATAATCATTTTGAGCTTGTCTACATCTTGCTTCTGTTTCATATAGATAGCCCTTTCCGTCTATAATGCAACATCCGATATTATTGCATATGCTAGTTTTAACATTAATACTTTGACCCAAACAATTAGGATGACTAGATTTACAAGAAATAATTGGATCAGGATCATTTGTTGGAGCAATATGGATTTGTTTGGGGATAGCGGTAGAAGAAGTTGGAGTTACGGTTGGAGTCGGTGAACTAACGTTAAAATTTATAGCATTATTTTCTATTTTTGGTTCCTGCACTCTTGCTCTAAATTCCGATGCAATTAACCCGTTCCCGCCTAGCGTCATTAATGTTACATATAAAGAAAAATAAATAGCTGCTAAAATTGGAGCGTTCAATGAAAATTTATTTCTTTCTGGTTTTTCAAATGTAAATTTTGATAAAAGCAAGAAAATAAACAAACCTATCCCAGCTAGTATATTTACTAAAAAGATAATGACAAGAGGATTTGACATCTTTCCACCACTATTAGTATTTATTGTAAAAATAAATGAAATTATAGTAGTTATCCAAAAAATAAAATATGTTCCTCTTATCGTAATTCCCTTGTTCTTTTTTTTCGATTTAGACATATAGTTATTAACTAATTTAAGCCTAATTTTCTTATACTCCTGCTACGAAGAAAAGTCAAAAAATGCAAATAGGGTATAATTATCCTGTGAACATATATTTTGATATCGATGGAGTCATTTTAGCAAATGATAAACAGCCGGCACTTCATGTAAAAGAATTTCTATCGTATTTTATTGACCGTTATCCTGCTTATTGGTTAACCACGCACTGTAAGGGAGATGCTAACTATACAGTTTCCCACATAGAGAGATATCTTGATAAAGAAACACTTGAATTGGTTAAAAAGATTAAAGCAACTAATTGGTCTATGTCAAAAACTGAAGCTATTGATTTTAGTCAACCATTTATTTGGTTTGATGATCAGGT
>Ga0210057_1009760_pt1 | contig 11027 bp, 8 predicted proteins | sample CryGeyCG2114_010_2_FD_183968 | JGI IMG/M metagenome (GOLD analysis project Ga0210057, IMG submission 183968) | Groundwater microbial communities from aquifer - Crystal Geyser CG10_big_fil_rev_8/21/14_0.10 (SPAdes) (version 2) | ecosystem: Environmental > Aquatic > Deep subsurface > Groundwater ...
TTCGATTTCGAGTAAGCGATTGTATTTGGCTATGCGTTCTCCCCTATCTGGAGCCCCAAATTTGGCATAATCTGTACCCATCCCGACGGCAAAATCGGCAATGAAGGAGTCGTTGGTTTCGCCCGAGCGATGTGAGGCAATGGTCGTAAAGTTGTTTTTCTGAGCTAGGCGGATTAAATCTATAGTTTCTGTCACAGTCCCGATCTGGTTGGGTTTGACGATGACGGCATTGCAACTTTTTTCATCGATCGCTTTTTGAAGTCTTTTGACGTTGGTGGTGATCAGGTCATCGCCAATGATCATGACAGAACTCGGCATGACTTCGCTTAGTTTGCTCCAGCCTGACCAGTCATTTTGACTGAGGGGATCTTCTAGACCTAAGAGACCGTAGTCTTTGACGAGATTTTGGTAAAGCTGAGTCAGTTCGGCCGGACTTAAGGGGCGAGGTGAGTCTTTGATGTTGTATTTGCCGTCTTGGTAGAAAGAGTCTGAGGCCACATCTAACCCAAGATAGAGATCTTGACCCAAGCGATAAGATGAGTTTTTGACAACGAGTGCCATAAGCTCGAGGGCATCGGCGTTGGTAAATAAATTGGGTGCAAACCCACCCTCATCTCCTACCGAATGGATGGCATTGCGATGAGCGAGCTCGGTTTTGAGACTACTCCAAGTTTCTGCACCTGCGCGCAAAGCATTGCTAAAAGTCATGGTGGTACTGGGGATCACGTGAAACTCTTGAAAGTCGAGGTTGCCGGCTCCGTGTTTGCCACCGTTGATAAGGTTGAAGATAGGTCCGGGGATACTAAGTTTGCTACCTGGACGATAACGAGTGGCAATATAGGCAAATAATGGGAGCTTGTAACTGTTAGCGGCGGCTTTGAGACAGGCAATAGAGATAGCCAGAATAGTGTTGGCACCGAGCCTACTTTCGTTGTTGGTTCCATCGAGATCGATCATGTGTGCGTCGAGTTTTTCCTGACCCTCGACTTCCATTCCAATGAGCTTGGGACCAAGGACTGCTTGGGCATTGTGGACGGCTTTGAGGACTCCTTGGCCATGGTAGCGAGCGGGGTCGCCGTCTCGTAGCTCGACATCTTCGTCTTTGCTGACACCAGCTCCTGATGGGATGGAGGCAGTGCCAAATGTCCCGATGTCGGTCAAAACTGAGACTTCGATGGTGGGAGTAGCGCGGGAGTCAAGAATTTCTCGGGCGACAACGTTTGTTATTTTAGGCATAACTATTTTTTAATGAGTTTGAGTTCGGTATCGTAGAGTATTTGGCGGGTCTTGTCGATGACATCGGGGGTGACTGAGACACTGGTTACACCTTCGCGGCAGAGGAACTCGGCAACATCGGGGTGGGAGCTCGGGGCTTGGCCACAGACTGAGACAGTAATGCCGCGCTTGTGCGCAGTGCGAATGATATGCTGAAGAGCCCAGAGCACGGCGGGATTGCGCTCGTCGTAATCGGCAGAGACCGTTTCGTTGTCGCGATCGGTGCCAAGCATGAGCATGGTCAAGTCGTTGGTTCCGACGGAGATGCCGTCGATGCCGACATCGATAAATTCATCAAGTAGGATGACGTTGACTGGGATCTCGACCATCATCCAGAGTTTGAAGGTCTGGGTACGAGAAAGGCCGGAGGCAATGACGATTTTTTTGACTTCCTTGAGTTCTTTGACGTTGCGGACAAAGGGAATCATAAGACTTAGGTTTTTGAGCCCCATTTCGTTGCGGACTTTTTTGATGGCTTCAAGTTCGAGATCAAAGACATCTGGATCATGGATATAGCGATAAGCACCACGATAACCGAGCATGGGGTTGGGTTCGCTGGGCTCATATTGCTCGCCACCTTTTAAGTGACTATACTCGTTGGTTTTGAAGTCGGAGGCGCGATACACGACGGGGCGATCCCCAAAGGCTGTACAAATTTTGCCAATGCCTTCTGCCAAGCGATCAACAAAAATCTGACTCTTACCATCATGGATAAGTTTCTTGGGGTGGATACCAATTCCGGCCATCATAAACTCGGCGCGCAGTAACCCAACTCCGTCGACATGTCGTTTGGCAATCTCAACCGCTAACTCTGGTTCGCCTAGATTGACGTAGACTTTGGTGGCGGTCTTGAGGAACTCAGTGGGAGTGGTGTAGGTGGACTCGGCTGGAGCAAAGTTGACTGAGGAGGCACTGAGCTCGCTTTCGTAAACTTTGCCCGCTGCCCCATCGACAGTGATCACCCTGCCCTGTTTGAGAGTAGTAGTGGCTGTTTTGGTACCTACGATGCAGGGGACACCCAGTTCGCGACTGACAATAGCCGCATGAGAGGTCTGGCCACCTTTGTTGGTGACGATGGCAACAGCACGCTTCATGGCGGGGACAAAGTCGGGGGTAGTCATGTCGGTCACGAGGATATCACCGCGCTTGATTTTGTTGATCTCTTTGGCTGACTTTAGGATATTGACGATGCCGGTAACTACTCCTGGACTAGCAGGTTGGCCTTCGAGGATAAGTTTACCGGTAATCTTTTTGGCTTCTGTTTTGCTAGCTTCGTTTTTGGTAGTTGTGGCGTTGACCGTCGTGATCGGGCGAGTTTGGACGACATATAGCTTGCCGTTTTCGATGGCCCACTCGGAGTCTTGAGGGAAGAAGTAGTGTTGTTGGAGTTTCTTGCCGAGAGTGGCCACCTCGACAGCTTGGGCATCTGTGAGCTTGCGTTTGTCTTGGCGAGACGAGGGAACTTTGCGCTGGATGTTGCCTTCTCCCGACCTGACCATCTCGATATCTTGATGAACTGTCTTGTGTTGGATAAGTTTGAGCTCTGACTTGTCGACTTCGTAGTGATCGGGGGTCACAGCGCCTTGGACGATGTTTTCACCCAATCCCCAAACAGCCTCGATGACAATGTGTGTCTTGTCGTTGGTAACTGGGTTGATACTAAACATGATCCCGGAGATGTCGGATTGCACCATCTTCTGGACGGGAACGGCGAGGGCTACTTTGAAGTGATCAAAACCCTGCTGGACACGGTAGTAGATGGCGCGTGGCTCAAACAGGCTGGCCCAAGCTTTGCGGATATGGACGATGACCGAGGCGTCTCCACGAACATTTAGATAGGTTTCTTGCTGTCCGGCAAAGGAAGCCTCTGGAAGGTCCTCAGCGGTGGCTGAGCTGCGGACGGCCACCCAGGGGTTGTTGCCGAGCTTATCGTAAGCTTTAAAGACTTGTTCTTCGATGTCCTTGGGAAAGGGTGATTTTTCTATCAGCTCTATGACTTGGTGACTGGCACGATTAAGGGCGGTGGCATCTTCGACATTGAGGTCTTTTAGCATGGCCTTGATTTTGTCTTCGAGATTGTTTACCTCGATCATGTGAACGTATGCAGATGAAGTGACGACGAAACCACCAGGGACGGGAAAGCCGGCTTTGGTCATCTCACCCAAGTTGGCTCCTTTGCCACCTACTGTAGGGATATCATCCTTATCGATCTCGTAAAACCATAAAACATATTTTGGGGCAGACATAACTCTAATATACGGTGTATATTGTAAATAGTAAACCCCTGCAGGGCCAGGCCCTGAAGGAAGAAACAATGCCACAAAAAAATAGTCGCAAAGAATATGGAGCTGGTGGTTACTACCATATCTATAATCGTGGAGTAGAGAAAAGAGTAATATTTCTCGATGAGCAAGATTACAAAGTATTTTTGGGGTATATTAAGTTGTATTTGACTCTGCCTAACCTGCAGGGCCAGGCCCTGCAGGATGATAAAGGGAAAACTATCCCTCCATCGAAGGCTCCTAAGAATTTTGTAGATGAAATTGAGCTTATTGCATATTGTTTAATGCCCAACCACTTTCACTTGTTTATAAAGCAAAATACAGATCGTGGTATGGCCAAATTTATGCAATCTTTAATACAAAGATATGTGATGTATTTTAATAAGAGATATGCTCGTGTTGGAACATTATTTCAAGGACGATATAAAACAGTTTTGGTAAATAATGAGAATCAATTCACCTATATCACTAAGTATATTCATCGTAACCCGCTTGGGATATTACCTGCAGGGCCTGGCCCTGCAGGTCTGCCGAACTATAAATATTCAAGTTATGGGAATTATCTGGGACTGTTTACGCAGAGTTGGGTGAAGACAGATGACATTTTGCATTACTTTTCGAGAACTAATCCAAAGTTTTCGTATCAGAATTTTGTAGAGGAAACTGGTGATATCTCCCGAGTTTACTATGAAATGATTGATTTAGATGAGTAGATGTTACGCATGCAGGGCCTGGCCCTGAAGGTCACTTGGCCATCTCGGCTTTGAACCAGTCAACATTGGGGATGTTACTGGCATCGATGCCATAGAGAATAGGCAGGTAGGCTGCTACAAACTCCCCGATTTGAATGACTTCGAAAACTTGATCTAGTTTGGTACTACTGGTTGCGAGAATCATCTGCGTTTCGTAACCTTTTTGTTCGACGAGACTCTTGGTAAGCAAAACTCTTTTTTGAACTCGCTCATGATACAAAGCTGAGTTGAAGAAAAAGAAGATAGTAGTTTCTTTGGCAAGATGTGGGAAGCTGAGAGCTTCCAGATAGTGATGATTGAACTCTGGAAGATGCCACTCACTGGTGAGAGACTTGGCGTTTTCGTTGACTTGGTTGTTAAAAACATGAGCTGCACCTATCAAGTGCTCGGCTGCTACAAAAATAATATGTTTGTCATAGGTTGCGTAGGATATAAGCTTGGCAAGGTCATTTGAGCCTTCTGGGGCTAATTGAGTGACCAACTCTTTGAGGAGGTCGACAACATTGAGCACTTGAGATTCGGCAAGATTGATAAGCCCCATATTGGCAAACATGGAAAGCATTCCAAATACTGCATACCCGATGGCTAAGCGTGGTTGCCCACACGGATTGAAGCGCGCGTTGATCAAGTACATCGGCCAGTTGTTTTGCTTGGCTAACTCAGCTAGCTTGCCACCACCGGTGATGACCGCGATCTTGGCACCTACCTTGATGGCCTGTTCGGCGGCGGCGAGAGTCTCCTCTGTGTTACCTGAGTAACTAGAAAGGACAACAAGACTATCTTTGCTGGTGTATCCTGGTAGGTGGTAATGAGGGTATATTTCGAGAGGTAGCGTAAGCTCATCTTTGAATAATCGTTTGATGACCAATGCTCCTAGCGAGGATCCACCCATACCCGAGACAATAATATTGGAGACTGTGGGAAAAGTGTTGGGGAAAACTAGAGATTTGGTTTGTTCCCAAGCATCTTGAATCTGATCTGGGAGAGCTTCCACGCTGCCTAGGAGATTACTTTTATCGATGGCTCTAATTTTTTCGCGTGAGTCTAAAATGGATGGCATACTATGATCTTATCAGATTTAGTACTTCGTCGCGCTTTGTTTCCATGAGTTCCTTGGTCGTTGCCTCTAGATTGAGACGCACGAGTGGTTCAGTATTGCTGGCGCGAACATTAAAATGCCAATCTCCAAAGTCCATTGACAATCCATCCTCATGGAGGATCTGATTGGTCTTTTCGTGGTATTTTTGTTCTAGCAAAGTAAAGACTTTTTGACTATCTACATTCTTAGTATTTAATTCTCCAGAAATAAAATATTGTGTAGAAAGTTGGTCGACAATTTGATCAAGACTAGTTGTACTATGAGCAAGCATGTCGAGAAGGTAAAGCATAGGAGAGAGACCTGAATCACAATAGTAAAAATCAGCAAAATAGTAATGCCCAGTCACCTCGCCTCCAAAAATAGCTTTCTCATCTATCATGCGTTTTTTGATGAAGGCGTGACCGACTTTATTGGGTAATGGTGTACCATCCCCTGCTCGGATAAAATTTGGAACAGCGTTACTCGCCCGAAGATCGTAGACAATAGAAGCGCCTGGTTTTTTTGCGAGAAAATACTTGGCGAAAAGCGCTGTCATAAAATCACCAGGTACGAAGCGACCCTTTTTATCAATGCAAAAGAAGCGGTCTCCGTCTGGATCGAAGGCTACTCCTAGATCGGCGTGTTCAGCTACAACTCTATTCTCAAGCTCTGCACGGTTTTCTGCCTGTAGTGGATCGCCGCCGTGATTGGGGAAATTGCCGTCTGGTTCGAAATACATAGGTATGAGTGATATTTGGGGAATTTTTGCTATAAGTTTGGTGAGAGATGGTCCTACCATGCCATTGGCAGTATCGGCCACAATCTTGAGGGAACTAATTGATTTTAGATCGACTAATTGAGACAACTTGATAATGTATTCGCCCATAACGTCCCAGGCGTCTAGTATCCCTTTTGTTGCGTTGAGAGGTGGGAAGTTGTCCGTCTCGATGATACGGAGAATATCTTGAATACCGTCTTCACCAGAGAGAAGATATGGAATTTGGCGAACTATTTTAAAACCGTTATACTCTTTTGGATTGTGACTTGCGGTAATCATAATCCCTGGCAGCTTTCTGGTTGCACAGGCGAAATAATACATGTCGGTTGAAACCATTCCAATATCTGTCACATTTACCCCGTAGTTTAGGAGACTAGTAACTAAAGCCTTGTGAAGAGCTAGTCCAGAAGTGCGACAATCACGACCAATAATGATAGTTTTGGGAGAAAGTATTTTTACAATTGCCTTCCCTATTGATGAAGCAGTTTCGTCAAATAAATTCTGACCATATACACCTCGAATATCGTAGGCCTTAAAAATGCTTGAATCTACTTGCATAGGCTCTATCCTAGTAAATCTAGTAGCAATATGTCAAGGTGGTCGGTGTAGGAGAGTACGGATGCACCAGATTTGAGGGAGAGATCAATCTGTAGGAGTCGGCTCAGAAAATGTTCGAGTTGTTTACTTTCCCAAAAACTGGCTTGAGTGCGTAGTTTGGCTAGTTGCCAGGGAGCGAACTTGGGGCTCTTGGCTGACTGGATCATGATCAAATAACTAATTTGGCGGGCAATCATAGTGAAGACGATGATGTCTTCAGTATCTCTTACTACCTCGTGGAGGAGATCTAGGGCTACTTTGGCACGCCCTGGGACTAGTGACTCAAGAAGCGTAAAGAGAGCGGTGGGCATTTTGGAGAGGACGACTTTGGCACTAGGTAGTTTGGCTAGATTGGGTTTGGTGATCTCTTTCTTGTCCCAAAGCAAGATATTTTTGTCACCCTGATAAGCAGAGAGCAAAGCGATGCAGGCATCTTTATCTTTGGAGCGAAGTCTAGAGAGCAAGTTCTCGATGACGATGGTTTCGGTGGAGAAGAGGCTGGCGGTGGCGAGGGTGGAGTTGAGATCGGCGGGAGTGAGTTTGTCTCCCTCCAGAGTCCTGATTTCGCGACCCAAATCGCGATCTTTCCCTATCGCCTCAGTTAGTAGTTTGCGGGAGGTGGCGATACCGTCGCCATGGAAGATGTATAGCATATAATCTCAAATCCTAAATTCTCAAATTCTCAAATAATTAATTACTTATAATCAGTTGGTCGCCGATGGCGATACCATTGTCTTGGGCCCAGCCGGCGCGAGTTTCTAAGACCATGTTGACAGGCTCCTTGGGCGAGTAGGTGGGGAGTTTGTCCCCTGTTTCAACTATTGCACTACGGGTAATGTCGACTACTTTACCTCCGCTGATCCAGATCATATCAACTCCAAACTGCATCTGCTTCATCCAAAATATTGGCACGTGATATTCTGGGAAGATAAAGACCATTCCGTCTAACTCGCCAAGATCAGTGCGGTCTGATAAGCCTTTTTCCCACTGTTTGGGTGTCTGAGCGAGCTCTACTGAAAGTGAGATGTCTTTGAGAATAACGGTGGATTTGATAGGTAGACCCAAGACCACGCGAAAAATATTTTCCAGCTTGAAAAGTGCGCGCGATGACTTGAAAAAAGGCATAACCCAACTAGGTTGTTTGACTGGAGTAGACTGAGTGACCCTAGGCTTTTCTTCTACTAGTTTGGGCGAACCTATAGATTTGGAGAGATTGTAGATTGCTTGACCAGAAGCTGAGTAAGCACCATCTTCTTGATATAGAGAAAATTGACGGAACTGTTCCCCGCCACGCAAGAGAAAGGGGGTTATCGCCACCACATTTGGGTCGCTTTGCCAAGTCGACCAGGCAGTGCTCCAGTTTTGAGCTAAAACACTGTCTCCTAGCTTGGTTTGATCCCAACCAGTTTCGGTGATAAAGATAGGCTTAGGAGCAAGGTGTAGGAGCGCAAGCTCGGTTTTGTATCCTACAATGCTTTGCAAACCTGTTTTTTTGGCTGAAGTTATAAAAGCGGGATTGGGGTAGCTATGACTAGCCCAACCGTCAAAGTAGGTCCAGACGAGTGGGTCAGCTGTCGTCATACCACGCAGATAATTGGTGGCGGAGAGTGAGGTGGTACTATTGGGCAAAGCCAAGTCTAGGGCCGGGCCTAAGAGATAAAAATCGTTTGAGCGTTCTTTGAAAATCTGGTAGGCATTCCTGACAATCGTGGTGTATTTGGCTGGGTTGACAGTCCCCCCCCACTCAGCAGCGCGATTGACCTCGTTGAAGAGGACGATGTAGCGATTCTCGACTGGCCAGTCTAGTTCGCTCAAAAAATTGGCAAAGTCGACGAGGTCGGTATCATTGGCTCGCTCCCAAGTACCACCCTGAGGGATAGTGGTGATGCGAACAATAGGGATCAAGTGGAGCGATTTGGCTTGGTGCATGAAGGCTTGCCACTTGTCTTTGTCGCGTTCTCCTGGCTGAATGGGAATGGTGACATAGCCCCAGTCACCACCATTGCTATTGACGAGACGGGCGGCATCTTCCAGCTCGCTGGGGTTTAGGATGTGGACGCCCATTTTGTTGTTGGGCACGGTCCTTGGATCGTAGATGGCGTGGATAGGACTCGTAAATAGTGAATAACTCATAGCACATAGCAGAAATATCGATATTCTATGAGCCATAAACCATGAACTATTTACTGTCATTTTTAAGTCCCAAGTGTGTATAGGCTAGATCAGTAACAATACGGCCGGATTTTGTTCGGGCAAGGAGGCCGAGCTGGATCAAGAATGGCTCGTAGACTTCTTCGATCGTGATCGTATCTTCAGATAAGGCACTGGCGAGCGTCTCAACACCGACGGGGCCACCATGATGATACTTGATGATGTGGGTCAAGAGATCGCGATCAGAGGCGTCAAGGCCGAGGCTATCGATCTCGAGGAGTTTGACCGTGTCTTCAACAGCTTGTGTTGAGACGACGCCATGATAGTTGATCTGTGCAGTATCTCGAGCGCGACGCAAGAGGCGATTGGCGATACGTGGAGTACCACGGGCACGCATAGCTAGACTATCCCCTGCGGCGTCATCGAGTTTGATTTTAAGGATTGAGGCAGAGCGAGAGAGGACGTGGGAAAGATCGCCAACAGAGTAATACTCCAATTTGTTGATGATGCCAAAGCGAGAACGTAGCGGACCACTGAGTGCGCCATAGCGAGTGGTAGCTCCAACAAGCGTAAATGGTTGTAAGTCGACTGCGACAGTGCGAGCAGCGGGGCCTTTGCCCAGGACCAAGTCAAGACGATTGTCTTCCATCCCCGAGTAGAGCGTCTCTTCGACGACTTTGTTCAAACGGTGGATCTCGTCGATAAAGAGCACATCGCCTGCCTCGAGATTGGTCAAAAGAGCTGCCAAGTCTCCGGCGCGGGTCAAGGCTGGGCCGGTCGTGGCGTGGAGTGCCCCACCCTGTTCGAGGGCGATGATGTGGGCGAGGGTAGTTTTGCCTAAGCCAGGGGGACCATAGAGCAAGATATGATCGACTGGTTCCTTCCTCTTTTTGGAAGCCGAGAGGGCGAGAGTAAGCGATTGTTTGAGGCGAGGCTGGCCCACAAAATCTGTCAGAGTTTTGGGACGCAAGGTAGCGTCAAACTGGATTTCGTCTGCCGATATTGTTGGCTCAAGAATAATACCAGTCATATAAAAAGTATTTATTGGGGGTCCGTCCCCTAGGAGTAATTAATATACCTAGGGGACGGACCCCTAGGTTTTTTGTCCTAATTTTTTTAATATTAGAGAAAGTGCTGCTGATTCTGAGAGTCCAGTTAAGTCTAGAGACTCGAGGACTTTGTCGATCTCACTCCTGTTAAAAGAGAGCTCGGCAAGGGCATCGTAGATGTAGCTACTGGCGGACGTCGTGGCATCTATCAAGGTTTTGCCTAAATCGAGAATGATTTTTTGGGCAGTTTTTTTGCCCAAACCTTTGATATGCATCAAAAAGTCGAGATCGCCGGTCATGATGGCGGTTTTGATGGCGCTGGGCTCAGAGACTGCTACGATGCGACTGGCCATCTTGGGGCCAACACCAGAGACAGAGATGAGCTCAATGAGGAGATCGCGCGCCTCTATCGTTTGACAACCAACTAAGCGAGGGATACTTTGGTTTTCGAGGTAATGATAAGTGTAAAGGGTAAGGGTAGTACCAACAGAAATCCTACCGAGCCAAACCCCAATGACCTCATAGCCAACACCAGCAACGAGAATAATAGCTCCTTCTTTGGTATGTACAAGTAGTTGACCAGATAAATATGCGATCATAGTTTGATAGCCTGGGTAGCGATAGCCACCGCGAGGGCGTCTGTCACGTCATCTAATAATGCTTTAGTATCTACCCCCAAGAGTAATCCTACCATACGACAAACCTCGCTCTTTCCTGCGTTGCCAGCTCCAGCGACGGCTGATTTGATGGTGTTGGGTGAGAGCTCACTCCAGACCATGCCTTGCTTGGCGAAAGTGTAGAGGATGACGCCGCGAGCTTCGGCGACGGTGATGGCGGTCTTGACGTTTTTTTGCGCAAAAATAGACTCGATGCCGATCTTGTCAGGATGATATTTGAGTAACAAAGATTCGATCTCTGCCTGGAGCTTGAGCAAGTACTCTGACTTTTGCGTATTTTTGGGAAACTCGATACAGCCACAGCCTACGAGGAGACTCCTTGAAGGTGTGCCGTCGATCACTCCCCAGCCGATGCGATGAGTACCTGGATCAATACCTAAAACACGTG
>Ga0210057_1009761_pt1 | contig 11026 bp, 10 predicted proteins | sample CryGeyCG2114_010_2_FD_183968 | JGI IMG/M metagenome (GOLD analysis project Ga0210057, IMG submission 183968) | Groundwater microbial communities from aquifer - Crystal Geyser CG10_big_fil_rev_8/21/14_0.10 (SPAdes) (version 2) | ecosystem: Environmental > Aquatic > Deep subsurface > Groundwater ...
ATTAAATCTCACCCCGTTAGAAGTCTACTGTTATAGAATAAATGACTCATTTCCAGTAGACTTTTATATTTGGTTATACCCCGTTAGTCCAACGCAAAAAATTTTTTAATAAAAAATTTTTTGCCAACCCCGTTAGAAATTTTTGATTCAAAACTAATACTGAAATCCATTGTGTTGTAAAATTTCTAACGGGGCCAAAGACTTCTAACGGGGCTCATTATCTGACTAATTTTAATAACTCAGAAGGGTCTAAAGAATAATTCAAGGCATTTTCTAAAGTGATTTCTTTGGCTTTAACCAAATTAGCTAAGGATCTATTTAAACTAATCATTCCGAGCTCGGCTGAGGTTTCAATGACTAATGGTAATTCATGAATTTTGTTTTCTCGAATTAAATTAGCTACGGCTGAATTAGAAATCATTATTTCACAAGCCGGGATGAGTCCCCCTTTTATTCTGGGAATTAATCTCTGGGAAACCACCCCTAAAAGGGAGCCTGATAACTGAGCCCTAACCTGATTTTGTTGAACCGGAGAAAAAGAATCGACAATTCGATGGATGGTCTGGCTGGCTGAATTGGTATGCAGGGTAGCAAAAACCAGGTGACCAGTTTCAGCAGCGGTAATAGCGATAGCAATAGTCTCAGGGTCTCTCATTTCACCAACCATAATTACATCCGGGTCTTGACGGAAAGTTGATCTTAAGGCCTCGGCAAAAGACATTGTATCTTGATAAACCTCTCTTTGGTCAATGATACACCTATCATCCTCAAAAACATATTCAATTGGATCCTCAATGGTTATTACGTGGTCGGTTCTATTATGGTTGATTTTGTCAATTAAGGCAGCCAGGGTTGTTGACTTTCCGTGGCCCGAGGGACCGGTAAGCAGAATAAATCCTTGGCTGGGCCGAGTAAACTCTTCTAAGGCCGGAGGAAGATTTAATTCTTTAATGGTTGGGATTTTGAGCGGGATGAGACGAAGAGCTGAAGACATATTCCCTCTCTGGAAAAAAATATTTACCCTAAAACGAGCTACTCCTTCAAAATTATAAGAAAAATCAATTTCTTTTCGTTGGAAAAATCTCTGACGTTGCTCTTCAGTCATTAATTCAAAAGCTAATTCCTGAGAATCTTCGCTTGATAGTTTTTCCTTTTTAACCAAGGGAGTAAGCCGACCATTTACTCTCAAAATTGGAAAGTGGCCGACTGAAATATGCAAATCAGAGGCTCGTTGTTGGATGGCAATAGATAATAATTCTCTTAGTTGTTCAATATAATTGGCCATAAATTAATGGGTTGCGTTTAGCGGTTAGGGTTACGATGCCGGTATGGTTTAGAGGTTAGGTTAAGCGTTTTTGCCAAACCGCCTCACAATACGGGCTTCGTTACCTTAACTCTTTGACGCTCTACTTTAGAACTGCTTTAATTTCTTCGACCACTGAGTCCCGCCCGTAGCGGGACGAAGTTAGAAAAGAGATTTTATCTCTTCGACCACTTGCGATGGTGTATATTGCGCCTTAATTAAATATTTGGTTGCTCCGAGCTCTAATCCTTTTTCAATCTCTTCTTTTTGACCAAGATTAGACAAAACTACAATTTTTAAATTTTCTAAACTCTCATTTTTCATAGGCGAAGAGAACTTCGTTCTCTTCTTCCCCCTCGTTTTCATAGATGGAAGCTCGGTTTTTAATTTTTCATTTTTAATTTTTTCTAATATCTCCCAACCATCAATATAAGGGAGAACAATATCTAGCAAAACTAAATCGGGTACCTTTTCCTTTATTTTTCTTAAAGCTTCCTCCCCGTTACCAGCCACTTCAACTGAAAAATTAGCTTCTTTTAGTTTAGTAGTATAAATGTCAACAAAGAAAGAATCGTCTTCAACCAACAAAATATTCTTCACCCCGTTAGAAGTCTGTCTTTATATAGTTGATAATTAATTTCAGACAGACCTTTGTTTATTTATTATTCCCCGTTATTACAGAGCAGAAAAAAATTATTTTAATTTTTTTCTGGCCAAGACTTCTAACGGGGTTCATACTATTTTTCCTCGGCTACTCTTAATACCTCTTCAATACTAGTAATCCCATCTAAAACTTTAATTATTCCATCTTGTTTCATGGTAATCATTCCTTGCCTTTTTGCCTCTTCAAAAATCTTAGCTTCTGAAGGTTCTCTTAAAATTATTTCGGCAAGTTCATCGGTCATTTCCAAAACTTCAAAAACTGCTATTCTTCCAGAATAACCCTCGAAACGACATTTTTTGCATCCTTTTGGCTCAAAAATCTCTAAAGTTTTTTTGGTAATGGATAAATCAGATTTAATTTGAGGAGGCAAAGATTCTATTTCTTTTAAAATCATATCTTTAACTTCTGGATTCGGTTTAACTTTCTTTTTGCATTCGGGGCAAAGCTTTCTAACCAATCTCTGGGCCAGACACATACTTAAACTTGGTGGAATTAAATATGGTTTTACTCCTAAATCAATTAATCGAGGAATTGCCCCTAAAGCATTAGAAGTGTGGAGAGTAGATAAAACTATGTGGCCAGTAAGGGCAGCATGAGTAGCCAAAGAAGCGGTTTCTTCGTCTCTAATTTCTCCGACCATAATTATATCCGGGTCCTGTCTCACTATTTGCCTAAGCCCCGTGGCGAAACTATAACCGATTTCTGGTCTTACCTGAGACTGATTAACTCCCTCTATAAAATATTCAATTGGATCCTCCAAGGTACAAATATTTACTCCTTCTTTATTTAAGAGATTTAAAACAGCATAAAGAGTGGTGGTTTTGCCCGAGCCAGTAGGGCCGGTAGCTAAAATCGTCCCATAAGGTTTTTTAATTGCTCGAGTTAATACTTTAAAGTTTCTTCCCCAGAGACCTAACTCCTCAAGTCCTTTTAAACCTTCAGTAGGATCTAAGACTCTAATTGCCACTTTTTCTCCTTTGGCAGTTGGAAAAGTAGAAACTCGGAAATCAATATCTTTTTCATCAATCTTAGCGGAAAATCGACCATCCTGAGGAATTCTTGTTTCATCAAGTTTTAAATTAGAAAGGATTTTAATTCTGGCTACCACTGCCGGATGAATTTTTTTTGGCAAAAGTAAGCTGGAATACAAAACTCCGTCCAATCGGAAACGAACTCTTAATTTTTCTGTTGTCGGTTCAATGTGAATATCCGAGGCTTTCCCCTCAACAGTATGCCTCAAAATTACTGCCACCACCTTGGTAATGGGAGCTTCTTCAACTAACCTTTCCAGTTCAGCTGGTTTTAGGGCTCCGACTTCGATTTTTTCTGTCTCAATTTCTGTCTCTAATTCCTCTAAAGCCTTTGTTACTTCTTTTTTTAGAGTTCGATATTGTTTTAAAAGAGAATTAAGGGTGGTAGGAAGAATTAAAAAAACCCATGGGGTAAATTTTCCTTGACGGGCTAAAAATTTTAAGGCCTCTTGAGTTTTTAAATCTTCTGGATAAACCATTCCTACTTCTAAAGTATTATTAGTTTTAGCTAAGGGTATCATCTGATAATATCTGGCTGATTCTTCAGGAATCAACTCTAAAACTTTTAAGGGAACCTCTTCTGGTAAAATATCAGTTTTAAGAGGTATTTTCAAATTCTCCGACTTTAAACCAAATATAAAGCTCTCAGAAGCTATTCCCTTTTCTAAAAGAAATTCTTCTTCTTTCTTTCCTGAGTTAGAAATTTCAAACTCTAAAGAACTAGCTTTTTCCTTGTCTATTATTCCTTTCTTAACTAATTGTTTAACTAAAGTAGGCATATAATCTCTATTCAGAGTATGGGATAAAAGGATTTTCTCGACCAGCGGCCCCTTCGAGAGGAGTAATTTCTTCAAACGGCTGAAGTTCTTTTAAAATCTGACTATTTAAAACTTCAAAATTTATTTTTAATTCCTTTGTGATAAAAACTCTTACTTCCGCAATTGGCTTTGGTTTTGGTTCAGCTAAAAATCCCCGCCAAATAACAATCAAGGTTACCAAGATTACTATTGTTGCACATAAAATTAGATATTGTTGTTTTCTTTTTTGTTGGATAAAAGTTATTGCCATATTGTCTTGTTAATATGAATAAACTTTTATTTTTAAATTAAAAGTAAAAGTCTCTTCTTTTGTAGGAAGAGTAGATTTTCCCGACGGAGAAGAAAAGGAAATTGACTCTGTTTCAAAAAATCTTGCTGAATTTTCTAAAACAGCGAGGAAGTTTTTAAGAGAAGAGTAAGAGCCAGAAAGAGAAATACTCAAGGAGTGTTTTTTTATATCTGATCCTTCCTTAATCGGAGAACTAAAGACAGGACTTATATCTTTTAAAACTAATCCTGACTGGGAACTGGTTTTTTGGAAGAAATTATACACAGAAGGTAAAGATAACTCCCTTGGCATGGCGGAATCTAATTTAGAAAGAACTTCCTTGTAGATTTCTAATTCTTTAGATGTTTTTTCAAGATTAGAATAATATTCTTCTAATTGTTGAAGGTCAATTTCCTTTTCTTTAATTTCAACTTGTTTAACTTTAAAATCCTGGTATTTTGGGAAAGAAAAAAGCGCTCCTAAGACCAGTGAGAGAATGAGAAATATGGCGATTAAAATAACTCGACTATTCATTATTTACCCCGTTAGAAATTCTTAATTATTACTTATCACCCCGCTAGAAACTTTTAATTTCTAACGGGCTTTAAAAATCTCGGGAGAAAAAGAAAAACTAAAAGCAAAATCGATCTTTCCTTCTCTTCCGATTGAAATTTTTGATAAATTTACCTCTTTAACAAGTGGTTCAGCTTTAAAAATCAGGAGTTGCTGGCCGAGCGTTTGAAATGATTCTGTCTCACCATTAAGGATTACTTTTTTTTCATCAGAATTAAAGTTTAAACTAGAAAAATAAACTTTTGGGTGAGTAATATTTTCTAAAAAACCAAACAGTTTTGAGTCAAAGCTATGACCCTGAAGTAAGAAAGAAAAATCTTCAATTTTTTTCTGATAGCCAATTAATTCTTTTTCTAAATTAATTCTTTCTTGAGTTTTTATTTGAGTAAGAAGCACCTCTAAGTTTTTTAAAGTCAAAACAGCTTTCTTTTGAAATTGATTTAAAAGGAAAATGCTTAAGATAGCAATAAATAATAAGACTACGGAAAAATAAAATAAAGTATTAAACCAAGAAGAAGGTTTTGATACTGGTTTTGGTATAATTTCAACCATATTTTAAACTATTTTATTCGAAACCGCGGAGGGCTGCTCCGACCGAAATAGCGTAGCCAGGACCCATTTCTTTCAAATTTTTATTAAGAATTGGCGGGCAGAAAATCTCAGAAAAAGGATTGGCAACTTCTGTTTCTATTTTCAATTTTTCGAAAAAATATTCTTTTAAACCTGGTAGAAGAGCCGTTCCGCCAGCTAAAATTAATTTTTGGACTTTTTTTCTTTCAGTTTGATAAAAATTGTTAAATATTTTTTCTATCTCAATTAAAATCATATCAATCAGGGAATTTAAAACTTGAGTTACCTTATTTTCCTTCGCTGATCCTACTAAGCCATATTTTCTTTTTAGGCCCTCAGCTTCTTTATAATCGATGTTTAAAGACTTAGCAAGAGTGTGAGTTAGTTCATTTCCAGCAATATCAAAACTGTGAGACATTTTTAAATTTTTTTTCTCAACAATACTGCAGGTTGTACTCTGCGCTCCAATATCAACAATAGAAATTACTCTCTTATCTTCGCCGGTTAAAACCCTGGCTAAACCAAACACTTCAGCTTCTAAAGCCTGGAGTTGAAGATTAGATAAAGAAGCAATTTCTTGATATTGATTGATAATTTCATTTGGAACAGCAACTGTTAAAACTTTAAGAGGCTTTTTTTCTTTATTATTAGCTTTTCCTTCAATTATTTGCCAATCTAAGGTTACGGTGGAGAGGGACAGGGGTACATATTGACGAGCTTGATACTTAACTGCCATTGGTATTTCTTCTTTGGTCATTGAAGGTAAATCAAAAGTAGTAAAAAAAGTAGAAAAATCAGGAATAGAAAAAAAAGATTTTTTTTCTTTTATTTTTGCCTCGGTTATAATGGCTAAAATGGCTTTGGCAATATCCTGGCTGGAAAGAGTAAGGGTGCTTTTTCCAAAAGTTCGAAACGGCTTTTCATATAAAGTTAAAGCCGACATCTCGCCATAATTCTCTAATTTTATTCTTTCCCCCCATTTTGATAATTCAGTAATTTTAACTGAAGAAGTACCAATATCAATTCCCAAAAAACTTTTTGGTATTATTTTGAAGGAAGTTAAAATCATAAATTCTCCTGTCAATAATCTTTACCCCGTTAGAAAGTTATCATCTATTGCTCTCTTTTCAAAAAATTGCTTGTCAAACAATCATCTCGCCCTTCTAATGGGGCTTTCTTTATTATACAATTTAAAAAAGAAAAAGCTATGTGGAAAAACTTGTTAGAAGAAACTAAAACATTTTTACTGGATACCTTTTTCCCCCGATTTTGTCTGAATTGTCAACGTGAAGGAAACTACCTTTGTCAAGACTGTCAAGCTCTTTTAGAAATTTCAGAATATCAATATTGTCTCTGCCAAGAGCCAAAAAAACTCTTTAAATTGGGAAAATGCTCTAAATGTCGTTCCAGAAAACTCTCCGGTCTTTATTTTGCTCTCCCTTACCAAAATCTCTTAATAAAAAACTTAATCCAAAAATTTAAATACGAACCTTTTATAAAAGAATTAGCAATGCCCTTATCTTCTTTAATAATAAGTCATTTTCAATGCCTTGAAAATCATCCTAATCTATCTGATTTTATTTTAATCCCTGTTCCTTTAGATAAAAAGAGGTTAAAATGGCGAGGATTTAATCAGGCAGAAGAAATCGCCAAGCATCTGTCTCTTTTTTTCAAAATTCCTTTAGTTTCTAATGTCTTACTGAAAACAAAAGAAACTTTACCTCAGGTACAGCTTTCTGGAAAAGAAAGAGAAGAAAATATGAAAGAAGTTTTTATTTGTAATAATGGGGATTTAATCAAAAATAAAAAAATTCTTTTAGTAGATGATGTTTATACCACCGGCGCCACAATGGAAGAATGCGCCAAATTTTTAAAAGAAGTTATGGCAAAAGAAGTTTGGGGAGTGGCAGTGGCAAGAGGATAGAGAATAATTTTAAACTTTAAATTTTTAAACAAAAGGGCCGAGTTTTTCGGTTTTTTTGTTGGCGGTATTCACCCAAAAATTTTGGGGGTTGTGGAATAAATACTTTTTAATCTCTTTTCTTTGAGTCGTCAATTTATCACCCCCATCCTCATCACTTAAAAGAACATTAGAATAACTGCCATCTAAAAACGCAATATACGAGATATTTTTATTTTGTTCTTTTAAACTGATAATTTCTATCAATTCGGCGATTTGTTTATCCTGTCTGCCGCCAGAAGCATGAAGTATTAAGATGTTTTGCTCCAGCTAAAAATATTTTATTTCTCATTGTTTTTTTCTGCCTGAAAATTTTATTGCCGCCGCTAAAATAAGACCGTAAAGAATCCAAACTACAAAAGCAAAAATCGTTGCAGTCGTTGTGACGGGTATAATAGAGCTGGCGATAAGGGACGGAACTCCACCTATCAAAGCCAAACAAATTAATCCCCACAATACGCCGGCCAGCCAAATATTGAAACGGATAAACCGCTTTACAATAATCACAAACAACACCCCTAAAATTCCGCATAAAACCGCATGAGCGATAAAAACATTAAATCTTTCCGTTATGCCAATAAGGGTAAATAAAGCCGAGGGCCCTATAAAGGTAATAAAAATTAAATCAACTGCCATTCCGCCAACGGCCCCGCCCAGAAAACCACTTAAAATATTTTTTGACTGAAACATTATATTAATTATTTTTATTTGATTAAATTTCCTTTGCCCTGAGCTTGTCGAAGCGAAACAAATGAGGACATTCTTTAAGGGTATATTTGACTGTCTCATTTCAGAGGGGTAAACCGGGAAAATTTTAAATTTAAAAAAGTGTGTTTAAAATATGAACAGTGCCAAACGGCGGCAGACAAAACTTCTCACACCAAACCACGCTGGTAATGCGGATACTGCAATCAACAGTTACAATCTCATCACTGTTTTACGAACACGAGTCTATCTACTTTTGCGCCGGCTTCACGATAACTTAACGTTAAGGTATGAGTGCCCGCTGAAAGTGAGAAAGTTGGATTACCATCGGCATCGTACATCCATGTACTTGTAGGGTCTAAGAGGTCCCACGTTTTTCGACTTCCCGAATCTATTTTCACATAGAACGAATCTGAAGAGCCGTTCGCAGCCTCAATCCAGCCAGCGATCATATAGTCTCCCTTTGATGGAATACTTATCGTATATGTTACCGATCCGCTAGAGGAAGCCTTAATATATTTCCCGCCAGAGGCGGTTGAGTCGGAAAGCACTTGTATGCCACCACTCACCACGCCAGATTCAGCTTCAAACGTTGTTCCAGGCGATGGTGAAGGTGTAGGTGTTGGTGTAGGAGTAGGACTTGGCGATGGTGATGGAGTTGGTGTGGGAGTTGGGGTAACTGCATTACTTACCATTACCGAAATACTTGCCGTACTGCTATTGCTGGATGTATCTACCGCCTTTGCAGAAATGCTATGTATACCATTCGGTACTGAGGTAGAATCCCATATATATTCATAGGGAGGGTCAGAGTCAACCAGTTTCAAGGAAGAGTCTATGGAGAATTCAACTCGACCAACAGCCATATCGTCACTCGCTGTAGTAGATATCTTTACAGAGGTTCCTGAAACAACAGGAGAGGTAATCGAAACGGTAGGTGGGGTTGTGTCAACGCCAGAGCAGGGTACCGTTGGATTAAACTGCGAACCATAACTGCCCACTGAGTCCCCACCAGTGTTGTTAAACATAGTGTTGCCGCATATTTTACCTTGTGGTGTCCTTTGAAACTTTATTCCTCCATTTTGGTTATCGTGAATATTGTTCAAGTAAACATCATTATTTATCCCGTCGTTTGAAGTATCGCCACCGAGCCGCACCCCGGCTCCTATGTTTCCATATATTTCGTTATTGCGGAAAATATTTCCGTTTCCCCGCGAGTCCATACCTCCAGAGTTCAGGTCTTTCTGGCCAGTACATTTGTTGTACTCAATAACATTGCCGCTTGAAGCTTCCTTAATATCCACACACTCATTACCCTGGGTATTAAATGTGTTGTGATGAACCCAATTATTGTTTGATTGATCAGGATCAGCGGTTGGGTTTTTACCATCTGCCAGCTGCTCTGGTGCCGTTCCGATATATACTCCTTCACCGTTCTTTCCTCCACCACTGAAAACGAAATCGTAGATACCGCATGGCCCAATCTTATTATAGGCGATCTCATTGTTCTGGCAGAAGTAGCGAAGCCGTAAACCTTCGCCGCCAGAATTCTTCAACGTCATATTTACCACTTTTAATCCGGTCACACCCGCTTTGTTTTCCTTTCCCAGGACATAAATAAGCGTGTCGCGATATCCAGAAGCGCTGGTTGGGGAACCAAAAAGACCGTCAACAGTGAAGTCATCAAGGACAATGTAGTTATGGTTAATCTCAATAATCCGGTTATTGCCCCCGCCCTTTACTACCGCCTTTGAAGGACCTCTAATAGTGATTGGGGCATCTACTCTTCCGTCACGTTTTGAAACTACATCCTGGAGATAAATACCTTCTGCGAGAATAATAGTGTCGCCAGGTTGGGCAAGATCCACAGCTTTTTGAATCGTTTTTAAAGGAGAGGTTACTGAACCTGAATTTGAATCTTCGCCTTCAATTGGGTTAACATAGATGACCTGACCTTTAACAGGAGAAATGGTTGGTGTAGGTTTGACGCATCCCACTACGTTGACTAAGAGAGTTACCAATAAAATCGCCATCAGGATATATACTACTTTCTTCATCGTTTTTAATACCTCCTTGTATAAAGATTAAATGTACAAAAAATAGAGGATTCCCTCCATCTGCTTTCTTATAGCATATTAAAGAAAATTTATCAAGTCGGGGGCTTGACAAGAATTGATGTAATAGTATAAAGTGGAAATAGGAAGTATGAAAAAATTAAAAACAGAAATCACTACTTTAATCTCTTTTGTCTTGATTAGTTTAGTTTTTGCTGCGGTAGTTTTAGCTCAGCCGCTTTTTACCCCATTAGAAAGTAGCTTTTTAACGGGGCTTAATGGAAGAATTTTGGATAAACTTGATAAAGCCTCGCCCGTCCAAATTTTTTCAAAATTTGGATCGGGTGATTTTATCCAGGATGAAATCATTGTCAAATTTAAAGGAGATACTGAACCTTTTAGAGTAATTAAAGTTCCTCAGGGCAGAGTTTTTGAAGAAATATTAAAATACAAAAAAAGAGCTGATGTTTTGTATACTGAACCAAACTATATTGCTCATACTTTAATGACCCCCAACGACCCTTACTATTCTTATCAGTGGCATTTGCAAAATCCTACATATGGGGGAATCAATGTAGAAGCAGCTTGGGACATTTCTACTGGTTCTGGAGTAACAGTGGCAATTGTTGATACTGGAATTGCCTATGAGAATTATGGCAGATATTGTCAGGCACCGGACTTGGCTCAAACTTGTTTTGTTGCGGGCTATGATTTTGTTTATAATGATTACTATCCTAATGATGATAATAATCACGGAACTCATGTTGCTGGAACAGTCGCTCAGAGCACCAATAATAATTTAGGAGTAGCTGGTGTTGCTTTTAAGAGTTGTTTGATGCCGGTTAAGGTTTTAGATAAATATGGAAGTGGAAGTTACGCCAATGTCGCTAAGGGAATCCGTTTTGCGGCTGATAATGGAGCAAAAGTGGTTAATTTAAGTTTAGGGGGAGCACCTTCCAGTGATACCTTACAAGATGCCGTAAAATATGCTTATGAAAAAGGAGTAACTGTTATTGCTGCCTGCGGCAATGATAATAGTAGCAGTTGCCTTTATCCAGCAGCTTACAATGATTATGTGAT
>Ga0210057_1009762_pt1 | contig 11026 bp, 10 predicted proteins | sample CryGeyCG2114_010_2_FD_183968 | JGI IMG/M metagenome (GOLD analysis project Ga0210057, IMG submission 183968) | Groundwater microbial communities from aquifer - Crystal Geyser CG10_big_fil_rev_8/21/14_0.10 (SPAdes) (version 2) | ecosystem: Environmental > Aquatic > Deep subsurface > Groundwater ...
GAGGGCATCAAAAGGGTTGACATTTGGAAAGTTTTTTGTTATAATGTAGGCAGTACATAAGATATAAATATAAATTATAGAAATATAGATACAGAAAGAAGATAAATAACAGAGAGATACAGAAAGAAAACAACCACGAAAAACAAGGAGGAAGAAATGGCTAAGATGATGGTAGTTGTTGGAATGATGGTAGTGACATTAGTTGCAGGGTGTGCTGCTACCCAGCCTCAATTGCCTCAACAAAAATCTCCAGAATCTTCTGATTTCTTATTTCAAGCCAAAGCAACAGCTAATCAAGGAGGAGTGGAGGCTCGAGTAGAAGTGAGAGGAACAGCTGAGGTAATCAAAGAGGTGGGTTCGGGTTTCGCTCGAGCTCAATGGTGTGGAGAACAAAAAGCAGTTGCCATTTTAAGGCCGGAGCTGGATAAAACGGCTTTGACAGATACGACAGTTGTTGGAACTGTTCCAAAGGAAAGGAAGTGATTGAAATGCGGAAACTTACAGTTATACTTGCGGCGATTTGGGCCCTTTCTTTGATGGGGTGCTCGAGTTTCTACTGGAATCGCGCCCAATTCGAAATGAAAGGAAATCCATTTCTGGCAGGAAGAGAGATTATTGCTGAATCCGTGGCAGAGAAAGACTCTCTCAAAGCCGAAGCAAGAGTATCTACTCGAGGTACTGGTGAAGAAGGATTCTCCATTAATGCCAGAGGCGCAAACGAAGTCTATTGGAGAGATGGAGACAAAGAGTTTTCTTACCGCAATGTTCCCGATTACTACGGCTATGGACATTACGGCGGATATTATGGTCGGCATCCATCCTACAGAAGGTATTCCGGGTATGGAAGAAGGTGTTCCTATAGCCGGTGGTAGATACGCACCGAGAAGGTGCTACTGACAAATTAAAAGCGCCAGCAAGCAACATCACTGACGCTTTTTTAATTGCTTACGCAATTATTCAATTATTCTTCGGTGACAACGCTGACTTTCTTTTTCTTTATTCTTGTTACCCGGGGGACTTTAATTGTCAAAATTCCTTTTTTCAAGGAAGCTTTAATTCTTTGAGGGTCGGTATCTTCCAGGAGAATTATTTGTCTTGAGAAAGGTCCCCAGTAACATTCTTGATAGAAATAATTCTTTTCTTTGGCTAAGTCCGGTTCTTTTCTCTCACCTTTTATGATGAGCATTTCGTTCTCGACAGAAATATCCAAATCTTCCGTAGAGACACCGGCAATCGGAGCCTGGATACAGAATTCAGAATCAGTGTAATAAACGTCAACTGCTAACTGTCCTTCGGATTTTAACCAATCCTGACTTAGTTTCTTGGATTCCAGTTCCGGTTTTGATTTAATTTTCTCTTCTTTTTTTGCTTCCTCCTCTTTTTTTTCAACTTTTACCTTTTTTCCAGGGTTTTCTTTTCCTGTTTCTTGAACCAAACTTGCTTTTATTTTTTCTTCTTTTTCTGTTTCTTTTTTTCCTTTTTTGAAAAAAAACATGTTAGAAGATGTTAGCCCTGTTAAATAATTTTGCCTCTGGCAAAATTAATGCGGAGCATTATTTAACAGGGCGTTACAGATTCTTACACCGAGCACATAACGCTTTATGTGCTCGGTAAAGTTCGCATTGCTAACCGAAGCACCGAAGCACATAACGTTTTATGTGCTCGGTGCTCGGTTAGATGCTCACTTTACATACGCTTTTCAACCTTTTTAATTTTTTAATAACTGAAAGAATGAAAAAGAACAAACCTATTAAAATAATTATCGGTAAAATAAATTTTCCTAAACCTTCTATTTTCATTATAGAAAAATTATAGAGACCATGTAAAGTAGTAGCTATCCCCAAGCCAGCTAAAAATAACCATTTCCTTTTTTTGAAATGGAAAAAGGAAAGAGCCAGAAAATAACCGAAAAGGGCGGAACAAAGGGCATGTAAGAAGGTTGCTGAAATAAATCGGTAAACCATAGTTTCCAAAGCTTTACCTATAGTTAAATATGGATGGTAATTGGTTAAAACCAAGATATTTTCTAAGGCGGCAAAGCCGAGGGCAGAAATAATCATATAAAGCAAAAGATCAAAAACTTCATCTAACTCAGAACTTTTAAAGACGTCGATTTTGACGACTAAATATTTTAAATATTCTTCAATAAAAGCTCCGCCTAAAAAGATGGCTAAAATAGAGCCTTTTTCCAAAAAAATTGTAGCCCCTTTTTCAAAAAAAATTGCGATAAAAGCAATCAACATCCCAGAAAAGAAGATTTTTAGAACCATCTTATTTGATTCAGGATGACTGTCCTTTCTTAGGTAAAAAAGGAGCCAGACGAAGCTTGGCAGGAAACCGCAAAGATAAAGAAGATAGAGCATAGTAAATTTCTAATTTCTAATGTCTAATTTCTAATCAATGTCTAATACTTAAATGTCTAATGCCTGCCTGCCGGCAGGCAGGTCTAAAAATTAAGTTTTGGTCATTGGGATTTGGGATTTGATTAGGTCAATTAGAATAATTAGAATAATTAGTCATTCTATTTGGGCCATTGTTCAACCATTAAACATTTTCTCTTATTTTTCAAAGGTAATTTCTGATATATTTCTTCTGTAATAAATGGCATGAAAGGATGGAGGAGTTTTAAAGAAGTTAACAGAGTGTATAATAAAATCTTTTTTGTATTTTCTTTTTTTTCTCCGTCTTGGTTTATTTGTCTTTTACTTTCTTCAATATACCTATCGCAGAAATTATGCCAGAAAAAGTGATAGACAACCTGAGCAGCTTGGCCAAATTTGAAATTCTCCAAATTCTTATTGACTAATTTTATAGTTCGGTTGAGATTTTTCAATATTTTTTTGTCAGCTTTTGTTAAATTTTTATCAGTGTTAATCAGCTCTTTATCAGCGTTAATCAGCGGCGGTTTATTCATTAGAATAAACCGAGAAGCATTCCAAATTTTATTACAGAATTTTTTAGCCATCAGGATATTATTTTCGTCAAATCTAATGTCTTGGAGTCCGGTAATTTGCCAGGCTAAGCCGAAACGGGTGGCATCCGCTCCATATTTTTCGACTAAGTCTAAAAGATTTATACCGGTGCCCAGAGATTTAGACATTCTTTCTCCTTTTTTTGTTAGAACTGTCGGATGGATAAGAACTTTGGGAAAGGGGATTTCTTTAATAAATTCCAAGCCCGAGAAAATCATTCGAGCCACCCATAAATTTATAATATCACGGGCTGTGACTAAAACCTGAGAAGGATAAAATGTTTTTAAATCTTTTTTCTTCTTTGGCCAACCAAGAGTGGCGAACGGCCAAAGAGCTGAAGAAAACCAGGTATCCAGGACATCTGTTTCTTGTTTTAGTTTTCCTTTACCGCAAACAGGACATTTTTTAAGCGCACATTTTTCATCCACCAGAGGGGGGCAGGTACTTTCAAATTTATAAGTATAAATCCAAATAATTGTTTTGGCATTTACTTCTCTTTCCGGGTGGTGCCGTTTGAAAGCGGCAATTAATTCTTCTAATTTATTGTATGTTCTCCAGTGTTTTTTGTCTTTAAGGTCAATTTTACCAATAGTTGTTTTTTTAGTCTCTGTTATTGTTGCTGTTCCAAAAATCTCACCCGTAGCGCTATTTTCAAAAGCAACTTTGTCGCCGATTCTTAAATTATGATCGCGTAAGCGGTAGGTGCGGGTTTTATTGTCAAAAACTTGCGGCACAATGTCTCCGGCAAAACCAATTTTACCGGCGATATTCTTGATTTTTTGTTCTGAACTTTCGCAATACCAGACCGGCAGTTGATGGCCCCACCAGATTTGTCTTGAAATACACCAGTCTCTTATATTTTCCAGCCAATTGAAATAAATTTTTTCAAAACTTTTTGGATAGAATTTTATTTTATTTTTTCTGACAACCTTTTTGGCACTCTCCGCCAATTCTTCCATTTTTAAGAACCACTGCTGAGAATTAATGATTTCCACTGTTGTCCCACAGCGGTAGCATTTCGGAATTGCGAGAGTATAATTTTCTTCTTTTTCTAAAAGGTTAAGTTTTTTGAGGTCTTCAATCAATTTATTTCGGGCTTGGATAACATCCAATTTTTGATAAGTCAAAGGAGCTTGAGTAGTTATTTTTCCTTTTTCATCAATAACCTGAATCATTGGCAATTTATGTCTTAGACTAATCTCATAATCTTTTAAATCGTGAGCGGGAGTAACCTTGACAGCTCCGGTGCCAAAGTCCGGGTCAACTAAATTATCAGCGACAATTGGAATTTCCCGGTTAACAATTGGTAAAGTCACTTTTCCACCAATTAGCTTTTTATATCTTCTATCTTTGGGATTTACAGCTACTGCTGTATCACCGAGCATTGTCTCGGGTCTGGTAGTCGCCACCACGATGTATTTGCTATTTGCTATTTGTTTTTTGCTATTTGTTTTAAGGGGGTAGCGAATGTACCAGAGTTTTCCTTTACTTATTTCGTGTTCAAGCTCTAAATCCGATAAACTGGTTTGGCATCTCCGGCACCAATTAATCGGTCTTTCTCCTTGATAAATCCAACCTTTTTTCCAGTAGTGCAAGAAAGCCTCTTTAACAGCTTTCTCATAGTCTTTATCCATTGTAAATACAGTTCTTGACCAGTCGCAGGAAGCCCCCAGTTTTTTGAGTTGGTCTAAAATAATATTTCCGTATTTTTTCTTCCACTGCCAAATTTCTTTAATAAATTTTTCTCTGCCAAGGTCAAAACGGCTTTTACCTTCTTTCTTTAACTTTTTTTCAACCACATTTTGAGTAGCAATTCCAGCATGGTCGGTTCCGGGTAGCCATAAAGTTTTGAAACCTTCCATTCTTTTTTGGCGGGTCAAAATATCCTGAATTGCCGCATTTAAAGCATGGCCCATATGGAGTTCTCCGGTAATATTGGGAGGAGGAAGCAAGAGAGTATAGGTTTTTTTTCTTGGTCCGGGGAGTTTATCGGGATTAAAAAAACCCGATTTCTCCCAAAATCTGTAAATTTTATCTTCAACCTCTTTTGGATTGTAAGCTTTTGAGATTCTCATATTTTTTAAATTCTTAGATTAGGTTCAGCTTTAATCTTTCGCCAAGACTTCTTTTTATTAAAATATCCGGCGACGGCTATCATCGCGGCGTTATCGGTACAAAACTCAGGGTTGGGAATTAGTAATTTGGAACGAGGCGCATCTCTCTTAATTTTTTCTTTAAATTGTTTTCGGAGTTCTTTATTGCTGGCTACCCCTCCACCGAGCATAATAGTTTTTACTTGATAGTTCTTAGCAGCTCTGATTGTTTTTTTAATTAGAACGTCAATAATTGCTTGTTGAATCTCTTTGGCCATCTCTTTAATATACTCTTTTGAAACTCTTATTTTTTTAGGTCTTTTTTTAAAATCATATAAAACAGCAGTTTTTAACCCAGAAAAACTGAAATCATAATCTTTACTCTTGAGCATCGGTCTGGGCAAAAATATTTTTAATTTTTGTCCGCCAGTTGGCGGATTAACTTTTAATTTCAATTGCGCAGCTTGCTGTGTAATTGATGGTCCGCCGGGATAGGGAAGTCCCAAAATTCTTGCTGTTTTGTCAAAACATTCTCCGGCAGCATCATCCCTGGTTTCCCCAATTATTTTATATTTCCAATTTCTTCTTGCCCCGTTAGAAAGCGAAGCTTTTCTAACCGGGGTCATTAGAACTAATTGAGTATGTCCTCCGGAGACAATCAGACAGACCGCCGGAAACTTTATTTTTGATTTTTGATTTTTTATTTTTGATTTTGAGCGAATTTGCGGAAGTAAATTCGCGAAAATGTGACCTTCAATATGGTTAACTGGGATTATGGGTAAATTCCAAACATATCCCAAAGCCCGAGCAAAATTTACTCCTTGCCACAAACAGGGATCTAATCCCGGCCCAATAGTAACAGCTAAAACATCAATCTTTGGTTTTTGATATTTTTCTAAAAATTTTTCCAGTTTTTTGTAAAAAACTTCTTCTTGTTTTAAGATTTTCTTTAATTTTTTATTTTTTATTTGTGTTTTTGATTTTTGATTTTTGATTTTTGATTTTAGCAATCTTGATTTTAATAAAGATTCCTTTAATACTGGAACAAGATTGCGCTGATGTTCTCTTTTTGCCAAAATAGGATAAACTCCTCCATACTTTCGATGAACCTTTACCTGAGAAGAAACGATGTTACTCAGAATTTTGAATTTTGAGTTTTTAATTTCCAATATAGCCAAGCTCGTATCATCACAGGAAGTATCAATAGCTAAAATTTTCATAAATAATTATTTCTTATTTTATCTCAAATCTTGTATTTTTTCAAATTTTTGCTACAATAATAGCGATTGAAAATAAAGGCCCCATCGTCTAACGGTTTAGGACACGACTCCTTCAAAGTCGAAATAGGGGTTCAACTCTCCTTGGGGCCGCTTTATTAAAAATACAGGATTTGACTCCTGTATTTTCGTTTTAAAATTCTTGCAGAGTCTTTTCTTAACGTGGTTTCTCGACTACGACAAATCCCTTGGTTTTAATGGAATACAAAGCCCCTAATGCTTCAAAGAGACCTAAAAAAGGAAGTAAAAAAGGAAGGGAAAGGACATAAAAAATTTTCTTCTTCATACTTTTCTCTTCCCGTAGATTTATCAAAAGGCCAGTCAGATACAAATAGACCACAAACGAATAACAAAGAGCAGATAAGAGGACAAATGGATAACCTATTACCCCCGGATAAAAGAAGGAATAATTTAGAGAAAAGAGTAATATAGAAAAGGAGTAGATAAAAATCACGTTTCCTAAAATTCCTAATCCCCAAGGGGTTAACCTTAACAAAATTAGAATTTTTGATTTCCAGGGGATTTTTCCTAAAATCTGACGCATTCCTTTAAACCATCGAGCTCTCTGTTTAATCAAATCTCCTATTGATGAAGGAGAAGCGCATTGGACAAATCCATTCAAAAAATGACTCTTTCCCGGGTACCTTTTTGAAAATTCAATTGCGAATGTAGCATCCTCAACTAAATTTTCTCCAAAATCCCAGCCAATTTCATTTTCTATATCTTCTCTGATTAACAGATGTTCTCCGTGTAAACCTATCAAAGGACTCTTCAGTACTCCTGTAAAGAATCTGAAACAGCCGAGGTCATTTCCTGTTCTGACTGAATCACACAGGGTTGTCAGAAAATTTTCTGAAAGGTGATTAGGAAAAGTTAGAATTCCCTGTCCCAGATAAATTCCTTCTTCTGCTGCTTCAGCAACTGAAGCTATTGTATTTTCACTGACCGATGAATCATCGTCCAGATGGTAAATGTAAGTATTTTTATCTTGGCTATCTCTCAACTCTAAGGCATATTGGTGAGCTCTAGCTTTATATTTTGTTTTGTTTTTAGTCTGATAATTTTTAGGAACTACTAAAAAATTAATTTTTTCTTCTTTACTCCATTTTCTATAAAGTTGTTCTAATCCTTCAGCAGTTTCTTCTGTAATTAGGTCAACTCTCCAGTTTTTTAAAAATTTTGGAGCCTCCTTTAAAATACTTTCTATGGTTCGGCTAAGAGCTGGCAGGGTATTATTTCTGGCAATGGTTGGAATTTGAAGAATTATTCTTTTTGAAGTGGGATTAGTGCCGGCCAACTTTAAATCACCTTTTGAAAATCCTAAAACTTCAAATATCAAAGCAGGCAGATAAAGAAAACACCACATAAAGGTTAGAAACATTCCAAAAGGAGAAGGATTTGGATTAGTATTCCAGATAACTATTACAGCAACAAAAATAAAAATCAGTGGCCAAATCCAGAATCTTATTTTAATTATTTGCTCTTTTTCTTTCATAAAATTTGTTATCTTTCAATTTATCATTTATTAAATGATTAGTAAAACAATTGTCAAGTCGCAAGGTAAAAATAAATAATTATTTATTCCAAATGTATTTTTTCTTTAAATTTTTTCAGACCTCCCTTTAAAAAAGGGAACTCCGCGAGAGTCGGGTCCAGGAGTAATATCTCTTTCGCTGATTCTCTTGTTTTTTCTATTAAAGACAGATTTTTCAGATTTTCCATAGCCAAATCAGGTATTCCCCACTGCCGGACTCCATAAAATGCCCCGGGCCCTCTAATTTCCAAATCTTTTTGAGCTAATTCAAACCCGTCTTTTGCTCTCAACAGAGCTTTCAGTCTTTGGCGAGTTTTTTTAGCCGGTGAATCGGTAAACAAAAAACAATAGGATTGTAAATCCGACCTTCCCACTCTTCCCCGAAATTGGTGTAGTTGCGAGAGCCCGAATCTTTCTGCTCCTTCTATGAACATTATGGTGGCTTTGGGAATATCAATACCGACTTCAACCACTGAGGTTGAGACCAAAATATCGATTTTTTTTGCTCGGAACTCCTTCATTATTTTTTCTTTTTCTTTTACTTTCATCCTTCCATGCAACATAGCTACTTTTAATTCAGGAAAGATTTTTTTTGAAAGTTTTTCATATTCTTCCTTAACCGCTTTTACATCTGCCCAGCTCAGAATTTCTCTTCTTTTATTTTCTGGTTCTTGATTTTTATTTCCACCTTCAATTCTTGGACAGATGACAAAAACTTGCTCGCCTTTTTTGACTCTTTTCCTAATAAAATCATAAGCTTTCTTTCTTTCTTCAGGAGGGATTACTTTTGTAATTATTTTTTTTCTCCCTTTGGGCATCTCATTTAAAATTGATAAATCAAGGTCACCGTAAATAGTCAAAGCTAAACTCCGGGGAATAGGAGTGGCAGTCATGGATAATAAATGAGGAATTTTGATTTCAGCGTTAATTCCGCGTTTTTGTTCAGCGTCAGTTCCGCGTGCAGCGAGCTTCGCTCGCTGCTCAACTCCGAAGCGGTGTTGTTCGTCAATAACACAAAGAGCTAAATTTTTAAATTTAACCTTATCCTGAATTAAAGTATGAGTGCCGATTAAAATTTCTATTTCTCCCTTCCGTGTTTTTTCCAAAAGTTTATTTCTCGAAATCTCTAAAATTTCAGGAATAATTCCCGAGTTTGTTACTCGCCCTAATTTTTGAGAAACGATTTTATCTTCTTTGCCGGTCAAAAGAGCAATTCTGATTTTGAATGGTTTTAAAAGTTTTGAAACTTCCTTGAAATGTTGCTTGGCTAAAATTTCAGTTGGAGCCATAAAAGCTGCCTGCCAACCTTCTTGAATACTATTCAATATAGCCATAACAGCAACTACTGTTTTACCCGAACCAACATCTCCTTGAAGTAAACGGGACATTGGCCTTGATTTTCCTAAATCCTTTAAAATTTGCCAGGCACATTTCCTTTGAGCATCAGTTAGATGAAAAGGCAAAGCATTAACAAATTTTTTTATGATATTTACTTTCAAAGGCAAAACCGGCGCTTTTTCTTTGTTTAACTTTAACCTTTCTTTTAAAACTGAAAGTTCGATTAAAAAAAGTTCTTCAAAGGAAAATCTCTCTTTTGCTCTCTTAGCTTTTTCCATTGAAGTAGGAAAATGAACTTGCCAGATTGCTTCATTTCGCGGCAAGAGATTATATCTTCTGATTATTTTTTGAGGTAAAATTTCTGGAATTTTATTTTTAAATTCCCTAAGCAGAGGTTTTAGAATGTAGCGAAACCAGCGGGAAGATAGACCCTCTGTCTCGGGATATATCGGAACAATTCGTCCCGTATGGATTAAGCCAATATTGGAAATACTGGATTTTTTTGGTATTTGAGACTCAATATCTGCTATTTTTTCATAAGAAGGGTTTGAAAGATAAAGTTGATTATCTCCCAGGGTTACCTTGCCAGTAAGGCAGACCTTATCGCCTTGTTTCAGCGTATTTATTAAATAAGGCTGATTGAACCAGATGGCTTTTATAGCTCCGCTTTTGTCTTCAATTACCGCTTGGGTCAGAATCATCTTTTTTTTCCAGGTTCTTGAATTTTTAATTTCTAAAATTTTTCCTGAAACACAATTCTGTTCGTTAATTTTTACTCCGAGAATATTCTTTACATTTGAAAAATCCTCATAACGGTGAGGAAAGTGAAAAAGGAGATCTTCTATTGTTTTTATCCCCATTCTCTTAAGCTTCTCTTGAAATTTTGGTCCAATCCCCGGCACTTTTTCTAGAGGATTATCAAGATTCATAAAATTCTTGAAGTTAGTCTTTATCTTAAGAATTATAAATGAAATAAGCGATAAAATCAATGAAATATTAAAGTACTGGACCCTTTATTTTTATTTTTTTAATGTTTTGCTATACTAAAGAAAGGATAAAAGTCGAATAACTAATCAATTAATATTTATAAATTTATGGCAGAAGTTAAAGAAGGAAAGCTTATTGGTAAAATAAATCATTATTTTGATAAGCTCGGAGTAGCTGTAATTGATTTGACAGCCCCTTTGAAGAAAGGAGATACCATTCGTATTCAGGGAGGAGAATCAACTGATTTTACCCAGACGGTTGAATCAATGGAGGTTGAACACGAGAAAATTGAGAAAGCCAAAAAAGGAGATTCGGTTGGCTTGAAAATCAAAGAAAAAGTCAGAGAAGGATATAAAGTTTATAAGTTATAGCTTGTAACTTGTATCGTATAAAGCAAGAAATTAAAAATTTCCCTTGCGTTACATGTTATATGTTACACGTTATATGATTTAATGGTTTTCAATTTTCTTCAAATTGAACCATTCTTACAGATTTTATTAGCAGCTTTCCTGGGAGCAATAATAGGTTTAGAAAGGAAGTATAAAAAGAAAGAAGCCGGGATAAGAACTTTTTCTTTAGTTTCTTTTGGTGCCTGCTTTTTTACTGTTATGGCTGTTTATCTTAGCTCGAATCAATCTTCTTTTCCTCCTTTTGTCCAAGTTGATCCCGGCCGAGTAATTCAGGCGATAGCCATTGGTATCGGTTTTCTTGGTTCTGGTTTGATTATCTATCACAAGCTTCAAATTGAAGGTTTAACTACCGCTGCCGCTCTTTGGGCAGCTGCCGCCATTGGAATTGGAGTTGCCCTGAAATTGTATTCCTTAT
>Ga0210057_1009764_pt1 | contig 11023 bp, 9 predicted proteins | sample CryGeyCG2114_010_2_FD_183968 | JGI IMG/M metagenome (GOLD analysis project Ga0210057, IMG submission 183968) | Groundwater microbial communities from aquifer - Crystal Geyser CG10_big_fil_rev_8/21/14_0.10 (SPAdes) (version 2) | ecosystem: Environmental > Aquatic > Deep subsurface > Groundwater ...
TCTGCTATACCAATATTACAATTCACTGTTTCATTCCGTTCTTTTCACGCCCTGCCTAAATTAGGAGGACAAAATCATGCCATTCAATTTTTTTGAGTTGCTTCCATCATACCAAAAATCTGGAGTCAGAAGAATGGTGCGAAAACGGCGCGACATCATCGCCGGCTTTCTTTCGGATGATTACCGATTTCAACGCGACGATCCGAAAAAATCGCATGCCATTGCCGCAATGTCTGATTCGGGTATTCTAGATGTAACAAATGTGGCGGCTAGCGCTGATGCTCGCTTGTTTGGATGCGCATTTGAATACCTGAACGCAAGTCAGGAGCAACGACAAAAAATTCAGGACAAAATTTCCAGCGAAACTGATCGTGTTCCAGATCGATTCAGTGGAATACGATATCTGATTGAAGACAACATTAAAACATGGGAGCAGATACTTGAACTCAAAGCCGAGCAAGAAAAGCGAACTGAGCAGTTGCCTAAGTCGCCGGAATTCCCAGAACACCAGGCAACAGAATCAAGCGAAGATGTTGTTAATAGCGAGAACGCGGACAAGGAAGATGTCGACCTCGAAACGCTCGCGCGCAATGCTGCCGAATTCCTGCCAAGCATCGCGCAATCATTCGCCAGCATAATCCCTCGGCTTTTGACTAATATCGAAGAACTGAAACGGAAACTGTCTTTGTTCTCCGGGCAAAACCAGTCCCTTCAACAACAATCTGAACAGCTACTTATTGGCCTGCAAGAAGCGCAAAACAGAGCCAAAGAATGGGAGCAGTACGCGTTGGAGCTTGACGAAAAGAACAGAAGCCTAACTTTGGACAATCTTCGCAAATACACGGAAGATTTGGCCGCGGGAACAGCACATGGCAGAAGATTCTTGCTGGATATAGATCGATTTGACCAAGCGCAAGAACGATCTGCGCAGGAAGCTATTACCAAAGAATCGCCAGAAGGATTTCCGGAAAAAATGCAAAACGGAAATTTTACCGGATTCAAACTTGTTTATTCTGAAAAATTTAGAAAGGATTTAAAAAAACGCGATCCAAAAGACCAAGAAAGAACTCGCAAAGCATTGGAATTATTTTGCGAGCAAGGGCCATATCATAACTCTTTCGGAACACACAGCGTTGCGGACGATACCATTCAAAGTTTGCCGGAAAAATCGTTCGTCTCCCGCGCGACAGATGAACTCCGCTTTGGTTGGCGCTCGGAGGAAAACAAAATAATTTGCCTGTATCGACTCTTTCGGGAAGGAGAAAAAGAATTCTATAAGTCCGAATTTTAAAAAGGAAAAGATTCACTGGCCTCGCCTTAAAAAAAGACGGGGCTTTTTTATTTTCCCAATCAAAAAAGAAGCAAACACATGCTTCTTTTTTGGTACCCGGGGTGGGACTCGAACCCACACGACCTAACGGTCAACGGATTTTAAGTCCGTCCTGGCTACCTATTACAGCACCCGGGCTTGGAGCGGATAACGGGACTCGAACCCGTATCGCCTCCTTGGCAAGGAGGCATAATAGCCCTTATACGATATCCGCCTGCGCTCTAGATACAGAGCTACGGCGGACAGGTCCAGCCATAACTCTTTCTACTAACCTATAATATCAAATCAATCTATTTTGTAAAGTCGCTATACCATCTGGAATTTGCAAAACTTTCTCGCGCGAGAGCTCTCCGCGTATAATATGAATATCTGATTTCGCGATACCAAACTCTTTTGCTAAAAACTTAATTAAAGCAATATTTGCTTTTCCAGCCACAGGAGGCGCAGTAATTTTCACGCGCAAAACATCATCTTTAAAACCTAAAATTCTATTCTCTTTCGCGCGCGGAGTTACTTTTACTGATATGGTTTGCATACCTGCATCTCGTCATTAATATACAATTTTTATTCTATTACCAAATCAACCGTGAGATTGCCACGGTCGGGAATACCCTCCCTCGCAATGACACTAATCTTGATTGCCAATCTTCTTTGCCAGCTTCGCGAAAATCGCGCGACTGGTTAAAGCATTTCGCAGATAATCGCGATATTCCGCGTTCTCAAATTTAGCAAGCATTTCAGGATTGTTCGCGTGCGCTTTTTTGGAAACAGCTATTTCATCATCCACCTGTTTTTCATCAATCTTGACGATTTCGGCCGTGCCGAACGCGCGCGCCACCAGCATCATCTTAATACGATCCTCTGCTTTAGGATGAAAATCTTTTTTAAGATCATCTTTGCTCTTTTTTATGCTTGAAAGATAATCATCAAACTTAATTGATTGGCTAGACACATCATGCTCTAATTCATGGATCATTTTATCAACTTCTTCACTTACTAAAGATTCAGGCAAAGCGCCAATAGTGGAAAGCTTTACCAATTCCTGCATAGCGCCAATTTCAAATTTTTCTTTTTCCTCGCGTGCTCTCTCATGTTTAAGATTTTCCACAATCTGCGCACGCAAATCTTTGGATGATTTATATTCCCCCATCTGCTTAGCAAACTCATCATCAAAATCAGGCACCATAATCTCAAATACCTGCTTCACCTTCACTTCAAATTGCGCCTTTTTTCCTGCTAAATTTTTTTCAAAATATTGTTTTGGAAATTCTAATTCAAATTTCTTAGTGTCTCCAGCTTTAAGCCCAACAATCTGTTCCTCAAACCCAGGGATAAAACGCTTTTCTCCGATAACAAGCGGATAATCCTTAGCAGATCCGTTTTCAATCGCAACTCCTTCGCGTTTGATTTCAAAATCAAGCACAACTTTATCAGCATCTTTTGTCTCTCGGTCAACAACAGCTTCTTTTACGCGCATCTGGCGCAGATTATCAATCACTTTCTGCACATCAGCATCCTCAACTTTTGGATCTGCTTTTTTAATTTTAATTTTAGATATATCACCAAGCTCTACATGCGGCATAAGCGCGATTTTTGCTTTAAAAGATACGCCAAAAGGAGGAACCATTTTTTGGATAGAAATTTCAGGCCTGCCAACTGTTTCAAGCTTCTTATCTTGCATTGCTTTGACCAGAACCTTTCCTGCAATTCTCTGCAAAGCTTCTTCATAAACTTTTGCCTCTCCTCCAATATGCCTACACACCACATCATAGGTGGCTTGTCCTTTACGGAAGCCAGGAATATTAACGCTCTCAGAAATGCGCTTTGCTGAATTTTGCAAATCGCTTTCAATATCGCTTCTTTCCAAATCAAAAACTAATTCCAATTCAGATTCATTTAATTTATTTTCTTGTATATTCATATAGATTTGTCATCTCGAACACCTGTTATGTATGTTAGTAAATTATATATTCCACTTAAAATAGTTTGTTTATTAATAAGATAATGTGGTGTGAGAGATCCCCTTAATCGATGAATTATGCGACGATTTAGGGGATCTCTCGCCCCTCAACATACAACTGCCTAAAATATAATACTAAGTGCCATATATTTATTACTAATAAGTCCGCTTGGGGTTCGAGATGACATGGAGACGCGGGCGCTTATCACACAGCTTTCCAATCTCAATCATAATTTTATCAGTAACTTCATAAAGAAGATCACGGTCTATAGTTTTACCATAGTATTCAGAAAAATCAAGCGCCTTGCCAAATACAATGCGCGCCAAATTCCTCTTAAACACAAAATTCTTTATCCCATCAAAAGTAGTCGCGACCCGCGGACCAAAGTAACCAACAGGCACAACAGGCACGCGCGCGGACAAAGCCAAACGCGCGACCCCGGTTTTTCCCAAACATAGGGCGCGCTTGTCAGGATTACGAGTTCCTTCCGGAAAAATCTGTATAATCCCTTTTTTCAACAAAACCTCACGCGCTCTCTCAAGCGCCTTAGCTGGACATCTCCAATCAATAACAATGCCACCTAAGCGAGGACCTATAAAATTAGACCATCTTTTTCCTATCCAAAAATCATCCCTGCCAATAGTCCATGCAGGCATATCAAAACAATCCATCATAAAATTTGAAATCAGCCACCCATCTGGAATACTCACATGATTAACAGCAAGAATAAACGGCGGTTCTGGCAAATTTTCTTGCCCAAAAATACTGTCCAAAAATAAGGCATTCGCAAGAGGGCCAGTATTGCTTCCCAAAAAAAAGAAAATATTTTTTGGCTTCATGCTCATGCTATACAAGGAATCCGACAATCAAAAGCGCCACAATATTAATTACTTTGATCATGGGGTTGATGGCAGGGCCTGCTGTGTCTTTATATGGATCTCCGACTGTGTCGCCAGTAACCGCTGCAGCATGAGCAGGAGAACCCTTGCCACCATATTCGCCGGTTTCAATTAATTTTTTCGCGTTATCCCAAGCTCCTCCGCCAGTTGTCATGGAAATAGCAACAAAAATGCCAGTCACAATACAACCAACTAACAATCCTCCAAGCGCGATCGGGCCCAAAAGCCAGGCAACTAAAATAGGAGCTACAACTGGTATTAAAGCAGGAACAAACATCTGGCGAAGAGCATCCTGAGTGACAATATCAACGCAAGTGTCATATTCTGGCTTTGCCTTGCCTTCCATAATTCCTTTAATTTCTCTGAACTGCCTGCGCACTTCTTCCACTACCTTGCCAGCTGTCTTGCTCACTGATTCCATAACTAGAGCCGCGAAATAGTATGGCAATAATCCGCCAATAAATAACCCTATAATTACCATAGGATCTGATAATCGGAACAATAATTCTCTTCCGTGAAGCAAAAATTCCTGCGAATACGCGGAAAAAAGAACAAGAGCAGCTAAGGCGGCTGAACCAATAGCATATCCTTTTGTAACTGCTTTTGTTGTGTTTCCGACTGCATCTAATTTATCTGTTACATCGCGCACTTCTGCTGGCAAATTAGCCATTTCAGCTATGCCTCCGGCATTATCCGTAATTGGACCATACGCGTCAATGGTGACGATAATTCCAGTTAACGACAACATGCTCATTGCCGCTACTGCTATTCCATAAAGCTCTGCTAATGAATACGCGCCCCAGATTCCGGCCGCGATAACGATTATTGGCAATGCTGTTGAGCGCATGGAAACAGCAAGACCTGTAATAATATTGGGTCCGTGTCCTTTTGTGGATGCCTCTGCAATGCTTTTAACTGGAGCAAATTTTGAAGATGTGTAATATTCAGTAATAATAACAATAAGCGCGGTTACTGCTAATCCGATTAATGCCGCGTAAAATAAATTAATAGTCGCGTACAATCCATTGTTAGCCATTATTCTTTCTGTGGCAAAATATAATCCAATGGCAGACAAAATTCCTGAAGCAAAAAGCCCTTTATACAATGCTGACATAATATTTTCTTTTTTGCCCAAGCGGATGAAGAAAAGCCCAAAGATAGATCCAAAAATTGAAATGCCGCCAATTACCAATGGATACAATTGCGCGTTTTCAAAATCCGGGAACACAAGCATGCCAAGCAACATGGTGGCAACAGCTGTTACAGCATAGGTCTCGAAAAGATCAGCAGCCATTCCAGCTGTGTCTCCAACATTATCTCCGACATTATCAGCGATTACTGCTGGATTGCGAGGATCATCTTCTGGAATATTTTTTTCAACCTTACCTACCAAGTCAGCTCCCACGTCAGCGGCTTTAGTAAAAATTCCGCCGCCTAAGCGCGCAAATACTGAAATCAAGCTTCCTCCAAATCCAAGTCCAATCAAAGCATTCACGTCTTTTGTTAAAGCGTAAAATCCAGAAACGCCAAGAAGGCCTAAGCCCACAACCAAAAAGCCAGTTACAGCGCCTCCGCGTACTGCCACGTTCATTGCTTTATTTAGTCCTCGGCTTGCCGCGTGCGCAGTACGGATATTCGCGCGGATCGCGACGCTCATTCCAATATATCCTGCAATTCCTGAAAATACTGCTCCAACTAAAAATCCAAGCGCTGTATTCCAATTCAATCCAAACCCGAGTCCAAAAAAGATTACCACAAACACGATCGCAATAGTGCGATACTGCCGACTCATGTATGCTTTTGATCCTTCTTGAATGGCTTTAGCGATTTCCTGCATTTTTTCATTGCCTGTTTTTCTGCCTAATACCCAAGCAGCTAACACTCCTCCTGCGATAATGGCCACGATTGAGGCGGCCAGAGAGAATATGATATATGTTGACATATTGGTACATTAATTAATTCCAAAGATCAAAGTTCAAATGACAAATAAAATCCAAAAATCAAATTCCAAACTATTAATATTATTCTTTTGATTCTTGCGGTTCCTTATTTGTCATTTCTTTGTCATTTGGATTTTGTAATTTGGATTTTTCAGGATCAGCAATATCCGCATCAATGGATTCGTCTTGCTTTTTTTCACTGTTTTCTGATTCAGCTTGTTTAATATCAATCCTCCACCCAGTTAATCCAGAAGCCAAGCGCACGTTTTGCCCGCCTTTGCCAATTGCCAAAGAAAATTGGTCTTCAGCTACCATTGCTTGCGCGGTTTTACTTTTCTCTTCTAGTATAACATCCTGGACTTTGGCTGGGGATAGGGCGTTCTTAATGAACGCGATATCATCCTTGTTCCATTCTATAATATCAATTTTTTCTCCGCCTAGCTCATTGATGATGAATTGCACTCTAGTGCCGCGCTGGCCAACGCATGAGCCAACTGGGTCAACATTTTCCGCTTCAGTATATACGGCGATTTTTGAACGCGAACCTGGCTCGCGCGCGATTGATTTGAGTTCGACCACGTTATCCAAAATTTCCGGCACTTCCATTGTAAACAATTTGCGCACTAGTTCTTTGTCAGTTCTGGACACTATTACCTCTGGTCCGCGATTTGAAGTTGCAACTGATTTGATATAAAAACGCAATTGCGTGCCTGGAGTATAGCGCTCGGATCGCACTTGCTCTTGAGCAGGCATAACCGCGGTTGCTTGGCCAATATCAATTAAAACATTTCCTGCTTCAATTCTCTGCACTGTGCCGTTGATAAGTTCGCCTTCTTTGTCTTTATATTCATTGAACACGACTTCGCGCTCTGCTTCTCTTAATCTTTGAATAATTACTTGCTTGGCGGTTTGCGCTGCCATTCTTCCGAACTCTCCAGGAACCGGAAGTTCTTGCACCAGTTCTTCCCCTATTTCAACATCTTTCTTAATTTCTTTTGCTTGAGATATCATTATCTGTGTTTTTGGATTGAACCGCTCTTCTTCCTCTGTTTCTTCTCCGTCATTCTGGAGCCGCGTACTCGTGGGGATAGAATCTTCGTCTTCTTTTGACTTGTCGTCTTTATCGCTTTTTTGGATTTTGGGTTTTAAATTTTGGATTTTATCGTCGCCATCTGATTGTGCACCATCGGACGCACCATCGGACGCACCATCGGACGCACCAGACGCGCTATCAGATTGCGCAATATCGCTACCAATCACATTCCCTTCCTCGTCTAACTCCTGGTCCTCAACCACTTCTTTCACGTCAAACACACGGATTTCCATGTTTTCCGGATTAAATTTCACTTTTAAATTCTGCAAACGGTCGCCAAAGTCCTTGCGATATGCCGCTGCCAAGGCCTGCTCAATGGTTGCCATCACACTCTCAACAGGAATGTGCTTTTCATCGCAAATCGCTTTAATTGCTTGTATTACTTCTTTTGACATAAATTTTCTCCTAATATTTGGTATAAAATAAGCTAGTCTACAATCGTAAACTAGCTTAAATTTAATATACCACAATCAAATACAGTAATCAAGTTAACAATCTCTAGAACATCGGCGGAGGCGGAGGCGGCATGTGGTCCGGCCTGCGAGGAGGAAAGTCTTCTTTTGGGGGTTCATACTTAGGAGCTGGCGGCTCTGGCTCGCCAAAAGGAGGAGAAGGCATATCAAAACTATCACCGCTAAAACTGGAATCATCTAATTTTTTATCTTCGCCTTTTTTCTTTTCCGCGGGTGGCCGTATTGAATCAGTATGCCCTTCTCCTGGAAGATGTGATGATTTCTTAATCTCAGACGCGCTATCCTCTGGAGTAGTATATTCAAATTCATCTTGATTTTCATCATCTTCCCTGAAAATATTAACAACCCTATCCCCAAGTTCAGCGCGCTTTTCCTGGATATACCAGACAAGAATTGAAAGAAGTAAAAATGCCAGAATAACAATGCCAATTACTAAAGAAGTATTAAAAGTAAATTCTTCTTTTTCTTCAACATTCCTAACAACAGCTCCTGGAGTTATTTCTTTTATATCGCCTTCTGGCTCATCCAAAACAGCAAGTTCTTTGCTTTTGTCTTCTGGACCTTTGGAAGACCCCAATACAGCGTCATCATCCGCGGCAATTCTGCCTTCATCATCTTTGTCTTGACCTATTGCTTCATCAGAATCATCAGGCACTATAGGCAACTCATCCTCTTTTTGCAAATCATCCTTCACGCTCAAAGCGTTTTGCTTTTCTCCTTCAGAAACAGACAAATCCTTTTGCTTTTCACCAATATCGGATGGAGCTTGTCCTATCTCATCTTTATCATCCAATGGCTTTGGTTCAGGCGCGCTCACAGAGCCAGACACATCCGCGATTTCACCAACCTGCCACATTCGCGCTATGGAATTGTTTGATAATTTCCCATTATCAGACGCGAATAATTCAATTTTATGCTCGCCCAAAGAAAATGCTTTGCTTGGCTGCCAAGAAAATGACATCACACCAGAAGGATCCGCGCCCAAAGGCAATCGGTATTCAATCTTTCCATCAATCACAAAATAAATTTCTAAATTATTTTTCGCGAATCCTGAAATAATAGGCCGCTCAATGCCTGAATACGCGTTCACAATCGGCTTATTCAAAATCGGAGCCGGAGTCGCGGGCTTTACATCAATAACGAGTGGATCAGAGATAAAACTTTCTTTTCCTTGCTTATCCCGCGCGATAGCGGTTACTACATGCACGCCTTGGGACAAATCTTTTAATTGCGCTCCAAAGCTCGCAGTGCCTGTAGTATTATTTTTTACCTTTACTCTGGCATTTTCAACGCCATCAACCAAAACGCGCACTAATGAATCATTTTTTGCTACTCCGCCGACCCATATTCTATCCTGACCAACTTGAGATCCTTGGGCAGGCATCAACAATGTTGGAGAAGGGTTTGGAATGATATTAATCAGAATTGGAAAACTTTTTTCTGATCCTGATTGAACCATTACTTCATGATTGCCGGAGGAGAGAGGCACAAACGGAACATAGCTGAAAAAGCTATTTTTTACTTGCGTTTTGCCATTTAAAACGCCGTCAATGTACACCAGTACCTCTTGCGCGCCCTCAGCAGTACCAGAAATTTTCGGCATAGGGCTTGCAAAGCTCTGGCCATCAACAGAAGAAGACACTATTGGCTCCATAGCGCTAACGCCTGAGCACACCCCAAGCAAGAGCGCCACAAAAAATCCTACCGTCAAAACAGCGGCTTTTTTCGTATTTTTTATTATATTTGTTTTTTGGTTGAAAGAACAATACTGAATGTTTTGGTTTGTCATAATCCTATAACCAGAAGAGGCAAGCAGCCGTGTTCTCATGCCTCTTCTATTATTATTTTTAATAGAAAAGAAATAAGCTTTAAGCTGCTTGCCTCCTGATTAAATTTTGACTATGACGATTGAAAGAGCGATTATAATATTGTACATCACATTCTGAAAAAACAAAATGCACAGTGTTGATAAAACTGTGCATAGGGTATGGATAACATTGTGCAAATTTTAATTAAACATATCGGATAAGGCCTTATGGTGCCGTATTTTCAAGGATTTTTCTTTATTACCTTTTGATATCGCTATTACATCAACTCTAAAATTTTCAATCACATTTTGGCTAATATAAAACAAAATTACTTTTTTCATATGTTTCAATTTTCTAAAATCCACAGATTGTTCTGGTAATCCACTGTTTATCCCCAACCGCAATTTTACTTCAATAAAAACAACCTGATCATTGTCTTTTGCGATCAGGTCAATTTCTCCAAACCGAGTAGTGTAGTGTTGTTTTATAATTTTATAGCCCTGTTTTGCGAGCCACCATGCAGCCACTCGCTCTCCCCAGTCGCCCAAATTTTGCGTTGCAGAACCAAGCATGTCTTATGGAAGATAGTCTCTTTTGCCTTTTTCAATCATTAAGTCCTTTCTGCGCTTTGGAACTGTTATGATGCGATATTTTAGCACTAATATCAGCCAAATAATAGCGATGATAGCCCAAATCAGCACTATAATCGGTGCTGATAAATACATCACATTAATTTGCCTGAAAATATATAGGATTATTCCAATCGCGCCCATGGTCCATGCCCATGATCCATATTTTTGAACTGCTTTTTTAATAAACAAATCTTTTTCTTTGGCTAACCTTCGCAAAATAATTGCTAAAACAATAATCAAAACATTAAATCCGGCAAAAAGAGTGCCTATATTTGATTGATATGGCCCCAAATTCTTGTTAAAAAGATATTCAGGAGAAAAAATATGGATTATTTGATCTATCATATTTTAAATAATATGCCAAAATGATATGTGCCAGAATTAATTTCTTTTTCCTCAGAAAATCCTGCTTCTTGAGCGATTTGCTTTATATTAGCCAAATCTATTCTCTTATCAGCAGACGGACCAATGCTGGTGTTTCCTTTTTTCCACTCAACAACCAGTAGTTTACCATTTGGCTTCAATAACCGCTTTGCTTCCGCGAATGGAGATTTTTTATCATTCACTAGAAAAAGAATATTAACCAAAAATACCATATCAAGCGACTGGTCCGCAATATCTGTCGCACCCAAGGACTCCACATCAGACCAGATTGTCTCAATATTCTTAATATTTTCAACCTGAATTTCCTTTTTTATTTGTCCTAAAACATTTTTCTGCACATCAACCGCATATACTTTGCCTTTTTCGTCCACAACGCGCGAAGCGGCAAATGACATATATCCGGTTCCGCATCCAAGATCCGCGACCTGCATGCCTGGCTCAAGCCGGATTTGCTTAATTATGCTTTGTGGATTTAAAAATTGTGTTTCTTGCGTTTGCATGGT
>Ga0210057_1009765_pt1 | contig 11022 bp, 9 predicted proteins | sample CryGeyCG2114_010_2_FD_183968 | JGI IMG/M metagenome (GOLD analysis project Ga0210057, IMG submission 183968) | Groundwater microbial communities from aquifer - Crystal Geyser CG10_big_fil_rev_8/21/14_0.10 (SPAdes) (version 2) | ecosystem: Environmental > Aquatic > Deep subsurface > Groundwater ...
ATCGTCATGAGACTTAAAACTTGGAAATTTCCTCTGCCCCAGGGTGGGGTTGATGTGAAAGTTTCTTATCCATTTGTTCTAAGAAGGGCTGGGCAAGGCTAATGAATAAAATTAAACTTCTTTTCTTTCCGATGAGTTTTCTCCTCATGTTCACAGGTTGCGGAAAATGGGAGCAAGACCCTTTGGCCCAGGCTCAAGGCCAACTTCGTCAGGGCCAGCAAAAGCCCACCGATGCCGAATCGCCCAAAGCCGATCAAAGCGAACTGCTCCGAATTTTTTCCCCGGATTCTTTTGGCTTCAAAGAAGGCCAAGAAAATCACTTTACCATCACTTCGAAAACCCTCGAAGAAGGCTTCTCAAACTCTATTTCAATCAGCAACCTCGATGATTTTGTCGACGCCACCTTTGACCCCGCCACGGGGGTCTTTCAGTGGCACCCCAAAAAGGGAACTTTGAGTGCAACAGACCCTGACGTGAAAGATTATGTTCTGAAGGTTCGAGCGACCGCAGAAAAAACCGGAGAAAAAGTCCGCACAAGAAGCAAAGATATCAGCCTGACTCTTTCCCGACGGGGAGACATTCCTACTCTGTCTGTGACCTTGAGAAAAGACACGATCCGCGAGGGGGACATGACCCAATTGGATATTGAAATCTATGACCAAGATGCTCAAGTTGCAGAGACCACTTGGCCAACAATTCAGCTGGGAAGTGTCGCCAGCACACAAAGTTTGCTTGGTTTCCTCAGTCTGGGGGGCATGCGCTCACTGGGCAAAGGTTGGTTTGCGGTCTCTGGGTATATTGACCTTCAGAGCGCAGAAGTCACTTCCAACATGGACAAATTTGGATTTTCCGTTCGAGCCCTGTCGCGACTTCTAAAATCAAGTGCGACTCAAAATGTTTACGCCACCATTCTGACCTCTCTATCAGAACCGGTCACGACCTGGACAGAGCCTTTGAGAGTGGTCGCTGGAGAAAACATCAATTACCAATTTCTGATCATGGATCCCAAAGCAGAGACCAGGGTCACTTTGAAACAGTTTGACGCCCTTCCCGCGGAAGCCAAAGCGAGCTGCCAAACGGCCAACAGCACGAAGCCCTCTTTGTTGGCATGTTCTCTGTTATGGCCGACCACAACGACGACGCCTGACCGAGTGTACAGCTTTTCAGCTTCAGTGGTTGCGACAAATACCTATTACGGTGACTCGGCATCAAAACCCAAAAGTTTCCAATTGAAAGTCATCGTGAGTCCCGCTCCAACGACGACAACAACGACGACCAGCACCTCCACAACCAGCACAACATTGCGCTCTTTAGGAGTTCACTAATGACTAAATATTTTCTTTGTCTCACGCTGCTTTTGCCCCTTTTTGCTTCTGCCGCTGAAGTCCAAAATACAGAGGCTGATTTTGATTCTTTGGGTGGAAACCAGACCATTCTTGAACGGGCCAAAGCTTTGGCACCTGAAAAAAATGTTTCGATTGTTCAAAATCGAACAGTTTCTCGGCGTCATCGTTTCGAGTTAGCACCTGAACTGTCTGGAACTTTCGGTGGTGATGCCTACAACCGAACCAAAAGCTTAGGCCTCAACTTGCACTATCATTTCAATCCGCGATGGTCTGTGGGTCTTAAGTACGATTATTCATTCAATACATTGACACCCGAGGGCGAAGCCCAAATGGATCAAGCGGTTGAGGACTACAACAAAAATCCCGCAAACCCGAACAAAGCTTTTCCCCAAATCGATTATCCAAAATCAGAAACGCTGGCCTTGGTGAATTGGTATCCATTCTACGGGAAGCTCAATTTGTTGGATAAAGCCGTGTCACACTTTGATGTCTATGCCATTGGTGGATATGGACAGATCCAGCTGTCTTCTGGATCCGTTCCAACCTATACCGCTGGCGGCGGAATTGGTTTCTGGATCAATCAGCATTTTTCAACCCGGCTTGAGATGCGCTACCAAAATTATAAAACCAAGTACCTTGATGGCGATAGAACCTTGGATCTAGCTCTGGCTTCGGTTCAAATGGGTTGGCTGCTATGAAGTTGATAAGTTTATTCCTGCCTCTAACCTTTCTTTGTGGGCCCGCCTTTGCGGACGATCTTGAAAGTTTGCTGGATGACCCGGCTCCAGCCGCGACGACTCAAACACAAAAACCAAAACTATCTGGAATGGCTGCCGTGGTTAAAAAACACCTTGGGAACAGAACCTCACCAGAGGAAAATGCCTTTTTGAGAGCTTTGGAATCGGCCCATTGGGACCAGGCGACCCTGCTATTTCCAAAGGCATTTGAAAATGGATCTTTCGCAAGCTCAAGTTTGGGCGGAGCTGTATTTGGTTACATCCAGTTCCAAGCAGGTCTTCAGGTCAATGGCCTTGAAACCCTATTTTTAGCTCAGAAACCCCAAGAGCTGGGAGATCTGATGAAACAAAGCTGGGCCCAGCTGGCCCCCGAAAATCACCCAGCTTGGAACTTAGTTCATGTGAAATGGTCAACAGCTTGGACCGAGATTTTTGGAAAAAGCATTGAATACCAACTGAAGCTCAGAGATGTGCAAAGTCTCTCTCTGCAAGAATTAAAGAGACTCTCGGCTGAGGCCCCAGTCAACAGCGCTATTAAGGCAAAGATTGATTGGAAATTGACCCTGGCCTATGCGGTGAACGATGAGGCTGATCAAGCCGGTAAAATATTAGCTCGCCTAATGAAATCTAGTCACTCTCCAGTCGACCAGGACTTGATGCAACTGACGGCGGCCAGATTGCTTTTTCAGAACGGCAATTTGGATGCAGCCATTCGTTATGATCAAAAGGTCTCACGATCCTCAGATTACTGGCTCGAAGCTCAAGAGGAGATGGCCTGGGCTTATATTCGTAAAGGTCAACCTCAAGATGCTATCGCCCTGACAAGATCTTTGGACACGCCTAGTTTTGCCAATCAGATTCGTGCCGAAACATTTTTGGTGGCCTCCCTGGCCAATCTCAAGGTTTGCGACTATCCGGCGGTGGTTAAATCCATTGAAGTCTTTCCAAAACAATTCAAGAGCCGAACAAAAAACTTAGAGGCTCTGATTGCCGATCAAGAACCAGATGCGGCAGAGCAAGTCCTCATCCGAATGAAGAAAAAACCATTGATGGCTATTGATCTGAAGGGTCTGGCCAACAATCTTCCACGCCGCATTCTTTTTGACGAACGCCTTCAGTCCCTGGCCAAAGCCTCGGGCGAACTTGAGACCGAGGCCAACCTCGCTCACAAATTGTACGCTCAATCCCTCTCGGTGACCGGTCTCCAGGGATACTTTGAATCCGTTCATAAAGATCTCTTGAGCCGACAAAGACAGGCCTCCACGGCGGCACAGTCACGGATCAGAGAACTGGCAAAAATGGAAGTGGCGGAAACAAAGGTTGTGCTGAACAAAATGCACATTGTCGAAGCTGAAGTCGTGCAACAAGTGGCCTTGGCCGATGATCTGGCTAAAAACTCGGCCAAAAAAGTAGCTGAAAACAATCTCGGGAGCACCGGAGCGAAGGGGTCAGAAACTCTGCGTTTCCCTGCTGACAACGAAGTTTGGATGGATGAAATCGGCAATTACAAAGTGGACGTGAAAAAAGCCTGCCACAGTCAGAGGGCCATCAAATGACAAAACGGATATGCGCATTCCTCCTGATCTTAACCGCCTGCTCGCCCGAATCGGCGAAACAATATATCATGCCCGTTGCCAAGATTGAAAAAAACACCCAAAGTGGCGGCGTCAATATCATCACCGCCAGTCGTCAGGTGGATATTCTCTTTGTGGTGGATGACTCTGGCAGCATGTCCACGCATCAAACAAATCTTAAGGACAATATCAGTTTATTTACATCCGCATTTACGAAAAACTCAGCGCTGGAATACAATATCGGCGTCATTACCACCACGGATTCAGATGGGGGGAGACTTCAGGGTTTTCCAACTTTTGTCACTGAAACCACTCCCGATGCCGATGCCGCATTGAGGAACAACCTCTCTGTCGGCACCAGCGGATCGGGTGATGAAAAACTTTTCTCTCCAATCACTCAAGCACTCAGCCCCTATTTGCTCAATGGTTACAACGCTGGATTTTTAAGAGCCGACAGCACCCTGGCAGTGATTTTTATCACAGACGCCGAAGACCATAGCTACTCGATATCTGCAAAAAGGATCTATGACTTTCTTTTACAACTGAGAAACGGCGAAGCCCACCGAGTCCTCGGTTATGGCGCCATTGTCCCGTCGGATGACTCCCTGGGATGCCCTCGAGATGACACCGGCGTCGGACCGGCGAAACTCGAAGAGTTCTTGTCCCTTGTTAAAAATCAGCCCAACAATATCTTTAATCTTTGTGCCGAAGATTTTGGTCTACACTTGTCAAAATTGGCTTTGGATATCGTCAAGAACACCAGCTCAGCGATCTATCTGGATCGTTTACCTTATGTTCCCTCGATCAAAGTGACCTATGGAAAAATGGAACTGCCTTCAGATGCCGACAAGGGTTGGTCCTATGATGCTGCTCTCAACGCGGTCATCCTGGGGGAACATATCGATTGGTCGTCCCAGCCAAAGGGAAGCAAAATTGAATTGTCCTATATCATTGCCGATCCCGCCAAGAACTGAGAAAGCTTCTCTATTTCTTGGCGTCCTTCACCTGACCATCACGAAAATACCAGACGCCCGCCTGCTTTCGAAATTTTGAAAGCTCGTGGTGCTCTTGATCTTGGCCTTCGGCATCTTTGAACTTGGCCCGAAACTCCACCATACCTTTGTTTTTCTCTGCAGAGCTGGCAAGAATCTCAAGACCTGTAAACTCGACCGCCTCCGCCCACTCACGATTGGCGGTATGGTTTACCTCCGAGCGAATTTGCGGATCCGTAGTTTCCACCAGGTAGTCATGATTCTTCAAACAATAGGCCGTGTACCGACTGCGCATCAAAGCTTCGGGCGTCGGCGGAAGTTCTTCTTCTTTTAAAAATGGTTCACAGCACTTGTTAAATTCAGTTCCAGATCCACAGGGGCATAAAGACATAACTTCTCCTGACAAACCACGTGATTAAGAATTTATCCATCGCTTGTCAAAACGTTTCAAATCGATCGACGAAATTCTCTTTGTTTAAAGAGCTTTTCCACAATCAACACAGAATTTGCCGCGATCTTTTTTTCGTTTGGCATGGGAGTCCGCAGTGCAAGTCTTCGGAGGTATATCTTTCCCGACAACTTGACCGCAATCAGGGCAGAATCGCACGGGGACATTCATTCGTGAATGGTTATTGTTTGAACATCGAACTGTCGCCATTGAATTACTCCGATCCAAAGTCGACAGGACCCTGGTTCCCTCAGGATGAGGCCCCAGACACAATTATACAACGCCTAATCGAGCTCTGGGTGCCTTGAATTTACCTGTTGGACCCATTTTGTTAGGAAAACTCCTAACGCAATATTGAAATGACCCTAATGACTCAAACCATAGATGACAACAAAATGAAATGTTGCCGCTACAATCACCAACAAATGAAAAATTTCATGATAACCAAAAATAGGAGGCCACGGATTGGGCTTCTTGAGTGCATAGACGACAGCTCCCACTGTATAGATGATCCCTCCACCGAGCAACAGCCCAACTTGAGTTGTGGATAGCGCTCTCTGGAAGTCGGAAAAATATGGAACTACAATCCATCCCACTCCGACATATAAAATGGCAGCCACCCATTTTGGAGCTTTCCCCCAGAACAGTGACTGCAAAACACCCACGGCCGTCGCCGCCCACAGAACGACTAAAATAAATGGCCCCTCCGCTGGCGGCAAAGCCCACAAACAAATGGGGGTCGCGGTCCCTGCGATTAGGATAAAAATGAAGGCATGATCCAAACGCCTCATCCAGGCTCTGCCACGAACCTGCCAATGTTTACGGTGATAAAGAGCACTGACACCCAAAAGACCACATAGACTGATGGAATAAATCAACAAGGGAAATATTCTCCCTACCCCGCCATCCACCAACAACAAACTGCAGGCACCCATTGCAAAAAAGAACGCCGCTTGATGAAAATGCCCGCGCAGAAGAGGCTTCACTGCGGGCCCCGACAAATTGGTCACAAAATCCCCCGACCGAGGTCGATCACGATTAAGAGCTGCTGCTAGATTCTTGCATTTTGACAAACGAATAATAAAGACCTTTTTTGTTCATTAACTCGATGTGACTTCCACTCTCGACGATAGAGCCCTTTTGCATCACATAAATGCGATCGACGTTCTGAATGGTCGACAGTCTGTGCGCCACAATCAGAGAAGTTCGCCCTTCCATCGCATCATCCAATCCCTTTTGAACCTCTCGTTCATTCGAAGAATCCAAAGCACTGGTCGCTTCGTCGAGAATCAGGATCGGTGCATCCTTAAAGATCGCCCTGGCAATGCTAATTCGTTGTTTTTCTCCGCCAGACAAAAGAGCTCCGCGATCACCAACGCCGGTCTTCTCGCCCTCTTTCAGTTTGGACACAAATCCAACAGCATTGGCGCTTTGAATGGATGACAGGATCGGCCTCCCAACCGCCGACAAATCCCCTGCTCGGACGTTGGTTTCAATCGAGTCCTGAAAAAGGAAAACGTCTTGGCTGACCAGTGAGATGTGCCGCCGCAGATCCTTCACTTTCAAACGATCCAGAGGAATTTGATCAATGAGAATAGTCCCCTGGGTGGGATCATAGAAACGAGGCAACAGATTGATTAGCGTGGATTTTCCACTGCCGCTTTCGCCGACAAAAGCGACTCGCTCGCCTCTCCGAACAGTGAAGCTGACTTGGCTTAGAACTTCCTTATCTCCATAGGAAAAAGAAATGTCTTTAAATTCAATGAGCTTCCAGTCTTTTGGAAAAGGCACTGGGTCCGAGGGCTCCGGTACCGTTCGGAGATCTTCAGTGATCGAGTACACTCGGCGGGCGGCGACCATGACCTCTTGAAGGCGAACAAAATTTTCCTGAATTTTTTTGATCGGCTGATTCAACATTAAAAGCGACGTCACAAAACCCATAAAATCACCCGGAGTTGCACGACCGGCCGCTATTTCCATCGTTGTATAGATAAGAACGACGATAACAAGAGTTGTTGCTACAAACTCGGTAACCGGACCAGCAATTTCAATCCGAGAATGAACTTTCTTTCGCGCAGCAAGGTACTCATCCGATTGAGACTTTAATTTTTCGTCAATATAATCCTCCAGATTATAAGACTGAATAATTCGAACCCCATCCAAGGCCTCTTTGATTGTGGACGTCATTCTTTCAAGATGTGTTTGCCCCATGGGAACATATTTTTTTAGACTTCTCGAAATTGATCTCAAAAATAAAACCAACACAGGCACGATGACAAACAGAGACAGCGTCAGCTTCCAATCCAAGTAAAACAAATTTCCAAGCAACATGATCAACAAAACCGGATGCAAGAAAATGTCTGCGATCATCCGAAGACCCGTCTGAATCATGCTGGCATCGGCGAGAACTCGGCTGAGCATCCCCCCCGAACCCGTCTGAAATTGATTGTGAAAGGTCAGGTTCAATCGCATAAAATGAGACAATAGCTTCTGCCGATACTGTTGCCCAATTTGCTCGGCCACATAGTTCATCAAATAGATATGAAAGTATCTCGAGACCGCGGCCACCAAACTGAGCCCCAACACATACAAACAGGTCCGTTGAATATTGGCGATGTCTCCCTTGTTCAGTTGATCAAAAATATCTTTGACATAGAGAGCAACCCGGCTGGAAGAGACCGCATAGATCACTCCAAAAAAAGCAATGACAGAGATCGTCTTCTTATGGGCCTTGGCTTCATCAATGATTTTGGCAATATCCGGTGACAACATAGGGCAAAGTTTATAACCTCAGGAATATCATGTCCAAGAAGAAAATCCTTTTTCAACTGAATCAATTGGGCTTTGGCGGGACCGAGAAAGCCATCCTCAGCTTAGCTCAGGCCTTGGATCGGTCTGAGTTTGACCTTTATCTGTTCGTTCAGGATCAAAGGGCCTCTTTTCGCTTTTTGCGACACCGATTCGAATCCTTTTTCTCCCATCGCGCCCTGCGCCGGTTTCAAACTCTCTATCGAGACCGATATATTCGCCAGCCTGATTTTCTCAGGTGTTTCGGAGTTGACAGAATCCATTTTGGTGATCTTGCCGACTTTCAAAAAGCCATTGAGGAAATTCAGCCAGATCTGATTCATCTTAATCGGGGCGAAGATCAAGACTTTTACACTTCTTTTGTCCCCGATCTGGCTTCAAAAGTGAAGATTGTTGAAACCAATATCTTCGGCCGCCCCAGCTCATCAAGCTATCTTCAGCGAGTCGACCGGTTTCTTTTTGTCAGTCAGTGGTTGCTCCAGAAAAGTCCATGGGCTCAACCCAAGGCAGAAGTCCTTTACAACCCCATCGAAGAACCTTTGTCCAAGGCCACTCTTCGTGCCCAACTGGGAATCCCAACCGAAGCCGTCGTTCTCGGTCGTGTTGGGAGACCGGATCTCGGTGATGATTTGTTTGTTCAAAAGGTTCTCGAGCAGGTTTATTCTCAAGTGGAAAATAATCAGAACCCTTTGTATTATCTGTCGCTTGGTATTCCGGCTCCGACCCTGCCCACAGGACAGCAACAATTTCAGACCCAAGTGAAAAGCCTGCCAGCGACAACCGATGCTCTGTATCTGAGCTCATTTTACAATAGCATCGATATTCTTCTGCATCGCCGGGTAGAAGGTGAAACTTTTGGAATGGTGAATGCCGAAGCGATGATGCACGGAAAAGTTGTAGTATCTCATCTTTCCAAGATGGACAATGCCCAGGTCGAAGTCCTTGGGGACTCCGGATTCATTTCAGATCTCAATGATACCGAGGCCTACTCGGGTTATGTTACGCGCTTAATTCAAGATCCAAAGCTACGGGAAGAAATGGGCAAAAAAGCTGCGCAGAGAAGCTTTGAACTTTTCCGTCCTAAAATGGTGGCCAATCGTCTGCAAGAGATTTATCGGCTGTTGCTGGATTCCCACCAATAGACCCCACTCTCTGGACCTAAAGAGTCCTCTATCCAAGTGTTTGACAGTCCCTGGGCTCTCTTGCGAACTATAACGATCTTAGCTCTGGCATGGATTTCGAAGTAGATCAGCCCTATGTACAAAAGATGGCTTGTTCTTGTTCTTCTCATCCTTCTGCCCCTGCAGTCCCTGCAGGCTCAGAGCAGAGACTACTTCAATGAAATATTTAACCCCCAGGGACAGGTCTACCCCTACTATCAAGAGGCCTATACCGTTTGGTCCGAGCTCAGTGCGCGGAAAAAGGCCGAGTTTTTAAAAAAGTCCCGAGAGGCCTTCCGAGGAGATAATGCCTTAGATGCCATGCCTCGAATTATTCCAGAACAAGAGTACGACCAAGTTCTCAAAAAAGGTGTCGAACAAAGAGCACAGGCGATACAGGCGTTCCTGGAAGACCACTACTCTGGAAAAAAGTCCTATGCACAGGCTAAGATTATTCCTGAAGCCGTGATCACCCGACTTTTACAGAGAAATCATGAGCTCTCGTACTCGGGGAAAATCCCAGAAAGTCAGATCTCGTTCATGTATGGACCCGATATCATCAAAGACCAAAAAGGCATTTGGCGGGTGATCGAGGACAATCCCGGCTTTATTGGTGGCCTCGGTGATCTGCGACTGGCACAACAATTTATGACATCTCAGATCCCTGAACTCACCAATTCCTTTCGTTATCGAAAATCTGAGAGTTTCTATCAGAACCTCACTGATCGTTTCAAAGAGCGGGCCGCCGCGATGGGTGGCAAAGTGGTGATGTATATGACTCCGCCCTATGCCGATAACGAAGATTCACGAATAAGGGCCATCCTGAAGGACTATCAAATTGAAACGGTGACTCCGTCCTCGAAAAAACAACTGAAGGTTACAAATTCGGGGGTCTATCTCTATGATAAAACCGATCTCAGCTCTGCACCGGAAAAAGTAGGATTTGTTTTTCTCAATGGAGAACATGCTTGGCTAGACCCCTCGTATTCAGCCAATCTAGAAAGACTCATCATTGAAGAGGCGCAAAGTCACCTGAGCGAAGGCGACCTCGACTCACGAACCAGAGCCCAGTTGGAAAAAGAGCTGGCTCAAGAGGTCTTGGATATTACTCGAATCCGCCAGATTCTCTCAAAATCCAATTATGCCAGCTCTATCCAAGCCACGATCGCCCAAACCAAAGGTGTTCGCGGCCTCACCCAAGCTATATTGGAGGGAAAGGTCGATGCCAATTATACCCCCGGAGTTGACTTTATTGGCGACAAAGAATTTTATCTCTATGTCGAAAAATTGGTTCAATTTTATCTTCACGAAAAGCCAGTCCTTAGAAACATCCCAACGGAAAGATTTTCGGAGGAACCTTCTTTGCGATTAAACTCAAAACTTTTTGATCGAGTATTCTCTGACCTCGGAGGCTATGTGATCAAAAAAGTCGACGGCCGTGGTGGCGACGCCGTCTGGGTAGGGCCAAAAATTTCTGAATCAGAAATCCCTGCACTCAAAGCCCGGATCCTCGCAGATCCTTCGGAATATATCGTTCAGAAGTACACTCCGTTATCGCGTTTGAATAATAACATTGTTGATATTCGGGTGATTGCAGATGTGGCCCCCAAAAGCGTCTACGTGACCGACGCCCCCTGGGGCCGCGGCCTGCCTGCGGATGGCAATGGCAAGGTCAACCTCAGCGACCAAGGCCGCGAAATCACCGTGCTCGTTCACCAAGGATCTTGGCGAATGTGCAAGAATATCTACATTGGACACTGAACTTTTAAACTCAACCGCTGATTCTTCGCCAAAAATAGCTCATTCTTCGTCTGCCTTGCGACCTATATGGGTTCTTCCCAATCCACTGCATAAGGCAATGAGTCAAAAGAGATGAGCATGCAACGTTCTTTTCGTTAGAATTTGTTTACCACAACGAATTTTAAGAAAGGAAACGAGGACATGCTCGAGACTGATA
>Ga0210057_1009766_pt1 | contig 11019 bp, 7 predicted proteins | sample CryGeyCG2114_010_2_FD_183968 | JGI IMG/M metagenome (GOLD analysis project Ga0210057, IMG submission 183968) | Groundwater microbial communities from aquifer - Crystal Geyser CG10_big_fil_rev_8/21/14_0.10 (SPAdes) (version 2) | ecosystem: Environmental > Aquatic > Deep subsurface > Groundwater ...
GTTATAGTGACAGGCGCCGGATCGGACAGATGCTCCACGGACGACAACTGTGGTGATAATGCGCGGCACTTCGAATGTGCCGGTGCCCAGTGCCTCGTACGAAATGGAGAAGGACGCAATGCGTGCACGACAAACCTGGACTGCGCTCTGCGGTCACCGTTCTGCGGCAATGGCACAGCCGATCCGGGAGAGTCCTGCGGTGAACCGGGCCTCTTCTGCGCAGTGGGGCAGACTTGCAATACGCTTACGTGTCGCTGCGGCTTCGGGGCGATCGGTGGTGCGGAAGGAGGAATCTTCGGAGGCCGGCCGGGCGGTTTCTTTGCCGGTATCCAGGGAACGTTTGGTGGTCCGCAGTGCGGCAATGGTATTCCGGAATTCGGCGAAGAGTGTGATGATGGCAATACGCGAAGCTTCGATGGTTGTGCGAGAGATTGTCGCGTGGAACGCGGATTCTGCGGCGACGACATCGTGCAAATCTTTCTCGGTGAGCAGTGTGAACCCAGTCTGCACGATCGCTCACTGCGGTATGCCTGCACGGGAAACTGCCGTATCCAGTCTGCGAACTGCGGCGATGGTGTGATTGATCCGGGTGAACAGTGCGATGCGGGCGGTGCCAACAGTAATGCACCGTCCAGTGCCTGTCGGCCGGATTGTTCTCTGCCGCGTTGCGGTGATGGAGTCGTGGACCGCAGTGAACAGTGTGACGACGGCAACCGTTTCCCGGGCGATGGCTGCACGCCGTACTGCTTCTTCGAGATTCCAGGTGAGTTCTACATGCCGATTCCTCCCGGTCAGCAGTTCGATCCGCGCTCACCGTACTTCGCAGGGCAACCGGGAGCAGTCGTGCCCGCGAGTATTGCACCGCAAATCGGTCAAGACGGTGTCTCAGTTCCCGGAACACAACCGGAAACAGGCCCCGTTGCCATCGCCGTCATCGCTGCCGGCGCTGCGGGAGGGTTGGCATGGGTGCGGCGAAGAAGGAATTCCTAAATTCTCTCCACTATGTCCTGCTTTCTGCGTTCGTTCCTCTTACTTGCGGCGTTACTGACGGTCGCCGTCACGGCAGGGTCGGCACTGCACTCATTTCACGAGAAGAAGCTGCTCGGTCAGGAGGGCATTGATGGAGGAACGGGATCGGATACTGGGACATTGGGCGATATGTCGGTAGGGAATTTTGATATTCTTGTGAGAGCGGAGAAAGCGAAATGATTTACGGAGAGAGGAGGATGAGGAAAGTGGTGCAGAAGAGAAGAAAGAGGCCGTAGACGGTAGATCCGGCAGTTTTCCATTCGTGAGGGAGTTTTTGCAGACCTTGCAGGATGTAATAACTTACGGGGATGACGAGCAGAGCGGAATAGCGGAAGTCGCTGATGGAAGAAAAAGGATGAATATACCGTACAGCGATGGCTCCCGTAGTCAGAATGCACAAAAGAGGGAGGAGGGGATGCAGGGGGCGGGAGAAGAGTCCTACTGGAAGGAAGAGAAGGAGCACCATGCCCAGAGCAAGCATGTTCTCAAGGACAAAGGGAGAAACGTTAAAACGAAATTCGCCAAAGAATGCGCTGCGGTAGAAGTACTCCCAAAAATACTGGCGTCGTGCATCGTCATGCCAAGGGTTGTTGAAGGGATGTTCCAGGATTTTGGCAGGATGGAATATGGTGTAGTTCTCAAGATCGTTTTCCAGCCGAAGTGCAGAATTAAGGTTTCTAATATTGCCAACGAGAGTTGTTTTCGTGTGGTATGTCTGCAGAGTGCGTGGGATATGAAACCATCCGGCAAGGAGGAGGAGAAGCGTTCCTCCTGCAATGGCGAAGAGAAAGCGTTTTCGGCGTGTGAGGCGTGGAACGAGGAGGAGGCAGAAAAACACCGTGCCAATCATCAGTGCCGCTGTGGTCTTAGTAAGCAGGGATACGCCGAGAACGATGCAGAGCAGCAGCCACACTCTCCACGTGTGCGTGTTCCAGAAGCGGAGGAGGAAGAAGAGGGCGAGGGTGTTGAGAAGGAGAGACAGCGTGTCGTTGTTGATGCGTGCAGAGAAAAATACGATCCCCGGGAAGGTGGCACATGTGGCGATAAACAGAGTGCGGGATATGTATTCTCTTTTTGTCGGAAAGAGAAGTATCCCTATTCCTACAAAAAGGCAGAAGGTGAAGATTGCCAGGAGAAGGGAGAGTGTTTGCTGAGGATGGGAGTAGGGGAGGGGGAAGGGAAGGAGTTCCGTCAGTCCTTGCCAGAGGGCACCAAGTGCGTAGTACGCGGGAGGCTGGTAGAATTCCCACCCGTCGGACGGATGGGGAATACGCATTTCATTCTGTATGTGATTGATGTAGTCAATGTGGCCTTCCGTGTCATGGCCACGAACCGTGTGGGGCGTGGCCGATACGTAGAGCACACGCAGGAGAATTCCTCCAATAAGGAGAATAAGGATAGGAATAGGGATTCTCGATGTTGCCGGAATGGAGCGTAGAAGCGCAGTGCATGCGTAGGTTCCCGCAAGGAAGAGCAGTGCGTAACGAAGCAGCGTCAATGCGTTGTACCACGGCGGTTCCTGAGCATGGAGTTGCAAACCGCCGACATTGCCGTTGTCTTTCACGCGAGCGTGGATTTGGTTTGTTCCGTCATGCAGAACCTCCGTGAGATCAAATGTACGGCCACGAGACCAGTCGCAGAAGGGAATATCTTCATGTGGAAATGTCGTGCCGTTGATGGAGAGTTCTTCAAGACAGTCATCCGGAATGACGGTAAATACTGTGGGAGTGCTCGATGTATGTGTGATGTCGAAGAAAATATCAATATCTTGTCCAGTGCTTGTGAAAGAGAGCGGAAGAGGGGAGTGATGCTCTTCTGTGCCATTGATAACGTATCGGGCTTCGCTTACCGTCAGGGAAACTTCGGATTGCAGGTACTGCACAATGCCGGCAAAACTCAGAAAAACACTGAGAATACTGAGAAATATGAGCAAAGAGTGGGGCCGACAAGATGGCTTTCGTGGCATCTAGAAAGCAAATATACTGCAGAAGAGGCTATTTTCCGTTTGTGGCATCCTGTAATTTGTCATCTATTATCTCTTGTCTGCTCTGGCACATATGCGGCTCTCCCTTGTTCTTCCATGCTTTAATGAAGAAGCGAATATCGAGGTGACAGTGAAGAGTTGTCTTGGCTGGATGCGAGAAGAGGGGATTTCCGGAGAGGTGATTGTGGTGAATGACGGGTCAACGGATGGGACAGCAACTATTTTGCAGAAAATACAGGAAAAGTGTAATAGTGCTTCCCCTCCCTTGAGGGAGGGGATTGAGGGGAGGGGGAGTATAAAAATCATCACCCACTCCCAAAATCTCGGTTACGGTGCCGCTGTCCGTTCCGGTTGCGACACGGCATATGAAAGCTGGCCTGCCGGCCGTCGTCCGTCAGCTGCAGCTGACGTCAAAGGCTGGATCGCGTTCATGGACAGCGACGGACAGTTTGATGTGAAGGATTTTGGGAAGCTACTTGCCTGTCTTCCGCAAAACAAAATAGTCATCGGTCGCCGCCGTCACCGCGCGGATCCTTTCATGCGGAAGGTGAATGCGAAGCTCTTTGGCCTCCTCTCATTTTTGGTTCTCGGCATCTGGGTGAGGGATGTGAACTGCGCCATGAAAGTGTTTCACCGTGACGCGTGGAAAGCAGGACGTCCCACAGTCGCAACCGGCGCTATCTTCAATGCAGAGTTTTTCTACCGACTCAAGAAAGCCGGTTACACATGGAAGCAGGTGGATGTGAATCATTATCCGCGCAAGTTCGGCAAACAGACCGGTGCGAGTTTGAAAGTGATTGTGAAAATGGTGCGAGAGTTGGTACAAGTGCGAATTTCGTAGAGACGTGCCAGAGTGCCTATTCATCTCCAGTCGGCACCGGCATCCCCACGTGTCCACGGATGCGAAGGGTGTCCTCGATTGTTGCTACGAGATCTTCTTCCAGTGCATCAACGCGTTGTGTGAGTACGGCAATGGCCTCAGTATTTGCATCAATTTTTACAGTGAGTCGAGATTCCATGTCGTCTATTCGAGATATGAGATGAGACTCCATCACTTTCATAACTTCCGCAAACTGTTGTTTCATGTTTGTGATATGTGTGATCACATCATGTAATGTCACGTCTGTACCGTTGCCGTTTGTAGAACCATTGTCCTGCACGAGGTCAGCAGTGTAGCACACTATCTCCTCGTTTGCACCATCACGCTTTCACGCGGACAGTTCACACAGTGCGCTTCCCAGAGTCGGAAGAAGGTGCGGGAGCGGAACTGTGCATCTGTAACAGGTTCGTAGTAGCTGAATGGATGCATGAGTTGGAAGCCGGCGAAGATGAGCATGCCAAACAATGTCAGAAGCACGGTTTGCCGCGCAGGCGTCAGTGTGAAGTGGAATATTTTCCGTACTTCCAGAAGAGAAAGCGCGAGTACGCAGAAACCGAAGAGGAGTGGCAGGAAGTAGTGATAGAGATACATCACGCGATCAAGCATGCTGGTCGCTGCCATGAAGCTGAGGTAGAGGCCTAAAAAGACGGCAAGGAGAAGCGGCCGGTGCAGCTTCTCTTTGAGTGGCAGACACGCGTGTGCCAGCAGGAGACTGATGCCCAGGAGAACGCCCAGCAGAACTCCCCACCAGACCACAGGATTCACCTGAAGATAAAGATACTTGTAGGCGAATCCATCGGGGGTTTCCCAACGGTAGTTAATGGCGCGACCGCCGATGGGCCAGAGGAAGAACGGACTGCCATTTTCATCGGCTTTACAGAGATCTAACTTCGGTACGCCTTGTGCGTAATGTCCGACGAAGTTCCATGAGTCACGCAGCATGTATGGGAAGTACAGTGGGTTGCGGTTGTGTCCTGCGGCGAGAAGCTGTTTGTACTCGTCGGATGCCTGGTAGTATCCCTGATCCGGAAGACTCGGATTGATGTTCTCTGCGATGGAGAAGTGCATCTGCCATATGGCCATGTAGGGAATCGCGAACGCAGTCACGGCCAGAGGGAGAAAGTGCATGAACTTCCGCCAGTGCGGCCAGAGCATGACGAAGAGTGCCGGAACAAGCAGAATGAGCACGAGCCCGAGAATTTTCGTGAGCATCACGGCGGCAAAACTTGCACCAAAGAGAAGAGAAGAGAGCAGAAATGCTGTCGGTCGGTCTTTGTGTTGTAGCAAGAGGAGAAAGGACAATATGGTGAGCGCACTGAAGAAGATGTACGGCGGTTCCAACATCGCACCGCGAAGGTGAACAATGAGCGCATTGTCGAAGAGATAGAGGAAGCTGAAGAGAACGGAGAACAGCGTGTTCTTCGTGAGAAGGTAGAAGACGAGAAAGAGCACGGGGGCTGTCAGCCACGCGAGCATCGCCGGAAAGAGCCGATAACCTGTGAACGAGAATCCCGGCGGGGGATTCTTTCCATAATCCGTACCGATGAATTGATTATCTGTTTCGTTCAGATCGAGCAAGTACTCCCCTGCCGCAATCATCAGTTTTCCAAGTGGAGGGTGAGGCTCCATGAAGAATGTGCCATTCAGGTACTTCTGCGCACTGGCGATGTGGTAGTTCTCATCCCAGAAGAACGCCTGCGGTGTGCTGAAATTCCAGAAGTACGTGAAAAACCCAATGAGGCTGACGAGGAGGACGCCAAGAAGAACGGAGGAAGAACATGCACGTTGCATAGTGCCCCCAATTTACCCAAATGCCTCTTCTTTCACCAATACTTCTTTTATGCGAACGACTCCCCTCTCCTTCTGGTTCTCCTGGCGCAGGAATAACCCTGTAAGGAGCCAAAATCCTCCGCAGACGTAGAAGAGAGAGGGAAAGAGGAGGAGTGCCATCATATGGAGCGGAGATCCGGGATCCGCGTCGAAAAGCTGGCCGAGCGTGCGTGGATTTCCGGGGAGGATGTCCGGCAGCGTCACGAGGAAATTGAATGCGGCATGGAGGATAATGGCGCAGAGGAGTCCTGTCGTCATCGTCAGAGATCGAAAGACCGTCTCTTCGGGGAGACGCAGGAGACGTCGAATGAGAGAAACGAGTGGCATCATGCCGCCACGGCGATGGAGTTCCAAAAGGTAGGACGGCGCAAACCATGCAAGTCCGAGGAAATACCCCAGAACACCTGTCGATACGATATGTACCATGCTGGTGAGCACGGAGCGTCCGGCAACATTACTGAGGAAACCGGCAATATTGGGCTCTGGCACTGAGACGAGATACTGGCGGACGAATCCCAGGAAGTAGTTGCTGTTGAGGATGTTCTCTGCGAAGGAAAATCCAATGGCAATAATGATGCCGTACTGAATGACGTCGTCGATGCTGCTGCAGAATGCTTTTCCGCTTTTTCGCAGTACCCAGAATTTACTAACTTCTTCAATGAAAGCCACGATGAAGAAGGACACCAGGGTGGCAAAGACGGTTGTGCGAAGACCGGGCATGCCGAGTAGTCTTCCGGACACGAAAATGTCCGAAGAGCGCGTAAAGCTTTCCGGGTGAATGGAAAACGCGAAGAAGTTGAGCTGAATGCCGTGCCGGAGCAGTTGATCGTAGAAGAGGATGGGTGCTGTCGAGAGCATTCCCGCTATGAACATGAGGAGAATGACTCCCAAGCGTTCTGTGTGGTAACGGAGGAAGAGAAGGCACCATACGGAAGCGGGAATCAGAGCGACCACAGTGGCAATCAGACGCATGTTGCGTTCGGAAGGATCGGCTTCGCCAAACATGCGCAGTGCGACCCAGAAGAGGAATGTGCCGAGGATGATGCTCTTTGTCTGTACTCCCCATGGGCCAAACAGCGCTTTCCAGAGAAGAACAATGAAGACGAACGTCAGGGCGAAGAGGTAGGTGTCTTGAGGTCCCGGTTGGGTGAACGTCTCCGACAGTCGAATGATGCCCAGTGAGAGTATGGTTCCCAGGATGCAGGCAAAGAGGAGATGCGTGGATTTTCGCTGAGCACGTCGTGACAGGTCATACGCGCCCAGGGCAAGTACGGCGAGAAGTACAACGACGGATTTACTCAATGAGAAGTCCATGAGGATACGGGCATAATCTGGATATTATAGCACATTTTGAAGTAATTACCAATACATTGGCTCTCTCGATGAATATCTGTACAATCCACCCACTTATGAAACGTCTCACCATCATTCTTGCCGTATTTCTTTTTCCGATACAGATCTTTGCTGCATCTGTGACAGAGACGCTCCGTGTGGGCGATGAGGAAATCGTGACGCGTGGGCAGTTTATTCGCAGCGCAGTGACCTTGCTCGATCTCACGCCGAAACATATTTATAAGGAACTTCCGTTTACGAGGCCCGTCCCAAAGGCACTCGAGCCGTACGTGCGCGTTGCGCACGAGCGGGGCGCACTGAAACATTTCGGGGAAAATCTGTACCAGGCACAGAAAATTACGCGGGGAGAAGCGCTCTTCATTCTGGCGCGATTGAAGGGGGAACGACCGAACGACATCACCATGAATTTCTCTGACGTGCATAAGGATGCGTTGATTGCACCGGCTGTTCAAGTTGCCATCGACAAAGGATGGATGGAACCTGTACGCGAAAACATTTTCGGCGTGCGTCGCGCATTGACGGGGCGGGAAGGAAAGCTTCTCTTACAACGATTCATTGGGGAAACTCCTGTTTCCCGCCGTGAAAAACAGGAGGTCGATATACCGACTATCAAAATTTCCTTCGAATCTGCGGAGGAGATGATTCCGAAGCAGGATATTCTGCGCTCGGTCTGGAGAATCATTAATTCCATGTACTTGCGTGAAGGGAATATCGATGAAGAGGAAGCGGGATATCAGGCGGTGGAAGCGCTGGTGAACAGTTTGAAAGATCCCTACACCACATTCCTTCGCCCCATACAGACGGAGGAATTCAGTACGAATATTGAAGGGGAAATTTCCGGTATCGGCGCGCAGGTCGAGTTCATTGATGGCATACTGACCATCCTCGCGCCGTTGCCGGATTCACCTGCGGAAAAAGCAGGACTCCTTCCCGGGGATCAGGTTTTGCAGGTGGATGATGTGTCGCTGAATGGACTGGGTTTCATGGAAGCAGTGAATCACGTACGCGGACCGCAAGGGTCAGAGGCGAAACTTCTCATCCGCAGGAATGGTGGAGAGTTCACGGTCATGGTAAAGCGCGATACTATTCAGGTTCCCGAAATCAAGCTGGAGTGGGTGGGCGATATTCCCGTGGTCAAGCTCGTCCAGTTCGGTCGAACGACAGAACGTGAGTTTCGCGAGTTGATGCAGAGTATTCAGGTGAAGGGGGCAAGGGGAGTGGTACTCGATCTCCGCAACAATCCCGGCGGTCTCCTGCATGCGGCAGAACTCGTCGTGAGCAACTTCCTTCCGCTTGGCAGTAAAGTAGCAACCATCGCTTCTACGGGCGAAAAGCGTGACGAAATCACGCGTGATCCGCCGACCATTGGGGAAAACGTGCGGATGGCTATTCTCATTAACAAGGGGTCTGCCAGTGCGTCCGAGATCGTGGCGGGGGCTCTGCAGGATCACAAGCGTGCAACGCTTGTGGGTGAGCAGACATTTGGAAAGGGGACTGTCCAGCAACTTGTGGACTTCACCGATGGCTCAAGCCTGAAAATAACCATTGCTGAATGGACAACACCGAATGGACGCAAGATTGAAGGCACGGGCATCACGCCGGATATTGTTGTCGAGAGCAAAGATGATCGCGATGAGCAGCTCCTGAAGGCATTGGAGCTCGTGAGATAGTTACATCGCCGAATAAAACTGCCTCTTCTTATTTTCTGCTCGCAGGTTCTCGCGGTGCAGTGCGCGCTTGCGACGAATGAGTCGGTTGCGCTTCTTGCTGTGTACCGATCGCTTGCGAAGTAGCGCCAAAACGCCGGATTTCTGCACCTGTTTTTTGAATCGCTGCTGGAGCGAATCGTTACTCTCCCCTTGTTTTTTTCTGGCGAAAATAGCCATAAGGAATGAGGGCAGTATACGAAAGGGTTTTCTTAAGCGCAAGGAGAGTGCTATCATAGCCGCCGAATGGCAGATAAGAAATACACAGCTCAGCAGATCCAGGTGCTGGAGGGCCTAGAACCGGTCCGTAAGCGACCGGGAATGTACATTGGATCGACTGATAGTCGGGGGCTTCACCATCTTATTGTGGAGATTGTGGACAATGCGCTCGATGAAGCGATGGCCGGCTACTGTAACCATATCATCATCACCCTGCAGGATGACGGATCTTGCAACATCGAGGATAACGGTCGTGGAATCCCTGTCGATCCTCACCCGCAGCTGAAAAAATCCGCTCTCGAAGTGGTGCTCACCACGCTCCATGCGGGAGGGAAGTTTGGCGGTGATGACAGCGGATACAAAGTGTCATCCGGCTTGCACGGAGTTGGTTCTTCGGTGGTCAATGCACTGAGTACATACATGCGTGCAGAAGTCTGTCGGGACGGGTTCAGGTATGTGCAGGAATACAAACGCGGGAAGCCGGTTGCGGATGTCAAGAAAGAAGGGAAATCCGACAAGACGGGAACGCTGATTCAGTTCACGCCGGATACCGAAATTTTCGATACGGTTGAATTCAATTACGACCATATTCTCACATGGCTTCGACAGCAGGCGTATCTGACGAGTGGCATCACCATCTCCATCATGGATGCGCGTAAAAAGCGGCCGGAGGCGGATCAAAAATACCCCAAGCTCTACCGTTTTCACTTCGTTGGAGGAGTTGCTGCGTATGTTTCTCACCTGAATGAATCATCACAGCGTATCGGCGATCCCATTCACTTTATGAAAGAGATGCCGGAGGGGAAGGTGGAAGTGGCGATTCAGTACACGCAAGGGTTTCAAGAATGCGTGTTGAGTTTTGCGAATCATGTCCATACCGTTGAAGGCGGACATCATCTGACGGGTTTCAAGGCGGCATTGACGCGTACAATCAATGCGTATGCGCGTCAGTTTGGTTTACTCAAAGAAAAGGATGATAATCTCACGGCAGATGACGTGCGTGAGGGGCTCACCGCAGTGGTTTCCGTACAGCTTGCAGAGCCGCAGTTTGAAGGCCAAACCAAAGGCAAATTAGGGAATGCCGAAATGAAGACAGCTGTGGAGACCGTCGTCAACGAACAGTTGGCTCGTTACCTGGAGGAGCATCCGACGGAAGCAAAAGAGGTCGTGAACAAGTGTCTCTTGGCATCTCGTGCACGTCTCGCCGCTCGTGCGGCGCGTGACAGCGTAATTCGTAAGGGCGCACTTGAAGGAATGACGCTTCCCGGAAAACTTGCAGACTGCTCCTCAAAAGATCCTGCAGAATGCGAATTGTACATTGTAGAGGGGGAAAGTGCCGGCGGTACGGCAAAGCAGGGGCGCAAGCGTGAATTCCAGGCGATTCTTCCGCTCAAGGGAAAGATCCTGAATGTGGAACAGGCGCGGCTTGACCGCATGTTGGCGAATAATGAAATTAAGTCCCTCGTGGTCGCGATGGGCGTCGGTATTGGCGAAGTAAAGGATATGTCGAAACTCCGCTACCATCGTATCGTGATCATGACGGACGCGGATGTGGACGGTGCACATATTCGCACGCTCGTTCTCACGTTCTTCTTCCGCCATTTTCCGGAACTCTTTGAGAATGGCAACATCTACATTGCGCAACCGCCGCTCTATAAGATTCAGAAGGGCAAAGATATGCGGTACGTGTTCTCGGATGACGAAAAAGCGGCAACACTTGCCGAGTGGGGAGCAAAGGATATGGAAGAAGAGGAAGAGGTTGAGGAGGAGCAACTTGAGGAGGGGGATACAGGGGGGGGTGAAGAAAAACAATCATCCAAACGCAAACCCCGCGTGAATATCCAACGCTACAAAGGTCTTGGTGAAATGACCGCACAGCAGCTATGGGAAACCACGATGGATCCCGAAAGTCGCATCATGCTGCAGGTCACTATGGAAGATGCAGAAGCGGCAAATATGGTCTTCTCTACCCTTATGGGGTCGGAAGTCGCTCCACGCAAGAAATTCATCCAATCCCA
>Ga0210057_1009767_pt1 | contig 11017 bp, 9 predicted proteins | sample CryGeyCG2114_010_2_FD_183968 | JGI IMG/M metagenome (GOLD analysis project Ga0210057, IMG submission 183968) | Groundwater microbial communities from aquifer - Crystal Geyser CG10_big_fil_rev_8/21/14_0.10 (SPAdes) (version 2) | ecosystem: Environmental > Aquatic > Deep subsurface > Groundwater ...
CGAGGCAACTGAAGGATAGGAAAAGAATTTTCTGACCACCGCGTCAGTGTTCTCCATTAGATCAGAAAGGACAGGCGACACTGGTTCGATTGGCCGCTGAATCTTATAGTCCCCGCTGTACTGAGGAAGGCCACTAGCAGCTGTTATGAACGCCAACGTTCCTCCGACGTGCATTTGATTTATAAGTTCGATCATTTTCCCAAGATTGTCAGGGAGATGATCACTGAAGTCCTCAGTCATTATTCGTAGGCCTTGCAGATAACATTGGTAGGATCTCTCGCCAAGTAATGCGAGTATGATATCAGGATCATCGCCAGCAATTTTTTTCGCAATCTTTTGATGAGGTCCTACTTGCCAATGCTGAACGAAAGCGGCTGCTTTTGATAACCAACTTTCAGAACCATCATCCGACCGTAGCTCTTTTATTACTGGGGTGAGAGACCGCGCTTCATTAATGACCACGAGTTGCCCAGGGTAGTCAACCTCTCTGTCTTTGTAGAGAGCATCCATAACAAAGGCGAACTCCAGAATTTGAAGCCCATTCTGCACACTAAAGCGAGGGACCTTCCTACGAAACCATCTTGGGTATTTTTGTTCCAGTTCTTGCCATAAACTTTCGAAACGACCCATCTCATGGGTAGTGGGTATTGGTATTTTTTCCTTGTCAGTCATGACCACCTCCTATAAAATTGACGATGAACAAATTGATCATCTAACTAAAAGATAGCATAAATTGTATATTTCGTCAATGTCTTCAAATTTACCCACATATGTGTATAAATTGAAGCAACAAAAATCAGAAATAATCAAAATGAAATAAATCTCCCCGAATGAATATCGCCGTCGCGCGTCGGGTAGGCCTGCCTCCTGCATGCGCAGGCATGGCGCAGGCAGGGGATTACTCCTTATTTATTTTCTAATAATGAAGTAGAATCCCGGGTATCTCATTCCGGCGAATCCTTTCTGTGGTTCTTTGCTTTTTAAATAGTTATCGATTTCCCAATTGTGAACAATCGCGTAATGCAAACCAACCAGTCCATCCACGGCTAAGGGATCCTCACAGTAGAAACCATCGACATTATCGGAAAGGAGTGCGGCCTTGCCGCCGAAACCCGGGGATAATTCTTTACCGACCACGAACTTGTAGCCGCGTTCTGCAATCTCCCGTTGCAATGCTTCGGGCATCTTTTTAACCGGATCGCCGTAAGGGTAGGTAATGACTTTTTCTTTATCCATGGAAAAATCCAAAATCGGCCGCTTCCCAGATTCTTGGTGTTCTTTATCGATGAATTTATGAGTCCAGTTTATCGCCGGATAGTGATCAAAAGTGTATAAAGGCAAGCCGTCTTTTTGGATGCTCACGATTAAGCTGTAGATCGGCTCACCGGCGGCATACCGGTAGGTTCCATCGATAGGATCTATGGTCAGCAATAACTCCCCATCCGGATTAAATTTATCCACCGACTGGGTCTTTTCCTCGGCAATAAGACGACACAGAGACAACTCCGTTTTGCTGAGAGCGGAGAGTACCGCTTCTTGAACTTCAAAGTCCGCGTCGGTTACTACGTCAACATCATAAGTTCCCGTCTGAAATTTCTTATTCGGAGATATCTTACGCTGCATCTCCACGGCGATCTTACCCGCCTCAATAAAGGCCGGTTCCATCTTTTGAATTACATCAAGATAATCTTTGATTTCCATGTTTAAAACCATTATACCTCAAATGAGAGAATGTGGTCGGAGTGCGTTTGGTAGGGGAGTAAACCTACCTTTATCACCGATCTCTAAAACATTCCTGAGGCGTATGAACGAAAGAAAGTTTTAGAGATCCCTCACTGCGTTCGGGACGTTTTTTGTGATTGTAACCCTTCGTCAACTCCTTCCTCAGGGTCTAAATTCACTAATAGTGAATTTAGAGATACCCCACTTTTTTCAACCATTCAATACCCCGCACTAGAACGAGCGCTTCGCTTGTTCGGCTGCCGCCGAAGCGATGACTGGGCACTCGTTCAGTGACGGGGCAAGTTCTCCCACTCATAAATACCCAACTTTCTTTAACATTTCTATGTTTTCCCACTCCCAAAGCTTTTTGGCGCCAAGAAACGCATTAAAATCCTCATGCCAATAAGGAAATTCTTTTAATTCAATCCTACCTTCAAGCGGCCCCCATTCATGCTGACAGGCCTGCATAAAAGCATTGCCCCACTCAACTTTAATCTGGTCTTTGCCGCCTTTTGAACGGAGAATCGCGCCGCAGCGCACGCACTTGCGGCTCTGGTCAATGCGCAAAATCCAGCGGGTCTCCAAATTTTTTAATTGCTCTTTCATGGCCGCCATATAAGCCGCGGTCTGAAGATTATAATCGCGATAAATTTCCTGCGAAGTCTTGATGTCCAAGATGCCCAGCTTGCCGTCAAACAAAGCAATGGCGTCAAGAGTGCCGGCATAGCGCTCTTCATAATTTACCAGCCGTTTTTCAACGTAATCTTTATCAACCTGAATGTTTTTATCGAGGATGAATTCCAGAAAAGCTTTAATTGAGGGCTGGATATTTTCGGGAATTTCCGGTTTTTCGCCGAGCATAATCGCTTCAACGGTGTTATGAATCAGCGTGCCTTCGGTCGCAGAGCGTTTCGTCACTTGCTGGGCCGCTGCGTAATTTTCCATCTTCGCGTAGAAGTGGTAAAGCGCCGGCTTGGCTTTGATTTCCACGATTTTAGTCACCCGGGGATACCAAAAACCCTCAATTTCATAGCCGCAAAGAGATTTAAATTGTTCAGGGTCGGAGTAAAACATAATAAAAATTAAAAAATCAAATATCAAAAATCAAAATGTAATTCAAAATGTAAAATTATTTTTTGCCTTTTAGAGTAAGGACGCTTGAACCGATAATTTTTGATACTTCATCCGCTTCTTGATAAAATTCTCTTTGAATTTTTCTTTTTCATTTTGCATTTTGAGTTTTGATTTTTGAATTATAACAACAATTTGGTGTAATTTACAATGTCGCCGGCGCCCATCATGACAATTACGGTTGGTAATTTGTAATTAGTAATTGGTAATTGGTTAAGAACTTGTTTCAAATTTTTTGGGGAGGGGAGATAGAACACGTTTTTTCTTTTTTTGGCGATAGCTTCGGCAAGTTTTTGAGAGGTAAACCCCGTTAGAGATCCGCTCTCTCGCCTTTGGCGAGACGGCGGCAGCCGCTTGGAGCGGCTTATCTCTAACGGGGTAAATTGCTTATAAACCTTGTCGCGGCCGGCCACCCGGTAAATCGGCAAAAGAATCAGATAATCGGCATCATTAAAAGCTTTTACAAAATCCTTAAACAGCAATCTCAATCGTTCGGCTTGGTGGGGCTGGAAAACGCAGATTATTTTTGACTTGGGGTATTTTTCCTTAAAAGCCGAAAGAGTGGCTTTGATTTCAGTGGGATGGTGGGCATAGTCGTCATATACCAAAATTTTGAATTTTGAATTTTGAATTTTGAATTTTCCTTTGTATTCCATTCGGCGCCAGGCGCCGCGGTAACTGCGGAACGCCTTTAAAATGGTTTTTTCTTTAATGCCCAAAGAACGGCTGAGCATATGAACCGCCATGGCGTTTGATAAATTATGTTTGCCCGGAATTTTTAAAACCTTTTTTATCCGATGGCTGGCCGGATTTTTTAAAGAATACCAAAAAAGATTCAATTTTTTGTTTTCAGCTATTTTTGTAATTTGGCGTTTAAGATTGTAAAGATTTTTATCATCCTTGTTTAAAATTGCAGTGCCGCCGGTTTTTACATTGCCAATAAATTTCAAAAAAGCTTTTTTAACGTTGGCGAAATTTTTGTAATAATCCAAATGTTCCTTGTCTATGTTCGTGATAACGGCTACGAGAGGGGAGTAGTTTAAAAAAGATTCGTGAAACTCATCGGCTTCAATAATCAGCCAATCCCCTTTGCCGTTCCTGAAATTTGTCCCGCCAAACTCTTTTAATTTGGTTCCGATAATTACGGTCGGGTCAAAGCCGGCCCTGGTTAAAACAAGAGAGGCAAGGGCAGTGACCGTGCTTTTGCCGTGAGCGCCGGCTATGGCAATGGTCTTATATTTTCGGCTTAACCTGCCTAAGGCCTGGGGATATGAAAGAACCGGGATGCCCAGCTTCTTAGCGGCTAAAAGCTCGGGATTATTGGCTGGAATGGCCTGATTATAGATAACTAAAGCTGTTTTCGGGCTTAAATAGGCCTTTTTATGGCCTATTTTGACTTTTACGCCTAGTTTCTTAAGCTCTTGAAGCAAATCACTCGGGGCAATATCAGAGCCGGAAATAGCCCATTTTTGAGTCAAAAACCACCTCGCAAGAGCACTAATGCCTATTCCGCCAATACCGATAAAATGGACTGAATTAAGACGTTTTATTAAATGATATTTGGGCATCTTGTGTATTTACTCTAACTCTAGAGGGGATTGTGGTATTCAGCTATTTTCTTTAGATTTCTCATGTCGCACAAGAATGTTTTTGCGACATGTAGTGTAGTTTGGAAGCCATTTCCAATCTTTTGTTTTACTTTTAATTTTAAATTGTTTCATCTCAGTGTGTATTTTTTTCAACCTATCAATATCCCCATCCTTCCATCTTATCTTACTTATCTTAGAAAACCATCTCTGATTTGGTATTCTAACCTGTCTATTTCTACTAAAGATCGTTACTGCTTCTTTCCAGAGGTTAAAATCATGTCTCTTTTTAGCTCTTAAAAGATATTTTTGGAAAAATGGTATAACCTTATTCATTAAATCATCTATGTCATTTACTGAGTAACGTGCACTTCCACGTTTACTTATGCTTATGCGACCACAATCAAGAGTTTGTTGTATCTGCTCCAAGATCTCTTTATCGTCAGCTCGTAGAAGAATGGCAAATTCAACATCCCAATAAAAGTATACTGGCTTATTCTTTCGATCATGTCTAATATCTCTTCTAAATTTAAGAGCAAAACAGCCTTCTCCATCCACGAAGCCAGCAATATAATCTCCGGGCAGCTTATCCATTATTTAATTATATTATGTCGCACAATAAAGTTAAACGATTTATCCACAACAATTAAAAAAACAAAAACGGCAGAATTGGTTTTCTGCCGTGTATTTCGAATGCTTCTCTTCTAGGTCTAGGCCGTAAGCACAATCCACGTTCCCGGTTCGCTTCTTAATACACCGAGGGGTATGAATCTCGGTAAAGCGCGAATCAGCGGTTTCAAACTCTCTAACTGACAATTTCGGTATTCCAAGGCAAGGGTGATATAGAATGAGAGAGGCAGCAATACTCCTCCTTCACAAATCGCATCAAATAATCCCCTATGCCTTACCATCCCTTCTTCCGTGAAATTGACAGTGTGTTGCAATGCTTGTCTCAGTTTTGCTCCAAGAGAGTTTTCAAAATCTGCCGCAAATATATCGACGGTTGACGGTGCTTGAGGACCGAAAAGAGCGGTAAGTTTCGCACTTAAATGCTCAACGAAATGCGATACCACTACTTTTTCAGTTGAGGCAAAACCAAATTTCTCAATCATCCAAGCCGGCTTTTCAAATAATTTCTCAATACTTAGATATAAGATTGAGTAAGCGTGTTCGCCAAGCGTTTTCAACACCTCGAAGATGTCCATGGGGACTATCTGGTCCGTCGCAGAAAGATTATATTTGCCCGATGCCGCTTTTGAGTAAAACGGTTCCAGAATTTCAAGACTTTCTTGGAAAACTTCTTCTCTCAAGTGGTTTTTGAGAAGCTTTTGAAAATCATCAAGTTTAACTTCAACGGTATTCATGGCAATTCCTCCTCAAAAAAAGTTGTGGTGAACTAAATATAAAATAGCACAATTCGTGCTATTTAGTCAAATACGCCGAATACCACTCCCCTATTTTGAAGTTAAAGATGCGAAATTCCCGCTTTAATTAAATTAACTATAAATTCAAAAATCCAGACAAACAGATTCCCGATGCCCCGGATTATTTCTTTCAAGCTGACGCCGATATTTTGTTCCAGCCAGGCATTGAGTCTTTCCCAGACGTTTTCCAAACTCCGGATAAAATCGCCTGATTGAAAATCCGAACTTTGAATGCTTTGAATGAATTTGTTGACAATCGGGATTCGGCTGACGTCAATGTGGATTTTTTCCGCCATGTTTAAAAGGTCTCGGGCCGGACCCGGCAAAATGTTTTCTATATTGACATTGGGAGCGCCGGGTATTAATCCCTGGGCACCGGCCGTTGAATAAAATACCAAACCAATGAAAATTGCAAAAATTGTAAGGGATTTTTTCATATTGTTTATTATACCATATTATACGATATTTAAAAGCTCTTGTCTAACAACTTCGCGGTCATCCCAAGGATAGCTTTTGCCTTTGATAATCAATGACTGTTCGGCGCCTTTGCCGGTGATGAGAACCACATCATGAGTTTTAGCCAATTTTAGAGCCTGTCTTATCCCCTCTCGCCGGTCAACAATGGTGAATAAATCAACGTTCCTTTTTTTGCCGGCCTTTTCGGCCGCTCTCGCTATATCTTCAATGATTTCAATCGGGTCATCATCGTAAGGGTCAACGTTTGAGACCACGATATAATCGGCCAATTTTGCGGCGAGCTCCCCCATAATCGGCCTTTTCTTTTTATCCCGGCCGCCGCCTTCGGCGCCTAAAAGCAAAATAATTTTTGAAGAATTCTTGCCGATTTCTTTTGCCGCCTTGAGAGCCGCTTCCAGACTTACCGGATCATGGGCGTAGTCAACAATGGCGTGGAAAGTTTGGCCGACGCTGATTTGTTCCAATCTGCCCGCAACTTTTTTTAAATTTAAAAGCCCCTTTTTAATGGTTTGATTGGGAATGCCCAAGGCAGTGGCCGCGGCAACGGCCGCCAAAGCGTTTAAAACGTTAAAACCGCCGGCTAAACTCAATTCATATTTTTCGCCGTTGACTTCAAAACTAATCCCTTCATCCGATGATTCAATGTACTTGGCTTCAAAGTCGGCTTTCTCGGAAATGCCGTAAGTTAATTTTTTATCGGCGTTAAATTTCAAAAAGTCGTCTTTTAAGGCATTATCGCTTTGGACCACGATTATTTTTGGAATTTCCCGGCCGTTGATTTTTTTGCGGTACTGCTTTCCCAAATCAGCAAAAACTTTTTGATGCATCGCTAAAGTTCTTTCCCAACTCCAATGGTGGGCTTCGGCATATTCCGGATAGAGCGTGGTTAAAACCGCCACGTCATAAACAATGCCTTTATGCCGCGATTGTTCCACGCCTTCGGAAGGAGTTTCAATGACCGCGTACTCACAGCCGCTTTTAACCATTTGCCGCAGGATTTTTTGCAAAATAAACCGGCCGGGCATGGTCATATGGTAAGGGTTTAAGGTTTCTTGATTGCCGATGCGGATATTGGCCGTCCCCGTCAGGCCGGCTTTTTTGCCGTTGGCCTGCAGACACGACCAGATAAAATTGGCCGTGGTGGTTTTGCCTCGGGTGCCCAGCACGCCGATAACCACCATTTTTTTTGACGGCCAGCCGTAAAGGAAAGCCCCGAAATAAGCCAGGAATAAATGATAGATATCAAATAAAAATCCCGGCACTAATTTCTTTATTAATTTTTTCATTTGAGTATTTTTTTAGCCGAGCAGTAGATAATATACCAAAAGTTTTTCAAAGGTAAATTCCAAGCGCCGGGATAAATTATTTCTTCGCCGCCGAATGTTTTTTTAAAAGCGGTGATGCCGGCCCATGATTTTTTGGTGTGACTGATGCCGCCCATGTCCAATATTTCACAACCTTTGCTTTGAGCCCGCAAAATCACGTTCCAAAGAGTAAAAGTCGGCGCGTTGTATTTGCCGTAACCGGCGGCTGAAGCGGCGTACAAGTAATAAGCCGCGTTGCCGAAATAAACCACGATTGCTCCGCTGATGGTTTTATTGTCAATCTGCGCCAAAAATAATTCGGAACGGCAATCGCCGTTTAACCGCGAAACTTCGCGGTAATATTCCTGGGAATGGAATTTCAAATCGCGACGGACGTTTGTTTCGTAAAATATGCGCCAAAATTCCCCGAATAATTTATCTTTTTCTTCCGGCTCCCCGACGTTTATCACTTTGACGCCTCTTTTTTCCGCCGTTCTGATTGAATAACGGGTATCATGCTCCATTTTGCTGTAAATTTCCTGCTGATTCTTTTTTAAATTTAAAACTCTTACCATTTCCGGCTGAAGAGGCGTTGATTTTACAAAGCCGGCTTTTTTAAGGGCGTTTTCGTCAAGATTTTGAACCCACGGCTCAATTTTAAGAAATATTGATTTTTGGTCGCTTAAATTTTTTTTGATTTCTCCGGCAAATAATTTCCAATCAGGGTTTTTGATTTTTGAAATGAGCGGACCGCCGGGGCAGTAAAAATAAAAAAGATTCAGAGGCAGTTTGTATCTTAAAATAAGAGCGGGCATTCCCGCCGTCACCGCCCGCCGGATTTTGCGGCCGAGCTTTTTCTGAAGCTCACCCCACTCCCATGATTGCAAAAAAGAGCCGTTATTTTTCAAAACCAAATCATTCCATTGTCTTTTATCGTCTATAAATTCCATTTTTTTAAAATTACAGATATTTTTGCGGGTCAAGGTCGCCGCCGACCGGCATTGGTCCGCAAATCTTTAATAACGGACTTGTCCCTTCCGGAAATCCGGGCCGAGCCGGCGTAAGAGTTTGAGTGGCAAAAACCGTAAAGTGAAGATGGGGACCAGTTGCCCAGCCAGTACGGCCGAGATAACCGATTACCTCTCCCCTTTCCACTTTTTGACCAATGGAAACAAGGTAACGGGAAAGATGACCGTAAAGCGTAGTCAGACCGTTTTCGTGTTTTATGACAATAAACCGGCCGTAACCGACCTTCGGGCAGAATTTATCCTGGTCGCCGACATTTATCACTACTCCACTCTCGGCCGCAAAAACTTCTGTTCCGATCGGCGCGCCAATATCAATGCCGTTATGATATTTGTTGGCGTAATTTCTTATTGCGAAAGCCGTTCGGCCATAACCTTGAGTCAAACGGCCGCCGTTTACCGGCCAAATTAAGACGCCCGGCCTGGCTATCGGCAGCAGATTCGGGTCAACCGTTTTTCTAAGTTCGGTTTCTATTTTTCCCACTTCCGCTGACACCTCGGCTTGTTGTTTTTCGAGTTCGGTAAGCTGTTCTTCATAGACTTTTTCCTGGTTTTTCGTCTGGTTAAGCAATTTTTGCTTTTCGGTTTTTTGTTCCTGGATAATTACCTGTCGACTGGTTAAGTTAACATGCTCGACTTCTTTATTTTGTTTGAGTCGGCTTTCTTCATTAATCTTTCGAGAAAGCTGGCCCTCCAGACTTTTAAGTTCGTTGATGTTTCCGGACAAACTGGCGTTTAACCCCATGATTGTCTGGATTTCGGAAACGCTTTGGCTCAAACTTTTATTCCGCAGAAAAACCGTGAGAAGATTTTCCCTGTCTTTTTGCTGTAATTCAAAAAAAAGTTTTTTGATTGTTTCACGCTTGTCGTTAATTCCTTTCTCAGTATCATCAATGTCTTCTTTAAACGCTTCTATTTCCAACTCGAGATTTTCTATAAGCACTTTATTTGATTTAATAAGCAGATTAAGCTGGCTTACGTTGTAATCAATGGTTTTCATTTCGCGAGTTAAGGTATTGCTTGTTTTATTTATTTCTTCCAGAGTTTTTTCCAATGCTTCTTTTTGAATTTGAATATCGCGAAGCTCCAGGCTTTTTTGTTCAATTTTCTGGCGTAAGTCCTGAACCGGGGCCGTCTGGCTAAAAGTTTGGGCTGGCGCAAAAAATCCCGCGTCTAAAACAGCGACAATTAAAAACCAATATAAAATAAACCTTATTTTGTTTTTGAATTTAAAATAATTCATGGTTAAATCTCCAATTTGTCAATAGCCAGTTCAATTCTTTTAATGCATTCTTTTATACCCAGAACATGAATGATATCAAGCGGTCCGGGCGAAGCTTCTTGGCCGGAAAGAGCGACCCGCAAGGGCCAAAGTGTTTCGCCATTTCCTTTTTCCCGGGCTAAAGCCATTATTTCTTTTTCAATCGAACTTTTAGAAAAATCTTTGTCGCTTAATTTTTTGAGAACTTTCAGGATTTCTTTCAGATTCTCCAAAATTGTTTCCTTGGCGGTCTTATTCCAAATGAGCGTCCCCGGTTCATAATCCTGCGGTTCAAAAAAGAATCTTGCCAGCCGCGGAAAATCAGAAAGCGTTTTCATTCTCTCTTTTTCAACGTCCACTGCCCGTCGAAACAGTTCTTCGTTTTCAAGCCACTTTGCCGGCACGAACGGTTTAAGCCGGTCGGCCAAATCATCAACGGCCAGTTTTTTAATGTAAAACGCATTAAGCCAGTCAAGTTTTTGAGGATTAAAAACCGCGCCGGCTTTTTGGACTCGTTTCAAACTGAACTCCGCAATCATCTCTTCCAGATTCATCACTTCCCTGTCTTGTTTCGGATGCCAGCCCAACAAAACCAAAAAATTCAGCATTGCTTCGCGCAAATATCCTTCCCGGTGGTAATCGCCGAAAGATTTATCCGAATAGCGCTTGGAAAGTTTTTTCCGATTCGGCCCCAGGATAAGAGGCAAATGAGCGTATTCCGGCGCCGTCAGTCCAATCGCTTCATGAACCAAGAGCTGCTTCGGCGTATTGGAAAGATGGTCTTCCCCTCTTATCACATGGCTTATCTTCATTTCCGCGTCATCGACAACAACCGCGAAATTATAAAGCGGCTGGCTAAAACTCTTGGCGATTATAATATCGCCGATTAACCTTGTGTCGAAATTAACCTTTCCTCTTATTAAGTCGGAAAAAGAAATCTCCCGTTCGCCTACTTTGAGCCGGATTACGGTCGGTTCATTTTTTAAACGTTTTGCGGTTTCTTCCTCGTCTAAATTTCGACAGCGGCCGCTGTAGCGCGGCGGCAGTCCCTGACTCAACTGGACTTGCCTTTCCGTTTCCAATTCCT
>Ga0210057_1009770_pt1 | contig 11014 bp, 6 predicted proteins | sample CryGeyCG2114_010_2_FD_183968 | JGI IMG/M metagenome (GOLD analysis project Ga0210057, IMG submission 183968) | Groundwater microbial communities from aquifer - Crystal Geyser CG10_big_fil_rev_8/21/14_0.10 (SPAdes) (version 2) | ecosystem: Environmental > Aquatic > Deep subsurface > Groundwater ...
CGTAATAGTTGGAGCAGTTAAATCAAAAGTATTTAATATTCCATTTTCTGAATAATCATTCTGACTTGAAAGAGGGCCAACTCCAGGATCTTGATTATCATGAACCAACACTCTTACTCCAACGTTAGTATATGAACTTCCAGCAAGAGCAGATTCACCATAAGCAGTCCATGTTATTGATCCATCTTGTCCGGTAGATATTGTAGTATTTGTAATAGCTGTAGGTGTCGTCGTAGTTGCCATCACCCAGACTGGAGTACCAGCAAAGAAAGTAAGATTCTGTCTCGTTGCACGAGGTGCTGTAGGCCATGTACCACGAGTAAGTCCTGTTAAAATATTCCCAGTTTTACCTGTATACTGTATCACTTCATTATTTATTTGAATATATCCAGATGATTGTAATTTTGATGCATCAGACACTGTAAGATTTCCTCCAGAGTATGCATTAGCTGGTAAAGTAATTCCTATGTTATAAAATACTCGAGCTTCATAAGAAACACTTGTCTTTTGAGCTAAAGAGGTATCTGTCAATCTATAAGTAATAGTGACATCTTTAGTTATAGCATCTTGCATTGGAACTACATTTTCTACTTTTGATGCAGTAGCCACACTTCCACCTCCACCTTCACCATAATTTTGAACTCCATCTGGTTTAGCTGTAGTAAATGCTCCTGCACGAATAGAAGTATTTCCATCAGTTCCTACTACTCCTAATCTATATCTATAAAATTTTGTAGAATCCAAATTTCTATGAACATAATAATTCGTCACAGGATTAGACATACTATCACCTACTGAAGCATATGCTCCATAAGTCACATTGTCTGTAGAAATTGCATACTCTAAATTATAAGAAGCAAAACCTGTAGTATCTACTAATGCTTTCCATCCAATGTACATATCATAAGATGGAATAGTTATATTTGATGTATCTTGCACTAAGAATGAACTTGCAAGAATTGGAGATAAGGTAGATGTTATAGTTTCTGGTGTTGTGTTTCCATAAGCATCTCTATATTGATATTTTAAATTCTTTATTTCTATATCAGAATCAAAAGTCCAAGGTATTGTCGTGCTAGTAGTGATACTAGTCCATCCACTCGTCGTAGCATCTGCTTCTGAAGCACCATCTGTAATTAAATATTCTATAGCTGAAATATCTGTTGGCATTGGAATAGTAATAATTGCACTATCTACTACACCTGCACTTCCTGCATCAAATGTGACTACTGCAGTAGGTTTTTTAGCATCAAAAATAAATGAAGCAGAATCTAGTGACCCTATCATAGATCCAGAAGATCCATCATTCGCAACTACTTTAATAGTTTCAGTTGCATTCTCATATCCATCTGCATCTGTGCTAGCTGTCCAAGTTATTACTTTTCCTGTTCCTTTATTAGATAATCCAATACCAGTACCTGTAGCAGAAGCTGCATTTAAATAAATTGAAGCTCCTATAGTATGTGCAGCTGCTGTAGTACTAAGTGCTCCTCTTGTAAGAGTTTGTAAAATATTTCCAGATTTACTTGCATAAGATATCATCTCATCATCTATTAAAATAGTTCCAGAAGATGGAAAATGTATCGCATCAGAAACTGTAAGTGAAGTTGCTCCACTTGTAATAGTGCCATCCAATGTAGCATCAACTAAATAATATAAATAGTTTGTAGTTTGAGATGATTCAACATCCGTCACATCATATCCGACAGTCACCACTCCACTTGATGCCATAGAAGCTGTCACATTTGAAACTACTGGAGGAGAATTTACAAATTTAAATAAAAGAGATTGAACAGGACTCTCTTCATTTAAGGCACTATCTATAGATTTGATATGAATTAAATAAATATGGTCTATCACTAGTGGTACTGTTGAAGAATCAAAACTCCAAGTGTTTGTGCCTGTAGTAGTAATATATGTTTCTGTAACATCTGTAAAAGATGTTCCACTATACCATTTATCTACAGAAACATCAGTATCTTTTATAGAAATTTTAACAGAACCAATTCCTGACCCACCTACGTTATCTGTAGCAGTTCCTGAAATTGATTGTACGCTATATATTTCTTGTGGACTTGCAGCTTGTCCAGGAGAAGTACATCCATTTCCTCCTACAGTACAAACTGCTGTGATAGTAGAAGCTAAAGGAATAGTAATATCATAAACTCTTGTAAGTTGTGTAGCAGCTATATTTGCATTTCCTGCTGTATCAGTAGCCACACCTCCTGCTATATCTACTGCTACTGTTCCATCTGTTGTAGGTGTAACTGTGAAAGTATAAGTAGTACCACTTCCTGTAAAATTTCCAGCTGTACCATTTGTAACAGTAATATCTCCTACAACAAAATCTGCAACTGATTCACTAAAAGTAGCTGTGACTGCAATTGTTCCATTTGTTGGATCTACTGTTGCTGAATATAGAGTAACTGTCGGACCAACGTTATCAAAAGTAAATGTAGTACCACTACCAGGAGTCTCAGTTGAAGTACTTGATGTTGCACGAGATTTGACAGTAATATTTGAACTTACCCAACTAGTATTGTTAGCTATCGAATAACTCCAAGTTGATGTACCTGTAGCACGCAACCAATGTTCTGATGCATCCCATGTTAAACCATTATAATAATAACTATCTGATGCACGCTGTAAAGTAATATCTACATAACTTAAAGTACCACCACCATAATCTACAGCAGTACCTGAAACTGTAGAAAGAGAATTTAATAAAGCATTACTAGTAGGAGTATTAATAACAGAAGAGGCAGTCAAACCATTAATAGTTCCAATTCCACCAGCAACATAACCAGTTCCTCCAGCGACAGTGACAGAAGAAGGAGAAAAACTAGAAGTTGAATTAAAAGAAAAAGACATTCTTCCTCCTCCACCACCTCCTCCTTTACCAATATCTGTAGTAGTAGCATTTCCTCCTTTTGCATAAAATGAACCACTTCCTGAAATTATATTTGTCGTAATATTTATAGAACCTCCAGAACCTCCACCAGCAGAATCTCTGTGATACCAAGTGGTATAGTCATAAGCACCATTATTTCCATCAGCAGAAATAGTACCATTATTTGTAAGAGTTCCACTTACTATTAATTTAATATATCCTCCTCCTATTCCACCTTTAGAACTACTAACTCCTCCACTACAATCATAAAATGGAATCATGCCACCAGAAGAACCCATATCTATCGGTATAGTAGATGAACCATAAGTAGTACCTCCAGTTGCTCCTGTCGAATTTCCAGCTCCACCAGCACCACCATATCCTCCTCCTCCTGCCCCACTTAATAATGAACAGCTGGCAACCCCATTAGTTCCTATTCCAGAACCACCAGAATATCCTTTTCCATTTGCAGACATTACAGCAGTTGAATTGATAAGAAGATCAGCAACACTTAAACTAATATCTCCGGTTAATGTTACTCCAGAATTAATTGTAAAAACATTAAAAGAAAAACTTCCTAAATTGCCAGCCATATCGTAAACAACTCCAGTCCATTCTGTATTACTTGCAATAGTTAGATTTGATAAAGAAGAAGGAGTATCTCTTACGATAGTACCTATCTCTCCATATGTATAACCTGTATAACCAGGAGATGTAATTATTGAACCAGTATATGTATCTGACGTAGAAGGATCAATAACTATTCTTCCTCCACCTCCAGTACCTCCAGTATTAACTTGAGTTGGAGAATTTCCTCCTTTTGCAGTTATAGAACCAGATCCAGATATTGTACCTGTCGTAATCCAAACGGATCCTCCAGAACCTCCACCAGTAGAATCATTGTGTATAGCACAACAAAGATTACCAACAGCACCATCACCACCATCAGCAGAAATAGTACCATTGTTTGTTAAAGTTCCACTTACTACTAATTTCATTGCACCGCCACCTGCTCCTCCTCCTGTTGAAACATGATTTGAATAAACATTACCTCCAGCAGAACCTAAATCAACGGGAGCAGTTATTGATCCATAAGTAACACCTCCAGTCGTTCCTTTTCCAGCTCCACCAGCACCACCATATCCTCCTCCTCCCGTAGAACCTTCTGGGACTACATTACTTCCAACACCTGGTCCTCCATAAGGAGAAGCATTAGTATTAATATATCATTTTCCATTTGCAGAAATAATTCCATTATTAACAATATTACCCGCATTAATTATTACTCCAGAATCATTTGTATAATTTGCATCTCCGTTATTATAAGATATCAAAGTTAAAGTAACACCAGAATTAATAGTCAATGTACCAGTAACAGTAATTGAGTTAGTTGCAGCCGTTGTTCCAGTAGCAGTAATTGAAGCAGCAGCAGTGATAGTAAGATCAGCATAAGTACTACCTATTGGTATAACTCCAGATGTAGCATTCGCAACCTTAGGAAATGAAAATTGATAAAAAATAACTAAAATAGAGAGTGCGACATAAAAAGAATTCTTACTAAATTTAAAAAGTAATTTTTTAAACAAGCTTCTTTTTATTTCTTTATTAAGTTGTTTTATAATATTTTGCATTTTTTTATTTTCTTCTTTTTTATTTGTTAATAATTTTATATTTTTTAATTTTAATTTTATCCTACTTAAAAATCTTCCCACATTAGGGGATATTTTATCTGGTAGTTTTATCATATTAAAAAATCCAAGAGCTCGTAATAATACTCTTTTTTTAATTAAATTTATCCAGTTAGAAATAGAGGCTCGCTGCGAGCCCTCGCGATTTCTAACAGGATTTATTAAATTATTTTTTGTAATTCTCAAAATATTTTTTTCTTAAAAAAATTATCTGTAGCTCTTTAATTACCTAAATTATATCATAAAAAACACTACATTTATAAACAAAAACTGTTAATAACTCTGATTTTTTAATATTCAAAATCAAATTTAGTTTTTATTTAAAATTTAGAAAAGTTATCTTTAAAACAAAAATTCATCTCAAATAGCTTAGGAAGTTTACTAAATTATGATTTTTAAAAAAATTAAACATACAAAAAGATAAAAATTGTAAAAAATTAATAAATTTCTCTATATATCTACCAAAAATTAACGATAAATTAAGAATCTTAAAATAAGTCGTTTTATATAGCTTTTTAAAAACACAAAAGTATAAACATTACTAAACAATAATAGCTTGCGTAGCATTGTTTAGTAATGTATACTATGGTTATGGACAAACAATATATAAATATAAAAGAAGCAGCAGAGATGCTGGGAGTATCAAGACTCACTCTTCGCAATTGGGACAGGGATGGTAAACTCTCTGCCCTAAGACACCCAATAAGCAACTATAGAGTCTACAAAATTGAAGATCTAGAGAACATACTCCAAAAGATGAAATCAGGTGAAAAACCAATAAGAACACTAAAATCCAAAAAACCAAAATTCTTTAAAGTAAATGTTGTACATCTAAAAGATTAATAATATTTTTCAATATTTTTTTTATGTTCTTCATACGTCACTGCACAGTGAATATTTCTATTCTTATCGTGAAGATAAAACATACATTTTGTTTTCTGTGGATTATATGCAGCAGTGATGGCATTGAGTCCAGGGTTTGCAATAGCACTAGGTGGAAGACCTATATGTAAATAAGTGTTATAAGAAGATTTTATTTTTTTATCTTCTGATGTAACTTCTCTCCACCAACCTGCCTCTTCACTACCTTTCGCATATTGCAATGTTGCATCTATTTGTAATTTCATTCCTTTAAAAATACGATTCCAAATAATTCCAGATATTAAATTCATATCACTTTTTCCTTCTGCTTCACGCTGAATGATAGATGCTATTTTTAATGCAGTATCTTCATTTATTATTTCTTTTGATTTTGTTTTTTTGATTTGATCTGTCTGTTTTGAAAATTCATCAAACATAGTAGCACTCACCTCTTGTGGGCTTTCATTTCTATTTATCAAATAAGTTTTAGGAAAATACTGCCCTTCCAAATTTTTAGTGTTTAAAGCAAGATGTATATTTACAAAATCTTTTTTTTCTTTTTCATCCCAACCGAGTTTCTTCACCATAACCTCTGCTATCTCTTCTTTACGTAATCCTTCCTCTACTCTCACAATGCTTACATTCGGATTCGCTAAATCTAAATAAAAAGAAAGCTTCGCAAGAAGAGAAGGGTCTAATTGATAAAAATAAATTACACCAAATAAAGTACCAATCAATAAAACAACTATTCCAATATAATATTTTAGTTTCATCCAGTTAGAAATAGGAAATCTTTAGATTTCCGTAGTTATATTAATTTTTAGTAAAATTTTTAACATAAAGTTATTGTTACAATATTATTTTTTATTACAAACCATACAATCTCTAACGGGATTCATATCTTTACTATAACCATTATAGCAATAATGCAAAGCAAAAACAAAAACCCACCGTAAGGTGGGTTTTTGCGGCACTTATGTTGTTTACGATAAATGTGTGAATCTAACCTCACACTCACAAGACAAGTATATCATACTTGAAATAAAAAAGCAAGCCCCCACACCTATTTTTATTAAATGCCCTTGGCATATTGTACTCAATATCATAAAGATAGGTGTGGGGGATGGTTTACTTTTTTGTTTCTTTGTTTTATAATCTAGATTAGTCTTGTATCAGATAGTTGAGCTCCGACCTATGCGTCGGAGTTAGGAAAGTCCGAACACATAGCTCTAGCTTAGGCTAGAGCGCGCGTAGCGGATAATTCCCGTCAGGAGTAATCCTCGAGTTGCGAACAGTGACGAACCGATTTAGTTCGGGTGAAACGGCAAAATACTTACGTGTGTGCAAGATCGTGCCCGCCCACAGCTACGCAGTTGCTGGCGGGAGAATCGCTCGAGCCTATCAGTAATGATATGCCTAGACAAATAACTATCGTCCCGACATTGCGTCGGGAAACAGAATTCGGCTTATAGACACAAGACTGAATATATGAAAAATCCTCTCGCAAGAGAGGATTTTTCTATTAAAGTAATTTAATTATCTTTAATTCCTTCTATTTTTTCTTTTTGAGCTTCCTCTGCTAGCACATCATCTATAGAACAAACTCCTGATACACAAGCGAATTCTTTTGCACCGACAGTATTATCTTCTTGTTCATAATAAATAAGTTTAGAAAAATCAATATGTTTTATTTCTTTAATTCTTTTATCATATTCTTCTTTTGAAATTTCTTCATATGGTGCAAGTTGATAAACATGTTCAGAGCGAGGCAAAAAAGAAAGCCCACCAACAATATCCCAATTTTCATAAATAAAGTTTGCAACCTTTATCCATTCATCATCACCAACATAAATAGTTACAGATGGATTGTGTTCAATATAATTAATTTTTAATCTTTTCCATTCATTAAGTAAATCAATCGCAGAAACCTGATCTCTAGTGATTGCTCCATCTGGAGCTTTTATTGGAAATTCAACGACAGCCACAGTAGAATTTGCAGTAGAATATCCTACTTCTGCTTTAAATGGCACACCTTGATCTTTTATCAATTGATAAAGTGGATCATTGGTAGAAATACGAACTCGTCTAATATAATATTTCGCATACCATGGATGCATACCAGATCCAACATAAAGAAGCTGTCCAGAATTACCATGAGGTTTGATTGTGGTTATACAAGTAGAATAATTGATCCCAAACTTTTTAGCATATTCTCTGTTTGTTTTAATAGCTTCTTCACGAAGTTTAAATAAAACATCATCACTTCTAATTGTCTTACTATCATAATATCCTGTTATAGAAACACCAAGCAAAGCTTCTTCATCGCAATTATTTTTCCATTCTTTTGATAAATAACCGAAATTAGTTAAAGTTGCTTGATAAGTACCTAATATTGTAGAAAGTCTAACTTTTCTTTTTAAATCTTCTACTGTATCGCGAGGACGAACTACAATTGAAGTAAGATTACAAAATTGCTTAGAACGAAGAGTAATCTCTCCGCAAGGATTTGAACCTGGTAAACCGACAATTACATTTTGATCATCTATTATTCCAGCCTCTTTCCAATTGTCTATTCGACGTTTTGGAAGCTGTGTCATAAGACCACCTCTATTGAATATTCCCCTTTCTCCAGTACCTGATTTTATTAACTCTATCCATTCATTTAAAAACTCTGAAGCTGAAGGCTTTTGGTTATATACAGCTGAATTGTTAGCCATAGAACGTTGACCGTTATCAATCCAAAATTGTCCCTGTTTTGACTTTCGCATAGATTCATCATCAATATCAGAAAGAGAAATCAATGCACTACGACGTACACCTCCAGCTACTACAATAAGACCAATCTGACAAATTATATCGTGTAAGTCTAAATTAGTAAGACGTTTTGCTTGTCTTGCTAATATTTTCTTTTTTGTAAAATTAATTAAATCAATGAGAGGTTGAGGCCCTGAAGCACGACCACCAGCGATTTTTAAACGTGATCCAGATGGACGAATTTTACTATAATCAAATAGAATATCATATCCATCAGCCCAAGTCTTGCAACCGAGCACATAAGCATCCGCCCAACCTTCTTTACTATCTTCTACAAAATGTGTAGCGAGCTTCTTGCCTGTCTGTCTTCTAATTTGTGGAAACTTTTGTACAGTTTCTGATTCAATAGAAAAACCTAAGCCTGCTCCACACATCAATATATACATTATTTCTCCTAAATCTTGCCAAGCAGATGGAGCCACATAAGAACAATTATAAGCCCATACATTTGTTTTCTCACATGCTTCTCCAGAAGACCAAAGCAATCTCATTGATGGACAAATTTCTTGTTTTAAAATTCCTTCTCTTACGTCAATATAATCTTTGGCAGACATTTTATTTCCAAGATTTTCTTTCATGTAAGCCATAAAACGATCAATAGTTTCTATCCATGTCTCACGCCTACCCAAACCATCTTGCCATTTTGAATATGTTCTATAAAAAATAAATTCTTCGTAAGATGACACAAAATAAGAACTTGATTCATCAAAAACTTTTTTATTTTCAGGTGGAACTGTACCAACTTCTCGTCTTAACTCTGCTCTCTTTGACCTATATAAAATATAGGATTTTGCAGTAGAATGATACCCTAAATCCATAAGTTCTGCCTCTACAAGATCTTGTATTATTTCAACGGTAGGAATAAACTTTTTCTCCTTACTTTTTGTTTTTATATTAGTTAATTTACGAAAAACTTTAGTAGCAACGTCTTTAGCTTCCCTTTTTTCTCCTTCATTAGTTATTATAAATGCTTTATATACAGCATCAGCAATCTTATTTATGTTAAAAGGAATTATTTCTCCTTCACGATTTCTAATAGTTTTAACTTTATTTAATTCCTTTTTCTCTAAAATAAAATCTTTTTCCATGAAGTGATTATACTTCCAAAAAATAATTTATGCTAGAAAAAACTAGTGGAAAAACAAGGAAAAATAATAAAGAAAACAATTTAAAATAACTGTAAATAGCTCTCCTCTTAAAAGCTGAAATGGTAAGCTCTATAAAGATAAAAATTCAACCTTATTTCCTTCTTTTAAATTATTTTTCTCGGAAAATGAAGAAAATACCTCTAAAACGTACATAGCTTCTTCTTTAGGTGTAAAAGCCTCTGGGTATGATTTTGGTTCTGCATCTTTTTTTATATAAATTATTCGTAAATCTCTTTCATCTCCATTTCTAAATGGAGCAAGCCAGATAATATCTATAGGGAAATTCATATCCTTCATCCAAAAGGAATATTTACCCATATGATTAAAAACAAAAAGCATACTTTCGTCTTCTTTTAATTCTTTTCTTCCTGAAAGACCTTTTTCTTGTGTTTCTGGAGTTAAAGCAAGTTCTGTTTTAATAATTTTTCCAGCAATTTTTATATAATTTACATCATTTATATTAAAATCTTTTATTTTAACATTTGATGTCCAAATATTAATATTTGTAATCAAAAAAAATCCTATTATTAAAAAAACAACAACTATAAAAACAGAAAAATTATTATTACTAAACATTTTTTATAAATTCGTAATTCGTAATTGTTAATTCGTAATTGACTTCCCCTCTTTTTGCATTTTAATTCGTAATTCGTAATTGTTAATTCGTAATTAACTTTACTTAGGATCTCCATTCCAACCAAAAAGTTTACCAACATTTTCAGCTGTCTCATGTTTACGAATAATTTTTATCGCACCATCATGCGCAATAATTTTTGCAGGGAGAGAAAGTAAACAATGATGCGATGACAAAGCATCTTGATAAGCTCCAGTATCTAAAATTGCAATATATTGATCTTCGCCATTTAATTTCGGTAAAAGAATATAATCTCCACCTGCCGTATATTTATCATCAGAATCACAGGAACTTCCAGCAAGCCAAACTCTCTTAAAAGAACTAGCCATATTGTTCACTGGTATAACATGCCACTTTTGATGCACCGCCCAAGTGTCCTTTAAGTCATTCATAAAACTTCCGTCAATAATATACCAGGCTTTCGCATTAGCTTTATCAATATATTTTTTAGAAATTACTTTATAAATAGTTATTTGAGCTGGATCAACAATATACCAACCCCACTCTATAGCTAGATTTGGATGTTTTATACCAGCTTTATCTGATAAATTTTTTAATAATTTTATTATTTTACTTGAAACAACTTTTGCAGTATAAAATTTCTTCTTTTTTTCATGAGCAATACCAAAACCGCCACCAATATCAAGAGTATCAATAGATGAATGTGTCTTTTGTAATTCAGTATAGACACTAAATGCATGTTTTACTCCTTCTAATATACTTTTTTGAGTTTTTATTTGTGAGCCCAAATGATAATGTAAAATCTTTAAATTCTTCATTTTAGGTAAATCAAGGATATCTTTTTCAAAAAGCCCAAAACGGTCAAATTTCTTATCCCAATGAGTATCCGCTTTAATGTTTAAATCAACTCGCACTCCCACATCACCTTTATATTTTGAGATTCTTTCAATCTCTTCTGGTCCTTCTATTATAGGTATTATAGTCATACCTTTTGCTCTTAACTCCTCAATTAAATCTA
>Ga0210057_1009771_pt1 | contig 11014 bp, 11 predicted proteins | sample CryGeyCG2114_010_2_FD_183968 | JGI IMG/M metagenome (GOLD analysis project Ga0210057, IMG submission 183968) | Groundwater microbial communities from aquifer - Crystal Geyser CG10_big_fil_rev_8/21/14_0.10 (SPAdes) (version 2) | ecosystem: Environmental > Aquatic > Deep subsurface > Groundwater ...
TAAAGCGGACGCTGCTTTAGGTGCAAAATATAAGAATAAGTGGGAAGCGCTTGGTATTTTTTAATCTTGGTCACTCTAGAGGCGTATATAGAGGTGTATATATAATCCTATAAATCCGGCGCGCTTTGGTAAGCTTGTCTTATAACACCCAGAACATACTCTAATTCTTTATCAGAGCTTACATCTGTACGCCAAATAGTAGTTTTACCCCACGCCCACTTTGCAGGTACTTTATTAAATAACTTCTTAGGTTCATCAATCGTTTGTTTTCGAACATGAACGATTAGCTTTTCCTTGCGGAAAATAACAACACAAAAATTGAAGTATCTAAGTTTATAACCAACATACCAAGATACCGGTTTTTCTTGAATTCGCTCGTCAAGAGCAAAAATTAGCTTTTGCAGTTTTTCAAAAAGTAATTTTGTCTGATCGTTAGCCTTACTGAGATGATCTTGAAGGGTATAAGTTGCAACAGTCTTACTAACTTCTTCTGCTTCTTTGATTTTTAAGACAGAAGTTATAGAAACATCAGACTTTGGTGTTTCAACTGGTTCAATAACAAACACATTATCTCCTAGATCATAGCGGTATAGCTCAAACGGGGCGTTTTTGAAACCAGAAGCGTAAATTTGATGGGTATTAAAACGCTTGGCTATAAAAATTACACGAGGTTGCGACCAGTCAACATCTCTCTTACCTAGTTTTTTCTCAAGGGCAACCAAGTAATCCCCTCTGTGGGTTAGTAGCCAGTGCAGATAAGCTAATCCTTGGTCAATGACACTTTGATAGGCGTCTTTTTTATACTCTATAAGCACAGGAGACTTAGTTTCTGGATCGTATGCTATGGTGTCTATTGATAATCCTTGACCGCCAAATTCCCGCCTGATAAATTCCAAGCCAAAAATCTGATCAAGGTTTTCATCCACCAACACCTGTAGTTCAAGTTCGGTAGGAAATGTCTTAGACTTTAATTCTATAAGACCTTTGTTTTTTATTGTAAAAATTGCCATAACGATTATAAATTCCTATTATGCGCAATTGTACATCTTACGGGAATAATAAACAACAGATATAATTCCACCTTTAGATTGGTTTAGGCCGACAGAATGCTCCAAGATATGACAATACAAAACTAAAAAAGTGTTATGGTTTTGGAGCCTACCATTAACCTATAAACCACCGACTCGGTGGTCTTGGCACATATAAATCGCCCTTAGGTAGGAGAAAGTGGAACGTGAAACTTGGAACGTGAAACTGCGGTAATAAAGGCAAAAAAATGCTTTTGTGAGGGGCTGAAGTATTGATTTTGTGGATTATAATCCATTGACTTGTTTTTTTATTTAATATAATATTGCGATATGATCACAGATGCAGATATTAAAAAACTCAAGAAAGTATTTGTTACTAAGGAGGAGTTTCTTCAATTCACAGATGGAAATAACAAATTTAAATTAGGTGTAAATAAAAGATTTGAGCTGTTAGAGTATAGAGTAACGCAACTTTCTAAGGAATTCAAAGAATTTAGAGATGAAATGAGAGATTTTAGAGATCAGACTTATAAAACCCTTGATTGGCTCGTTGGTGCGTTCAAGAAATTTGATGAGGAGCACACAATATTATCTGCCAGATATTCGACTGTAAATAAGACATTAGATAACCACGAAGAAAGAATAACTTCGCTTGAAAAAAGCAATTAATTAGTTGACCCTTCACTTCGATTAATCTCAGTGTAAACTAACTCATGACTACGAGAGACGAGCCAGAATGACATTTTAAATTTTGAGCTTTGAACATTTGTATTTGTTTAGAATTTAGATATTAGGATTTAGAGTTTTACTTATAAATAGCCTTATATTTATAAGTTCTTTGTGTTAAAATCTAACACATGAGTATTGTAAAAAGTGAGTTTGTGCTAGCTTTAAATCAGGTATCAACCGAAAGAGGAATCTCTACAGATGATATTATAAGCTCAATTGAAGCTGCTATTTTAGCTGCTTATCATAAGGAGTTTCCTGGAACAGAAGAAGATGAAGGTCTAACAGTAAAGGTCAATAAAGAGACTGGTGAGGCTAAAGTTTTTAAAAATAAAGTAGATATTACCCCTCCGGGATTTGGAAGAATTGCTGCTCAAACTGCAAAACAGGTCACTCTTCAAAAAATAAGGGAGGTTGAGAAAAAGACTGTAATTTCACATTATCAGTCACAAATTGGAAACATAGCTCGAGGTCGAGTGATAAGATATGACGGTTATAACGCATTTGTAGATATTGGAAGAGTCGAGGCTGTACTGCCAAAAGAAGAGCAGATCAAAAATGAAAAATATGTCGTAAATGCGAGTTTGGTATTCTACATAAAAGAAATTTCCGAAGATAATTTCGGAAATTCCAGGGTAATAGTATCAAGAACTGATCCGAAAGTTATCGCAGAACTATTTAAAAAAGAAGTGCCTGAAATTACAAATGGAACAGTTGAAATAAAAAGTGTGGCAAGAGAACCGGGAGAGAGGGCAAAAATTGCTGTTTTCAGCAGTCAGGGAGGCGTTGATCCTGTAGGCGCCTGTGTTGGTCAAAAAGGTGTACGCGTACAAACCGTAACAAATGAGCTTGGAGGAACTGAAAAAATAGATATAATTCAGTGGAACAGCGATGATAAGCTGTTTATTATAGCTTCTCTTTCCCCTGCAAAAATTATTGACGTTGAAATATTAAAAGGAGATGGAAAAAAAGCCAAAGTTACTGTTGATGAAATTCAAGCACCTCTAGCAATTGGAAAAACAGGAATAAATGTTAATTTAGCCTCAAAGCTTACAGGTTATGAAATTGACATAAAGCAAGTTCCAGCGTCTCCAGAAGACAAAAAGAAATACGCAGAAGAAAAAAGCGCGCGTGAAGAAAATAAATCTAAATCTGAATAATGAAAAACAGACCTCCAATAGTTGCAATACTCGGACATGTAGATCATGGAAAGACTACACTTCTTGATTTTATTAGAAATTCTAAATTAGCTGAAAAAGAACATGGAAAAATAACTCAAAGTATTGGAGCATATGAAATCAAAACCGGCATTAAAGGCTACAACACAGACAAAATAACATTTATAGATACACCCGGACATGAAGCTTTTTCAAAACTTAGATCTCGGGGGGCAAATGTAGCCGACATTGCAATTCTTTTAATTGATGCCAAAGATTCTGTCATGCCGCAAACCGAGGAATCAATTTCTCATATAAAAAATGCAGGGATTCCATTCATAGTCGTACTAAACAAAATTGATTTAAAAGACGCACGGCCTGAAAAAGTTAAAACTGATCTGCTTAAATATGACGTTATGGTAGAGGAGAAAGGTGGAAAAGTACCAACTGTCAATATATCAGCAAAAGAGGGAAAAGGAATAAGCGAGCTTCTTGAAGCTATACTTCTCATATCTTCTGAAATGAACCTAAAATATGACGATAAAACTCAACCTATTGCATATATTATTGAGACAAAAAAAGACAGACGAGGAAATGTTGTAAGCTCAATTATCAAACAAGGAGAATTAAAAGTCGGTGACACTGTTTATTCTAGCGGTCAAAAAACAAAAATCAGATCACTTTTTAATGATATGAATAAGTCTGTAAGATCAGTACTCCCCTCTTCTCCATTTGAGTTGCTGGGTTTTAACGAACTTCCACAAGTGGGATCTGAAATCAGAACATCAGATCAAAAACTTACAGAAAAAGTAGCAGATACTATCTCCCAAAAAAGGACTCTTAAAATAGAAGAGCTGCTTGAAAAAAATAAGGGTAAGAAGTTAAATGTGATTTTAAAAGCCGACTCAAAAGGTTCGTTAGAAGCTATAAATGACGCTCTCGCAAAAAAAGGAAATATTGAAATTGTTATGCAGGGAATTGGAACTGTTCAGAAATCAGATGTTTTTTTAGCAACATCTTCAAAAAGCATCATTCTTGCGTTCAACATCGATATCGAATCTGAAGCTCAAGACGTAGCAAAAAATGAAAAAATCATAATTAAAAATTTTAATATTATATATGAGCTCTTAGATGAGCTTGAGGAAGTTTCAGATCTTATGACTCAAAAGGATATGATAGAAAAAGATCTAAAAGGAGAATCTGTGGTTTTGGCCTCGTTTATGATTCATGATAAACTTGTTTACGGAGTAAAAGTAACCAAAGGTAAAATAAATCTCGGAGATAATATACAGATTGTTAGAAATAATAATCTTATAGCAAAGACTAAATTATCGTCTCTTCAAATTAGGTCTAAAGCTGTTAAAGAGGTCAAAAAAGGCCAAGAATCAGGAATTATGATTACTCCAAGCGTTGACATAAAAGTAGGTGATGTGTTAAAATATAGCCTGTAGTATTATGGATCATAACGAGGACGCTCTTAAAAAGGCAGTCAAACAAATTACCGATAATAAATCTTTTCTTATTTGTCTCGCAGAACAACCATCAGATGATTCTGTTGCCGCTGCTACATCTCTTTATTTAGGCTTAACAAAACTTGGTAAATCTGTATCTATAGTTTCATCTGGTGATATAAATAATGATGTTGTAGGAGCAGAAAAAATAAAAAATGAGTTAAATATTAAGGGTGATAATCTAGTAATTAGCCTCCCCTATCAAGAAGATGCAATTGATAAAATCGATTATTCAATACAAGGAGACAAATTAAATATCGTGGTTTCTCCTTCATCCTCAGAAAAAAGAATTGAACCTGACCAAGTAAAATTTACACAATCAGGAGGAAGTATAGATTGTGTAATTACAATAGATTTAGACTCTCTAAAAAAACTTGGTTATATATATTCTGAAAATGAAGATTTGTTTAAAAGCAAAGAGATAATAAATATAGATAGACATATAATAAATTCGTATTATGGCAAAGTAAATCTCATAGAAAAATCATCTTCCTCTACTTCAGAACTCATACTAAAACTGTTAAAGGAGCTCAAAGCAAAAATAGATAAAGATATTTCATCTAATTTATATTTTGGAATAAGATCCGCTACAAATAATTTTTCATCTTTTTCCGTCACCCCCGATACGCTTGAAACAGCAGCTTTTTTACTCAGGCAAGGTGCTACTAAAAAACCAATTAGTATAGTCAATAAACCAAGCATATTTAACAAAAGGCAAAGATCCATTGACGTTGTTGAAAAAGAAGTCACAACTACGGATTCGGAAGAAGACCAAGAATTAAAACCTAAAATATTCAGACCTGGAAATACCGGAAATCTCTCTTAAAATAAACTTTTTATCTTCGTGTTATAATCTTTAAGTGGAAATTCAAACAATAGTTATCATTCTTATCATTGTCGGGGCTGTCTTATATATTTTAAAAAACTGGCTGAATAAAATTGAGGAAAAATCAAAAACTTCGGATGAACTTATTGAATGGCTTAAAGATCTTGGCAATCGGGTTGAATCTTCAACGGCCTCTGTTGATCAAAAACTTACCAAAAACATGCAGATGTTTAACACGAGACTTGACAAGGCTGCAGAGGTAATTTCGCGGGTACAAAAAAATATTGGTGAATTCTCAGAAATCGGAAGATCTATGAAGGATCTTCAGGACTTTTTATCAAGTCCAAAACTGCGTGGAAATATTGGAGAACAGATATTAAAAGATCTTCTCAAACAAAATTTTCCTGCTGATTCTTACGAGCTTCAATTTACATTTAAAAGTGGCGCAAAGGTTGACGCTATAATTAAGACAGCAAACGGAAAAATTCCAATTGATTCAAAATTTCCAATGGAAAATTTTAGAAAAATGATTAACGAATCTTCAGATACTGAAAGAAAAAAATATAAAAAAGTTTTTACCGCTGATGTAAAAAAACATATTCAAGATATTTCAAAAAAGTATATTTTGGCGGAAGAAGATACAGTTGATTATGCCCTTATGTATATCCCGTCAGAAGCTATTTATTACGAAATAATAAATGATGCGGATTTATTTGATTTTTTTGGAGAAAATAGAGTGTTACCTGTATCTCCTATGAGTTTCTTTGCTTATATGAAAGCGATCTTAATGTCATTTGAAGGACAGAAAATTCAATCAAAAGCAAAGGAAATTCTTGAAATTTTAAGATCTATCAAAAAAGATTATGAAAAAATAGATAGTTCATGGTCTATCCTTACGAAACATATGACAAATGCTTACAATCAAGTCTCACAAGTGTCAAAAAATCTATTAACACTCGGGCAGAAAATATCATCAACAAAAATGTTGACATCAAAAGATAATGATAATAAATTATTAGAATAGTATATGAAAACGCTTTATATTAAAGACGCTGTTGATAAAGTAGGCAAAGAGGTCGAGCTTTACGGATGGGTCAATAATATCAGGGATCACAAAAAAATAATATTCGTGGATCTTCGCGACCGAACCGGAATAGTCCAATTAGTTGGTGACTCTTCACTTAAAAAGCTTTCACAGGAAGACACAATTTACATAAAAGGTATTGTTAAAAAAAGACCTCTAAATATGGTAAATCCAAATATAAAAACCGGTGAAGTAGAAGTCAATGTAATTGAAATGAAGCTAATATCCGAAGCTGATGAGCTTCCATTTGACATGTCAAAAGAAGAGTTAAGCGTTACACTCCCCACTCTTCTTGACTATAGATCCTTAACTTTAAGACACCAAAAGGTAAAATCTATTTTTACTGTACAAGAAAGTATAATAAGCGAGTTCAGAAATAGCCTTAAAAAGATGGATTTTATTGAATTCCAATCTCCTCTTCTGGTTCCTGCTCTAGCAGAAGGAGGATCTGCGGTATTCCCTGTTACATATTTTAATCACACAGCGTACCTTGCACAAAGCCCGCAGCTTTATAAGCAGATAATGCTTGGTGTTTTTGAAAAAGTCTTTACTGTTACCCACGCTTTTAGGGCCGAACCAAGCGTTACTACAAGGCACCTCACAGAATATATTAGCTTGGATGCAGAAATGGCTTTTATAGACACTTGGGAGGATCTTATGGATACAGTAGAAATTGTTATAAAAAATATTTTAAGTAGAGTTTTTGAAGATTGCCCTGATGAAATAAAGTTATTTAACGTCGCAAAACCTCTTATACCTGCAAAAATACCAAAACTTAGGTTAAAAGACGCTCTAGAAATAGTAGGAAAAAGATTAAAAGAAGACTTATCAGACGAACCTGATCTTGCCCCAGCACACGAGGAAGAAATTTGTAAATGGGCGCGTGACGAGAAAGCATCTGATTTTGTGTTTATTACACATTATCCTACAGAGAAACGACCGTTCTATACCCATCCCGATCCTGATAATTCCGATCTTACTTTAAGTTTTGATCTTCTGGGACTTGGAATTGAATTGGTGACCGGCGGACAAAGAATAAATGACTACAAAATGCTAATTGATAATATTAAAAAGTGGGGAAACAAGCCCGAAGATTTTGATATTTATCTCCAAGCTTTTAAGTACGGAATGCCGCCTGAAGGTGGATTTGCAATGGGAGCCGAAAGAATTACCATGAAACTTCTAAATCTTTCAAACATCAGAGAAGCATCTCTTTTCCCAAGAGATATGGAAAGAATTGATATTAAATTAAATAAAAAATGAAACCTCGTTTTTACTTTCTCTTTGCATTTTTTTCTTTATTATTTTTATTTTACCCAGGAGACTCTGAATTATTCAGAATATTTGCATTTAACAGAGACTTATTTTCAAAAACTGCTGTTATAGAAAATGCGGATATTTCAATTCCAGTTATTCGAGATGCAGGATTGCGTCCAAGTCTGACTGCACGGGGTGTATATATAGTAGACAAAAATTCTTTTACTCCTGTTTATGAAAAAAATGCAAGGACTAGACTTTACCCCGCATCTACAACAAAAATCATTACTGCCCTTGTAGCATATGATATCTATAGTTTAAATAAAATTGTAACTATTACGAAACTTCCTGATGAAGGGCAGATGATGGGACTTGTCCCGGGTGAACGAATTTCTGTTGAATATCTGTTATATGGAACTTTAATTCAATCTGGAAACGACGCTGCTTATTCCCTGGCATATGAATATGGATATGATAAATTTATAGAATTAATGAATAAAAAAGCAGAAGAACTACAGATGAAAGATACTCGCTTCGAAAACCCAATAGGGTATGACTCGGCAAACCACTACACTACTCCTTTTGATATGGCTCTTGCTGCTCGAGAGATACTTGCTAATAAATATCTATCAAAGATCGTATCTATTAAAGAGATAACTATACCTGATGCTGATTTTAAATACTTTCACCAGCTTGCAAATATAAATCAATTGCTTGGAGAAGTAAGTGGAATTGGTGGTGTTAAAACAGGCTACACACAAGAGGCAGGAGAAAATCTAGTGAGTTTTTACAAACATAATGATAGAGAGTATATCATCGCTATGATGAAGAGTGAGGATAGATTTGAAGATACACTTAGCGCTGTAAATTGGATAAACTCAAATATTGAGTATGTCTCAATAAATTAAATTTATTCAGAAATATAGTCAGGATTAATTGCCCAAACAACAGCTGCAAAATCATCTCCCTCAAATACATAAACAGGTTGCAGATACTCCATATATTCGCTAGGTTCAAAGTAAGCAACATACATTTTTTTTATAACCTTATTTTTATTGGCTTCCTTTACGTTATAGACAACAATTCCTCTACCAGCTTTTAACTCTTCATATGCTTGATCCCCCGTTATTAATGGATATGTACCTACCTGATCAACAGACTTTTCGAAGAATTTTATTTGAACCTCAATTGGAAGATAGTCCCGATCTGTTGCAGCCAAAGACACGTAGTTTGTTGAGTTTGGATATTTTGTTGATATTGTTGGTATCTCATCCAAAAGACCTCTAAAAAAATTAACTTCTACCAGATTCGCGTCTATATTCCTAGCAACCTGAGTTTTAGTATTTTTTTCCGCGTTGAATAAAAAATAATTTATTTTTGTTGTTCCTGTATCAAATTCAGAAGGATATCTTTGAATGGATTTTAAGATTTCAACCGCTTCTTTTTGAACCTCCTCGCTTGTTGGAATTATGGATCTGGTAAATAAATTCGGATCTTTTGAATAGTCATAGTTAAAATTGAAATTGTAGTTTGTTATATCTACTGTGAAATTTCTCATATCTTCTTGAAAACGAGCTAAGTTTGCTTGAAGGTTGTATGAATTAATATTGATAATCCCTAATTGACTAGCCATACTTGTTATTCTATCTCTATAGCCAAATTTTGTACTTGATGGGGGTAGAAAGTACACATTTGCCGATTTTGTTGCTGTCACGGGCTTTCCCTCTATAGTATCAATCTGGAATTTGAGTCCCTCACTGGTTTTTACATCTTTTATTTGTGGCTTGTTAATAACCCCAAATACCGGATTGAGAACAACAGCCTCGCCTTTCCTACTCCTATATATGGTCAGTCCTATTTTTACTGAATAAAATAGAATAAAAAATATTATTACTCCAAGAAGAACAAATGGTCCGAATTTTTGTATGAGCTCTTTAAGCTTGTTTAAAGTCATACTTTAATAATAGCAAAAACTCTGAACGATTATTTGTGGTATAATTAACGGTATACAATTTTTGAATTCGTGCCTAAAAATGAAATATAAACACAGTAATATCTGCACAAGGTGCGGGTCAGAAAGAATAGTCAAGAAAACTTGGAAAGAAAAAGTAGATAATTCGGTTGTCGAAAACGTTTTAATGATATGTCCTGATAACGCTTGTCAAAAAATTGTAGAAATGCGTATACAAAAGCAAAGAGATAAGAATGACGAGATAAGAGAGAGGTATGAAGAAAGAGCTGCTCAAAGAAAGGTTGAACGAGAAAAAAACAGAAAAACCCCCAAAAAAAATTAAACTACGAGATTAGATATTTACCAGAAAAAACTATAATTTGAATGTTTGAAAATCCTTACCAATAGTTATTTCCCCTGTAAATCCTGATTTTCTAACGTCTTCTTTCATCTCTCTATCAGTGTGCTCTCCGTCATAGTGAGTTAATATGAGATGTTTAGCTTTTGCTGTTTTTGCAATTTTACCGGCTTCGCCCGGACTTAAATGACTTTTATCTGGCTTACTACCAATTGAATTTAATGACTCGCATATGAAAAGATCTACATTTTCTGCAGCTTTTACAAGTCCCTCAGAAAAGCTTGAATCGCCAGAGTAACATATTTTTTTATCCGAAACACTTAATCTTAATGAGTAAGCGTCCATACTTCCATGTATTGTTTTAAAAGGAGTGATTGTTATATTTTTATTAACAATTATTTTTTGTTTATCAAAGTAATCAAAAAACTTAACATCTACGAATGATTTATAAGTTTTTGAGTAATGTCCATCCTCATGCAGTAAATCCCATATTTTTTCAAATTTTACACCAATATCTTTTGGTCCAAAAACTTTTATAGTTTTCTTTTCTCCGCTTTCTATACATCTTATGTATACAGACTGCAAAAAACTAATAATGTCAAAATGATCAGGATGAAAGTGGCTTATAAAAATATTATTTATTGAAAAAAAGTCAACTTTTATTTTTTCAAGTCTTGCTCTCATTCCTTCACTACAATCAAGAAGCAAATTTTCTCCTTTATATTGAACTAAATATCCAGATGGGTATCTAAAATCAAAGGGCTTGTAAAATGAAGACATTCCTGTACCCGACCCAAGAATTGTAATTTGATTCTGCATCAAAAAATTATACCAAAACGTCTAATTAATTAATTAGACACTTTTAACAGCACACCAGGTGTGTTAAATAAGTAAGATAATTGCCGCAAGAAGGATTAGGATTATACCGAGAGTTTTGATAAGCGTTACTTGGAATTTATTGTAGATTTTTATTATCTTATTTTGGGTAAAAAACAAAGTCCAGAGTGAAGCCATCATTAGAGTATTGAGAGGCATGACTATATACAAAAAGCCGATTACCCAGTTAGAAACATTAGAAGCAACAAGTGAGCCGAATATGCTTATAAAAAACGGCGG
>Ga0210057_1009772_pt1 | contig 11013 bp, 9 predicted proteins | sample CryGeyCG2114_010_2_FD_183968 | JGI IMG/M metagenome (GOLD analysis project Ga0210057, IMG submission 183968) | Groundwater microbial communities from aquifer - Crystal Geyser CG10_big_fil_rev_8/21/14_0.10 (SPAdes) (version 2) | ecosystem: Environmental > Aquatic > Deep subsurface > Groundwater ...
GCAGTCGCAATATATGTTCGTGAGTCATAAGTATTGATTTTCTGACTCACTCCCGAAGACCTCTACAGTCTAGCAGGGCGGACATTACGCTGAACACTTATGAGGACATTGTAGCTGAACGCCAACACTGGTCTTGACAAAGACCACTTTTTTTGCTATAATATCTTCTTATTCAATTCCAACCGGGATTGAAAAAAGCGACACCAGATAGCCATGGTGTCGTAAGCGCAATGTTGCGCAAGTTCTTTGAAAAAAGCGATCGGGCTAATCGATCGCGCTCCTAGGAGAAAAACAATGAACGCTAGCTACGTTCTTCGCTTTTTCGCGGCCATCACGATGTTTCTGATGGTTGCATCCAGTTCTTATTCCAGCGCGCAGTCGATAACGTCGACTATCCCCGGCTGGTCCGAAAAGGCACAGACCGGGGAAATTACGATCGCGGATGTCGCCCCTTCGGGCGGCGGAGACCTTTCGACGCTCGACGCGTCGAAGGTCAAGATCAGCGACGGCACCGGCACGATCGCCGTCAAGGCGGTCGTCGGCAAGGCCGAGCCTACCAAGGCAACGGTATTCGTTGAGATGTCGGCCGGCGCGTTCGGGTCGTTCAACATCGACCTTGACGGCGACGGCGCGAACGAAGCGGTCTTTGAAATCCCGCAGCCTGACGCCGTTAAGGCGACCGCGGTGTGGGAGAAGACCAAGGAGCGCGTTTCCGAGGTCGTAGTCCCGTATACGGCCGGAACTACTTACGTGGTAGTGACGGCCAAGGGAATCGGCGATTTCACTAAGACCGCGCCGACAATCGACGGACCCGACGGCTGCTTCAAAGTGGTCGCGAGCGAGGTCAAGTCAACAAGCGTCCTTCGGGCACTCGTTGAGTTCCCGGCGTTGATCCCTGCCTCGCGTGCCATCTGCAAGGTCGGCATGAAGGTTGGATCCGACCCGCGGTCAGCGATCTTTGAGTTTAAACTGGTCTCTCGAGACCAGAAGGACAAGGAGATATTGGACGATCGCGTAAAGGCTGGTGCGGCCGCTGCTGTCAAGGTCGCCAAGCTCGAAAAAGAGCAAGCGGCTCGCGACGCGGTAAGTGGCGCGAAGATCGCCGCGCTCGAAGCCGAGATCGCCAAGCTGAAGGCGCCGGTGGAAAGTTTCGCCGGCACCATCCAGTCGGCCGTTGCGGCCGGCGTCAGCCCAATCGAGCAGGCGATGCTCGAGCAGGGAAATCGGATCGCCAACCTCGAGCAAGGGGTTGGCAAGCTCAAGGACGCGGTGGTGTTCCTTGACGGGCGGGTGAACAGCAACACCGCCCGGGTCGAGAATCTCGAGAAGCTGAACGCATACGCGTGCGAACAGCTCCTGGCCAAGGCCACTTCCGGAAAGAAGTGGTCGAAGTTGAGCGGACAGTTTTACGAGACCCACGGATGTGGGTCCGATCCGCGTCGCAAACAGTAAAAGATTTTCGTCAGCGCCCCGCGCTGGCATTGAGGTCCCTCCATTTCGGTGGGACCTCTATTTTTTTATAAACTCAACTCCCGGAAAACCCCAAAAGCCCAATCCGCGGAACTCCGACTTCCGAAATTTCCGAAACTCCCGAAACTTTACTACAAAAATGACGATCGTTATTTTTGTAGTAAAGGTTGAAATGACAATAGATCGATTTCATCAAATCTAAACCCCATTAATAATTCGTCGGAAGTCCGACTTCCGAAATATAAAGTCAAAAATTGCATTGTTGGATCTTCTCGACTCGGCTCGAAATTTGCGACTTCTCGACTCGGCTCGAAATTTGCGACTTCTCGACTCGGCTGGCGCCTCGCTCGAAGGATATTATTGTTCGAGCCTGCCTGCCGGTAGGCAGGCATAGTCGAGAACTACAGCACTGCGACTTCTCGACTTGGCTCGAAATCTGCGACTTCTCGACTCGGCTAGCGCCTCGCTCGAAGGATATTATTGTCCGAGCCTGCCTGTTGGAAGGCAGGCATAGTCGAGAACTACAGCACTGCGACTTCTCGACTCGGCTCGAAATTTGCGACTTCTCGACTCGGCTGGCGCCTCGCTCGAAGGATATTAACGACGCCTTCGGCGGATCTGGATCGCAGAGAGGGAAGTAGATGGAATAATAGGCATGTCAAAGCGAGTTTTTGACAAGCATATATCAAAGACACTCTTTGAAATTTTGACAATAAATGCATTTCGAGTGGTAATTATTGAAATTTTGAGTAATCAACAGGAAAATTTATCATTCGCTAATTTTAGCGGTTTTTTGTTTGAAAAGAGGATTGACCTCGATTAAAAAGTGATATATAATAAAAGGGAAGTGGGAAGATGTGGATAAAAGTGTTAAGAAAGTACTCTTTCCGTGGATAACCTTTTTAACAAACCCGCATGTTAATAGGCGAATTTAGACACACAATCGACAACAAGAAACGAGTATCTGTTCCTGCCAAAATGAGGAAAGATTTGGGTGACCATTTTGTAATCACCCGGGGACTGGATTCTTGCTTGTTCGTTTATTCTCAAAATGAATGGGAAAAGCTGGTTGCCAAGCTGTCCGAATTGCCGATGGGGAAGGCGTCAACCAGAAGTTTTGTGAGATTGATGTTGTCCGGAGCTTCCGAGGTAGAACTAGATCAGTTGGGCCGAGTATTAATCCCGGAATATTTGAAAAAATACGCCGGACTGAAAAAGAAAGCGGTGATAGTCGGGGTGCATACCAGAATGGAAGTCTGGAACGAAGAGAAATGGGATGAGTTCAAAGGCAAAGTCGAAAGCAACGCGGATGAGCTGGCAGAAAACTTGGGCGAGCTTGGAGTTTACTAATTAAATTAGATGTCATCTTGGACTTGATCCGGGATCCTAAATTTATCGTTTCCGCTTTCGCGAAAACGATAAAACTGAAATGATTCATATCTCCGTTCTTTTAAAAGAAACAATAGATTTTTTAAATCCAAAACCAGGTGGGAAATTTATCGACGCGACTTTTGGAGCCGGCGGACATAGTAAAAGACTAATCGAGAAAGTTCAGCCGGGAGGAGAAGTTTTAGGCATTGACGCGAATCTTTCCGCTGTTGGAGATTTTAGAATCAAGAATAAAGAATTACGAATTAGAGGCCTGAAACTGGTTCACGGGAATTTTCGCGATATTGGCGAACTGGCCAAACAGAACGGATTTGAACAAGTCGACGGAATATTATTTGACCTTGGGTTGTCCTCCGATATGCTGGACAACGCTCAAAGAGGGTTTTCTTTTCAGAAAAATGGCCCACTAGACATGCGGTTTGACCAGACCCAAAAAATCACCGCGGAATACATTTTAAAAAATTATGAAGATAAGCGGTTAGTAAAGATTTTTAAAGAATACGGCGAAGAAAAATTTTCAAAAAAAATCGCCAAAGCAATAGTTGTCACAAGAAAACAAACGCCACTGACGACAACCGAAGAACTCCTCGATATTATAAAGAGATCGTTGCCAGCGCGGTTCCGCCACAAAGCGGGTGACAGTGCCAGGAGAATTTTTCAAGCGTTACGCATTGAGGTAAATCAAGAACTCGAAAGTTTAGAAAAAGTTCTTCCTCAAACCCTGGATTTACTAAAATCAAAAGGAAGATTGGTGGTAATATCCTTCCATTCTTTGGAAGACCGAATGGTAAAACAGTTTTTTAAAAATCAAGCCAATCCATGCGTTTGTCCGCCGGATTTTCCGGAATGTGTCTGCGGGAAAATTTCAACGCTGAAAATTGTCACTAAAAAACCGGTCATAGTATCAGAAAAAGAGGCGTTGGAGAATTCCAGATCTCTGCCTGCAAAACTAAGAGCAGCGGAAAAAGTATAAAAAATGTCGCGAAGCGACCCAATGATTTTGAGTTTTGCACTTTACATTTTGAATTTTCAAAGATACCGGTTTTCGAATTAGGGGTTTTCCTGCGCCTAATTCGAGATTCGAGATCTTTCTCGATCCGCAGGACCAGCCAATGCTGGTAAGAAACAAAAATATTCTGCGTTTTTAGATAGAACGCAAAGTTGAAAATAAAAACAAACCCTCGCTGTATTTAAAAATCGTGTTCATTCTTCGTATCAAGCAACCCTTCTTTGCAAAAAGCTACGGAGGATTCTCGCAGTTTTAGCCTCCGCGAAAAAATTGCGGAGAAATAGAGCGGAGGAAAACAAAAATTTATTTACTTTACTATGACAATGGGTAAGCACAAATCCGCGTTAAATTATATAATGCGATGTCCTCGTTATTCGAAAAGAACTCCGGTAAAAAGTGTTCGAACGAAGTGGGGATCTTCTTCAGGAAAATTGGTTTTGGGTCAAAAGAGTTTGACTATCACTCTTTTGGCTTTACTTTTTGCAGGCGTCTTTTTTCATTTAATGCTGATAAATTCAAGAGTATCCAAAACTTTCCAAGTTGAAGAATTAAGTCAAAAAATGGTCGAACTGCAAAAGATACAGGCATATTTGGAAAGAGAAGCGGCCGATCTGCAGTCGATCCAAAGTATTCAGGAAAAATTGAATGTTAGTGAATTTATTCCGACCACAGATGTAAGTTATCTTTCGGAGCAAGATTACGCACTTTTGGAAAGCGGAAGCAATAACCCCTAAGATTTTTTCCCCCTTCAAAGGAGGGTTTTTGGGGGGGTGATTGATATTTTTACCCCAACCTTACCTCCCTCTTAAGGGGAGGAAGGAGTCGCTTATGATCAGCCGCACTCGAGACGATTCTTATAATCTAAGAATCTTTTTATTAATGTTAATAAGTTTAATTTTGGTCGGACTCATTGGCGTTCGATTATTTGTCTTGCAGGTGTTTTCCTACGATTATTATTCGTCTTTGGCCCGGAGCCAGCACCAACTTTCCAAAGAGTTGGTGCCAAGACGCGGGGAGGTTTTTATTTCCGATCGGTATTCTCAGCATCCGTATCCGGTTGTGGTGAATATCAATGAGCCGTTGTTGTCTGTAGACCCGCAACAGATAACCAACGCGCTAGAATTGGCGAAATATTTAGCTACCGCTTTGGAAATGGACGTAAAATATGTGTTAGAAAAGATTTCTGACACATCGCGTAAATATGTCGTCGTTGCTAAACAAGTCCCGGAAGATAAAGCTAAAGAAATTTCTGAAATGGGATTTTCGGGGGTTTATTTTGAAGATCAAATTTTTCAAACATACCCGGAAGCAAATCTTGCCTCACAGGTTTTGGGGTTTGTTGCGTTTGACCAAGACAAAAGAAGTGGCCGATACGGTATTGAGCGGTATTTTGATGAGGATTTGGCCGGGATTCCAGGATTTTTACAAACTGAAACCGGACTGCGACTCGGTTTAACGGTTTCTTCTGATGGTGAGGAAAAAGTCGTGCCTGCCCGAGATGGTTTGGATCTGGTGCTAACCATGGATCGGGCGATACAATATAAAGTCGAAGAGGTCTTGAAAAAAACAGTCGACACGCATAGCGCCAAGAGCGGGAGTGTGATTGTCCTGGATCCAAAAACCGGAGCGGTGCTGGCTATGGCTAACTATCCAAGTTTTGATCCGAACCAGTTTAATTTGGAAGAAGACGCCGGTGTTTATAGTAATAAATCTATTCAAGAAGCTTACGAGCCCGGTTCGGTAATGAAACCGATCACCATGGCAAGTAGCCTTGAAGAAGGAGCGGTGACGCCGGATATGACTTTTGACGACCCAGGATTTGTCACTTTGGAAAAATTTACTATACGAAACTCGGAAAATAAAAAATATGGCACGGTAACAATGACGCAAGTTTTGGAGGAGTCTATAAACACCGGCGCGATTTTTGTCGAACAACAGCTGGGACACGATAAATTTGAAAAGTATATGGAAAATTTCGGCTTTGGAGAATCGACCGATATAACGTTGCCGTTTGAAGCCCCTGGAGACATTTCCAATCTTTATCGGGGAGGGGATTTGTATCCGGCCACAATTTCTTATGGGCAAGGAATGACCGCAACTCCGCTACAGTTGGTTTCTGCGTACGCGGTTATTGCCAATGGCGGAAAACTTTATAAACCATATATTGTTGACCGGGTGATTGATGGCGAGGGAAATATCGAAAAAACTGAACCGGAAGTTGTTCGAGAGGTCATCTCACCGCGCACAGCAAGCACCTTGGGGGCAATGATAGTTTCAGTGGTGGAACATGGGCATGGAAAGCGCGCCGGGGTGCCTGGATACTTTATCGCTGGTAAAACCGGAACCGCGCAAGTGGCGTCCAGTGATCGAGTTGGATACGATCCGAACAAGACAATTGGTTCGTTTATTGGGTTTGGCCCGATTGATAACCCGGTATTTACAATGATTGTAAAGATCGATGAGCCACAAGGGGTGCGGTTTGCGGAAAGTACGGCGGCGCCTGCTTTTGCCGAGATTGCGCAGTTTATATTAAACTACTATCAGATACCAGCGAGCAGAGGACCAGCGCAGAATTAATATCTCAAATGAAAAATATTCTACAATTAATCTTAAAATATTTAGCCAAGACTATTTTATGGCGCCATAAACCTGTTGTGGTGGCAGTCACAGGGAGCGTAGGCAAGACCGGGACCAAAGCAGCAATCGCCACGGTTTTGAGGCAGAGCTTTTTTGTTTGGGAAAACAGTGGAAACTATAACAACGAAATCGGAACGCCACTGGCTATTTTGGGATCAGAGAGTCCGGGGAAAAATATTTTTTTATGGATAAAAGTTTTTATCCGATTTTTATATTTATTGGTCACTCCTCGCTACCCGCAAGTATTAGTTTTGGAAATGGCGGCTGACCGCAGAGGTGATATTAAATATCTGACAACCATTGCTCGGCCGCATATTGCGGTGGTAACTCGCATTTCAGAGGCGCACACAGAATTTTTAGGTGATCTAGAATCGGTACAACGGGAAAAGGCTGAATTGGTCAGGGCCTTGCCACATGGCGGTGTAGCCATACTTAACGCGGATGATCATCGTGTGATGGCTATGAAAAATTTATTTTTTGGGAATACCATAAGTTTTGGTTTAAGGGAGGATGCTGTGGTAAGAGCTGTCGACATAAGAACAAGACAAGAAGCTGATTCAAATCTAAAAAATCCAGAACAAGCGATTGGTTTGAATTTTAAAATAAAAAGTCGAGGAACAAGCAGGTCAGTTTTTATTCCCGGCGTAGTCGGACGGGCGAATGTTTATGTGTTACTGTCAGCGTTTGCTGTCGGGTTGAAGTTTGGTTTAAAACCCGACGAAATCGTAAATGCGTTTGTAAATTTTTCTCCACCACCGGGACGATTGCGTCCTTTGGCGGGGATAAAACATACGGTGATTATAGATGATACGTACAATTCTTCTCCGGAGGCGGCGTTTGAATCGTTAAGGGCGTTGACAGAAGTGAAAGGCCGGCGACGGATTGCAGTTTTGGGCGATATGTTGGAGTTGGGAGAATTTACGGAAAGTTCTCACAGAAAACTGGGACGGATGGTGAAAGATTTAAGGTTGGACTTGTTATTCACAGTCGGCGCGCGCGCAAAATTTATCGCTGATGAGGCAAGGAAAAGAAAGTTCGGAAAAACAAAAATTCGAGAATTTAACAGTTCTATTGAAGCGGCGGTTCCTATTCAAAATCGGCTCAAAGAAGGAGATGTGGTACTGGTTAAAGGCTCGCAAGGTATCAGGATGGAACGAATTGTTTTGGAGATTATAGATGATCCCGAGCGGGCAAGCGAGCTGTTATGTAGACAGAGTCGAGATTGGCTGCGAAAGTTTTGATTAGCTCATTTTATCAAATTTATTATTTCCGGCAGAATACTCAAGCTTTTAAAAGCGGGAGGTTGATAAGGCCTAATAGTTATATCAGAGTAGTAACTGTTCCGGTTTTTGGACGTCTTAAATAATGAGGGGCAGGATTTTTAGTTTGTTATCAGCGGTATATTTATGCGATCGTTAACCAGAGAAACGATAAAAATATATTGGCAACACGGCAAGAAATACAAACTTGCGCTTTTTTTAATGGCCATTGGGACTGTCGGGGTTTCTGGTTTCGAGGTCGTTATTCCTTTTTGGTATAAAAAATTGTTCGATACGATCGCTTTAAATGATTTCGCTCTTGCTCCGGAGCTTTTAAAAATTATAACGGCGGTATGGTTTTTATGGATGGGGGTATGGCTGTCACGTCGGATAAGGGATTTTGTCACCGCCTATTTCGAAGCAAGAATGATATCAAACTTACTAAACACCTGTTTTGATTATTTGCACGGGCATTCTTACAGTTTTTTTTCCAACAATTTTGTCGGGTCTTTAGTTCGAAAAGTAAACCGCTTTGCCCGTTCGTTTGAAGAAATAACAGATCAGACGCTAATCCATCTCGGCAACACTGGGATTCATGTTGTTTTGGTAATAATAATTTTATTTACTCGTCATTGGATTTTGGGCGCTGGAGTTTTGATTTGGGCGATTGTGTATATTTTCTTCGGATACAAATACACAATGTTTAAAATTCGTTACGATCGGGAAAAAGCGGCGCAAGACTCGGTGGTCACAGGGGTAATGGCAGACACCGTAACCAATCAGATGAATCTAAAAATGTTTGGGGCGCGAGACCGAGAGTTTGAAAATTTTAAAAAAACCACAGATGATTTGTATTACAAACAAAAAAAGGCATGGTACCTGGGAAGTTTCGCCGAGGCGATTCAGGGTTTTTTGATGGTCGCTTTGGAGTTTATGGTTTTGTATATTGCCATAAAATTTTGGCAAAGAGGATTGTTTACCATTGGTGATTTTGCTTTATTACAATCGTTTGTTATTGGACTGTTTTCCCGTTTGTGGAATATTGGCAACTCGATCCGGAGAGTGTTTGAGCGGTTTGCCGATGCTGATGAGATGACAGAAATTTTAATAACTCCTCATGGTGTGAAGGATTTACCAAGGACAAAAAATTTATTGGTGACGAATGCTAGGATAAATTTTAAAGATGTCAGTTTTGGCTATCACGACGAACTCATGGTGTTTGATAAATTTAATCTGGAAATAAAACCAGGCGAGCGGACCGCGCTGATCGGCACTTCGGGTGGCGGTAAAAGCACGATTGTAAAATTGCTGTTGCGCTTCCATGATATTAATAGCGGTCAAATATTGATTGATGGTCAAAATATCGCAAACTTTAACCAAAATAGTTTGCGTAGGTCTATCGCCATGGTGCCACAGGACCCAATACTGTTTCATCGGTCGTTGATGGAGAATATCCGGTACGCACGGCCTGAAGCGACCAAAGAAGAGGTAATTCGCGCGGCAAAACTCGCCCACGCGCATAAATTTATAATCAAGTTCCCACAAGGTTACGAAACTTTTGTCGGTGAGCGGGGAATAAAACTTTCCGGCGGGGAAAGACAGCGTGTGGCTATTGCCCGGGCGATTATTAAAAACGCGCCAATTTTAATTTTGGACGAGGCGACATCTTCACTGGATTCCGAGTCAGAGAAATTTATTCAAGACGCAATGAAGAAACTGATGAATAATCGTACAACAATAGTCATTGCTCATAGACTTTCAACCATTATGCAGATGGATCGGATTGTAGTTATTGAAGATGGAAAAGTTAAAGAGCAAGGTAAGCATAAAGAATTGCTAAAAGCACACAAAGGAACATATCAACGGTTGTGGGAGATCCAGGCCGGCGGGTTTGCGTGATCCATAAGTAAATGTTGGGTTGTATCTTCCGTTTTATTTTCATTATTTTTTTATATCCTTGACTGAAGAAAACCATAACAATTGACGGTCGTCAATTGTTATTGTACGATAAAGTTAGTCAAATCTTATGATTAGAAAAAAAGAATCGAATGTAAACAAAATATTAAATTTTTTGGAGGAAGGTTTTGAGTATTTGCCAGCACCTTTTGAAACTCCGTACAGTTATATTAGAAGGATTAACAGAATGCCGTACAAGAACTATTACAATACAGTCCGTCAGATGAAAAAGCGTTCGGTTGTTAAAGTTTTTGAGAAAAATGGGAAAAAGTTTATCAAGCTGACGAAAAAAGGACAGTTGGAAGCCCTTTTGTACCGGATGCACATGAATAAACAAGAAAAGTGGGATGGTAAATGGCGTGTGGTAGTTTTTGATATCCCAGAGCGATCGTGAGCGCAAAGAAGTCTGTTAAGGAGCTTGTTGAAAAGAGAAGGTTTTGTAAAATTTCAAAACAGCGTCTTTATAAGCCCGAATAAGTTAAATCGGGATGCGATTGAGTACCTTAAGGAGACTAAATTGATAGGATTTATTCGTATTTTGAGGATTGATGAAATAGATGACGACCGAGAACTTAGAAAAGTATTTAATATAAAATAGAAGCATTCATTTTACAATAACAATTGACGACCGTCAATTGTTATTGTAAAGGTGTTATTGTAGAGGGGATTTTATTGACATACCGTTATATTTTTTTCTTGAATTATTTTTTGGAATTAGTTAGAATAGTTGGGATCTATATGGCCCTATCGTCTAGCCCGGTCTAGGACACCAGGTTCTCATCCTGGTAACACGGGTTCAAATCCCGTTAGGGCTACCAAAATCGCAATCAGGTTTTCTGGTTGTTTTTGTTTGATTTATTTAAAATATTTATTATATATAGGACTTACGCACTTGATGAGCGTCTTTCAGCGCTTCCGGCACAATATTTAACAAAAGAATCCGATTTAATCATCACAACCAGCCCAGAAACAAGCTGAAAGCCGGAAGGCACCCATCGAAACACATGAAGCGCGTAGGTCCTATATATAATAAATTTGTTAGAAGTAATGATAAATTTATGTCACAACTAACAAAAACATATACCGACAAAAATGAAACCGGATGTTGTCCAGTACCAAATGTTTCGGAATGGGATGGTGCTGAAGTTGTCTGGGAGAATAAAAGAAGGATCTTGTCTAGAATAGCGTAGTCGTTCTATGCTGGTTCTATGACCAAGCGGTTGATTAAAAACAGTAAATTATCAAATAGGCAATTAGGCAAGCTAGCTGATTTCTTCGTGCCGGAGGCACCGG
>Ga0210057_1009773_pt1 | contig 11013 bp, 5 predicted proteins | sample CryGeyCG2114_010_2_FD_183968 | JGI IMG/M metagenome (GOLD analysis project Ga0210057, IMG submission 183968) | Groundwater microbial communities from aquifer - Crystal Geyser CG10_big_fil_rev_8/21/14_0.10 (SPAdes) (version 2) | ecosystem: Environmental > Aquatic > Deep subsurface > Groundwater ...
TCCCGCCGCTAATTTCAAGTCGTCAAAAGCAGACAGAGCATTGTAATGAGCAACAACTTTATTTCTAAAATCTCTAATTGCACTTACTGCAGTCAATACAATTGAATCCTCAGAGGCTATTCCATTTGTATAATTAATATACAAACCATCATGAAAATATTGAGAGCCTAATGAAAGACTCTTGTAATTTTCAAAAACATCAAGTGATGATTGTAATGAATCAAGCTTTGAAATAGCAGTTTTCTTAACTTTTAAAATAGTTGTTAAACGCTCTAAACGAGTAATTTCCATTTCATTTTTAGCAATCTTAACTCTTCTCTTATAAGAAAAATTCAATCCTTCAAATGTAATCAAAGACCATTTCACGGCCTTTACATTCTTAATTGAGGCATCGTACAAGTTTTCCAACATCTCTACTTCATCACTATTTTGTCGAGCAAAGTTTTCCAATCTTTCAAGATCAGTATTTTGAATAAATCGATCATTGATCTCGTTAGGAACTTGCTGAAGCTCAACTTTTGAATCATTTATATCACGAGAAACCATAGTTCTAAGCGCCGCGAGCTCTTCAACAAAAAGATTGTAAATATTTATTTTTTCAATATTTAAACCAATGATCGTTTTTGTTACTTCATCTTTACGAGCTTGAGAAATCTCTTCTCTTGTTTCAAAAGAAGATAGCTGAGCTTTGTAGACATCAATTTCAAGATCGATGGTTTTCAAGATGACTTCGTGGGTAACAATATCAAAGTACAAATGAGCAATTTCATTGTTTAACACTTTAAGAGCGCGTGTATAGTTATTGTATTCAGCTCTTCTCAAAGAAACATTCTTTGAAATGTTATAAAGATGAGTTGGGATTGATAAGACGGCGTTTACGGCCATCGGAACCCAAAGGTAATTTAAACCTAAGGCCAACCCTAAGACGTGCCCCGTTGTAAGAGGATTCAATCCGGCACGAGCAACAGAAACTCTTCTTTTTGCTATAATGTAGTTTTCAAAGGCAATGTCGAGATCTTGGTTTCGCTCTTCAGCGAGTGACTTCAACATTTTTAAATCCATTTTTGAATTATCAACTTGAACATAACTGTTAAGCTCATTTGAGAGATTCCCAAGAACCTCTCTTGCTTGAACACTCGTGATCAAGAACGATAAGAGCACAATTTTCAATAAACTTTTCATAAACATCCCCACCCTCTAAAATTATGCTCTTGGAATTTGATTAGTGATCATATAAGCACCAATCGTTCTCTTAAGTTTGATATACTTAAGTTCCAATTCATATTGGAGGCGACGTTGTTCTCTTTTTGCTACAAGTAAGTTCAATTCAGCTTTCTTCACTTGGATAAAAGTTCCAAGAAGATCATCGTAGTTTGCCAATGCTCTAGCATATTCAGTCTCAGACATTTCAAGAAGCTTAGCTTGAAGGGCCATTTTCTCTTGATGCTTAGCGATTGTCTCGTACTGAGCAGCAATTTGATTTTTTGTTTCATAAACAGTTTTAGTTCTTTCATGCTCAATTTTTTGAACTTCATGTTTTGCAATTGAAACACGAGCAAAGTAATCAAAACCAACCCCACCCCAAGAAATCCAAGAAACAGCTACGCCTCTTTTGGTTTTCTTAGCAGCAGATATCAAATAGGCGAATTGATCCACTTCTTTTGAATTCTCAACAGCAATTGTCATGGCATCTTGTACGCTCTCAGGAAAACCAATTCCTGCGTTGTAAAAGCTCTCTGGCTCAAGTTCTAAGTCTTCATTATTATCAACTTGAAGGATAAGCTTAAGAGCAAACTCTTCAGCCTTTAGCATTTCCTTTCCATTGACCAATTGAGTTTTGGCATTGATGACATCACGTTGAGTTGAATAATATTCAGCAAAATCGATCGAACCAAGATCATAGGCTTCTTGGCTTCTCGCTGCAATTTGATTTCTAATTTCGAGTTCTTCTCCAAGAGTTGAAATCATTTCTTCGTGATACTGGTGTAAAAAATAGTTCTTCTCAAGATCTTCAAGAAGGTTCTTTTTAACGATGGTTTGGTTGATGTCAGCTGCTACTGCGAGGTCTTTAGAAGCGGCGGCATCAAAGAATCTTTGTGGTTCAGGAATGATTGAACGTAAAACTAAATATTGATAATCGAAAAGGAGAATATCAATACTGAAACTTGGCAACAACTGTAGGGTTTTTACTCTGGCCTGGTTTTGGGCCATAACATACTTCTCATAAGCGATAGAAACAGAAATATTGTCATTAACCACTCTGTCTTTTGCAAGGCTTAGAGTTAATCTCTCTGCTCCAAAGCTTGGTAAAGCTAGGAATTGGAATAAAACAAGAAAAGCTGCCAAATTTGACTTCATAATTTATGCCCCCGACACATCACAATATATTCAAGACTCATTACAACAAAATGAAAACGATTGATAGTCCCATTTTTTAAAAATTACTTTTTTACCCACCAATAAGTGGTATACCCCGACTCAAAGGATTCGATGAAACCGCTTTTAACTGCAAATTCCTCAACCTTTCGTGTCCAATTTAAGTCGTCATTATTTTCAGGATCAAAGCTTGAAAGTAGAGAAATTTCAAAGGCTTGATCAAGATCACTTCCCATAAGAACTGCCTTTCCCATGCAACGATAATCACCATGTTGATAGGCCAGTCTATAAGTAAAGAAATCTTCACCGCTCTTTTGCCATTGGCAAGATTCATTGGGGCCCAAAACAAAACTTGGAATTTGCACAATTGGTCTATTCAAATCAAACGTTACAAGTTGACCTAACTCTTCAATAGATTGGCGAGAATAGAACAGTCCCTTTTTGCTGATAAAGGAAGGTTTAAAGCCAGCAGGAATGGGTAGCTTCTTTAAGAAAGAACCATTCCATTGATAAAAGGTTTTATCAAATTGTTGATCCCAGCGTCCTCCGTTGAGAGAGTTAAAATAGACGCTTTTATCGACTTGAATTATATCTGTAACCATTTGATCTAATTGGCGAATATTGAATTGATCTCCATCTAAAAGTTCAACTGAAAAAGACTGAGGAAATTCTTCACTGACCAGCTCTTCGATAATAAGTTTTTTAAATTCAGCAGATGACCAAGTCAATTTTATTTTATAACGACGACCTAGATCTATTTTGTGTGCCTTACTCTTCGCAAGATTGAATACCACTGGAAACTGAACATCAGCATCAACGTCATTGTAATCAAATATCGCCAATGGAAATTGATAAGAACGCAAAATCAAATTTTGAGTTTTAATATTGAGATCACCTTTTAATGTATCTAAATCAAAACTTTGCTTGTTTAACAAATCAAAAAGGATCGCTTTTTGATCTTTAAAAAAAAGAAGTGATTGATCTAAGACCGCAACTTCAGATCGATCTGCAATCGCAAATAATTGAACCTCACGATTATTTAATTTTGTGATGTAAAACTTATTATTTCCACTAAAAAGAAAAAGTTCTTCTTGGTCCTTCAAAGGCTTTGGTGCTTTTTGGAAATTGATGAGTGTTCTAAGCAAACTTTCAAATTGAAGAGGTTCCCACTTTGCACCATTTAATATTGAAAATTCAGCGTTTGAGCGATCGTAGAGATAGGCTTTTCCTTTTGAAGTCAAATAGAGGTCCTCATTAAGATCAGCTTTATGTATAACGGTTTGTGTTTTAAGGTCCATAAGAGATAACTTATCCACCAACGCCATTTGATTTTCTGAAACAAATAATTGACTGGATACAGGTAAAACAATTCCGTTCAGTCCATCCTCAAGAATACCCCAACGACGTGATTGAATTACGGTGGGGTCTGCACTGAAAAAGGGCACACGTTCTAACCACTCGGTGAGTGTCAAATTCTCAGTACCTGAATCAAATTTTGACAAATGGTATTCAGGTACTTCTTGCGCACAACTATTCAAATTGAACATTTCACAATAATTATGAAAATCAGCATAAATCTTTTTGAGTTCGAGATCGATGTGAAAAGTATTGCGGCTCAACCAAAGATTATTTTTAGGAAAACAATCCGTATCGAAACATGGATTCGTAATATTTGCCTTTCTTTTCTTTAAGTTATCTAAAAGTGACTCAAACAAAGAAGACAAGAAAGTCTTATAATTTAAGCCCCATCTCTCTATGATAGAGACGTTAGGATCACTTGAGGCCAAACCTTTTGAGAATAAATAATGAATGCCATAGAGAGAAACCTCAGTCTTTTGAATTAAAAGAGAAGTTTCCTTTTGAGCACGATTCCATTTTTCTTTCATTCCAGGATTGAGACTTTCAAATTGTTGAACTAATGAATCTAAATCTTCGAACTTTTTGAGAAGTTTCGAATCTCTTGATGGTGTACTCCAATCATCCCAAGCAGAGCTTCCATTCGGACAAGAACGTTGAGAACAGTAGGCATAACCATCTTCCACGATTTTAATCCTGCCCTGAATAGCATCTACGATATCTTTAATTCCATTTTCGATAAGATTTTGTGGATCGTAATTAGTCTTCACTCTAGATAAAACAAATTGAATAAAAATTGGGTTTTGCTCTTTAAGTTTAGGGTCGTATTGCTCTAAAGAATAATCCGAATGTTTTTGAATACTCTTAAGAGAAACACTGTCACCATCATACAATACAGATCTAAAGGCCATAAAAGACTTAACGCCTTCAACTGGCCAATCCTGATCGGCCATGACTTCACGAACAAGTGCACGTACCTGCCGAGGCGTGGTAGAGGTTAAAGTATAAAGAGGAAGTCCAAAGGGATCATCAAAATTATTTTCCGAAATAAACTTAACATGATTGGACTCTTGATTTTGAGTTAGAATGAACGTACCGACTCTCAATCCTTTACGAGTGAGAGCGACCGGGTAGCCATCTCTCACGATGGTACGAGTGCTTGATAAATCCATCACATAACTTAAGGCCGTAAGAAATAGCTCATCGTTATACCATTGATTCGCTGTTGGTATTTTCTTCCATTTCCTTGGCATAGAAACGTTACTAAAAAGATTTGAAGTATCGGCCAAGGTACTTGCCATGGGAAGACCATTTATCCGAGCAAAAATCCATCTTAATCCAACAACTGCATCAGCACAGTCAGTACTCAATTTATATTTCTGAAAGAAATCTTCTTTAACGGAATCGGTAATCCATTGAGAGTATTTATTCTCCCATTCATCGCTCCATTGATTGCGAACTTCCCAAATGACTTTGTTACGTGTTCTTTTTTCACCCAATTGAGATTGCAGAACCGGCCAATAGCTCAAGCTTGATGCTTTCTCAAAGTCTTCGAACTTAAAATTGATATAATCTAGGGCTTCACTTTCTAATTTGAAATCAACTTGACTGATCTTATATTGAAAATCTCCAAATTCTTGATGATAGCTTTTGACACTAACAACTTGATTCGAAAGAGACAAAGTCACGTAATCACGGCCAGTAGAAGTCTTTTTTATCCAAAGCTCAGCACTCCACGAACGAGAACTCAAGAAGAACGTCATCATTATTGTTAATGAAATACGAAAAAATGCCACAAACAACCCCATAAGCAACAAAGAAGAAACTGAAATAATTTCAATTCTTAAACCTTAAATTGACAACGATGTCATCAGCCTAGTAAAAAATGCATAGTTTGTATTATTAAAACCTAAGGTTCTTATGAACATTCAGAAATACACTTTTTTTCCTTTAGCCTTTTCTCTTGTTTTGAGTCAGGGCTTAATGGCAAAAGATAAAAATCTACTGATTGAGATGTCTCCTTACGTATTCTCAAAAATATCTGAAGCTGATCAATTGTTTGCAAAAACTGACAAATTGAGAACTCAAGCTGGCCTATATCGTTTTAAATACAAGGAATCAAAAATTTCAACGCTATCTAAATTAGTACATGACAATTTAGAAAGATGTGGTGGTTTTCGTGTTGTTAGCGAAAATGATCGACACTCAAACCAGGTGGTAGAAAAACTTCTACGAAGTCCACCCGATTACCAAGTCAATCAATCGACTTTAGTTGAGAGTTGGTTTGAAACCATTGAACGTGCTCCCATGAATGAGATCATTACCCACCTCTCAAGCTACAAAACTCGATACTACACTTCTCCGGAAGGAATTGAAGCCATGAGATGGATTTCTCAAAAATGGCAAGACTTGACTAAAAATAGAACGGACATCAAAGTCGAATTACATAAACATAGCGGTTTCGAACAAGAAACTGTAATCCTCACAATCCAAGGAAGCGAAAATCCCGATAAGATTATTATATTGGGAGGCCATGGAGACTCCATCAATACAGACAATGAAGGACCGACTTCAATAGCTCCCGGGTCAGATGATAATGCAGCAGGAATTGCAGTTTTAAGTGAAATTTTAAGACAAGTTGTTCTCCATAATTATCGCCCTAAGAATACTATTCAGTTTATCGCTTATGCCGCTGAAGAAGTCGGAATACGTGGGTCTTATGATCTCGCTCATTTTTATGCTCAACAAAGAAAAAATGTTATTGGAGTCATGCAGTTTGATGGAACAAATTATACTGGCCAAACTTTTGATATGGCCTTGATTGCTGACAATACAAATAAAGCTCAAAATTTGTTTGTCGCTTCACTGATAGATACCTATCTTAAAGTAAGTTGGAAATATGATGAATGCCACTACGCTTGTTCAGATCATGCCGCCTGGAACTATGAAGGATACTCTGCAAGTTACCCGGTTGAAACAATAGGGAGTGAACAAAATCCTTATATTCATACACCAAAGGACACTTTTGATAAGTCCAATTTTGATACAGAACACGCAGAAATCTTTCTGAAACTAGGAATCGCCTATCTCATTGAATTGGATCAATAATGTCGAAACTTATTTTAAAAACAAAAAAGATTATTCAATACTCACTGGATTCAAAGCCTGTCAGATCCATACGTAAAAAAGCTTATGATCAAAAATTTTCGAACAACCAGTATTTGAATTTATTTCGTGGAGTCTACCAAAGCTTTGCTGATGCCGAGAAAGCTTCCCTTGATGGTCAAAAGCCCGCAAGCTATGACAATAAAGATTCTGCTTCCATGTATAAAGATTTTGCGACAAAACTATTCCCGCAAGACTATCCCAATCTCTTTTGGCTTCAAAATAAATTAAGTACTGTTAGCTCGGTTTATGATTTTGGGGGGCATATAGGAGTCAAATACTATAGTTACAAGTCCAAAATTGATTTGCCTAATAATTTTAAATGGTTTGTTCATGATTTGCCTGCAGTCATGAATGAAGGGAGAGCCTTTGCTTTAAAACAAGGGGTTCAAGATCAACTTTTTTTTAGTGAAACGTTGAAAGACATAGAAAAGATTGATTTTTTGATGGCGTTAGGTTCACTTCAATATGTCGACATTTCATTTCATGAAATTTTAGCACCACTTAGTAAAAAACCTAATTATATTCTTGTCTCTATTCCCTCGAGCAAGAAGCCTACCTATTATACTGTAAATTCAATTGGAACTGCTCAGTGTCCCTATATCATTCGCAATGAAGATGAATTTATTCAGTCAATTCTTAAATTTAATTATAAATTAGTTGATCGATGGGACATCCCTAACAAAAAATGCGAAATCCCTTTCCACGATGACTATAGTTTACATTCTTATACTGGCTATTTTTTTAGTTTAGATTAAATTCGAGAACACTATCTTCTCGACCGTTAGCGTCTTGAGTCATTAAGATATCGGGCTCAATCCCTACACCTTCAATGATTTGACCTGAAGCCGTCCAAACTTTACAAGCAGGAACAACAAAAATATGCTGGCCATCAAAAACGGTATATTCTCTAGGGTCACCAACTCCACCGTGAGTTTTTTCACCATAAAGTTTGGCCCGTTTAAGATCTTTCAATACCGATGCCATTAGATCGCAAGATGAGAAACAACCTGGACCAATCAAAACGTTTAAATGATTTTTTAAAAATCGTGGTCCAGGGTTAAGAGACTCCGTTATCTTTTCCGCCCAAGGATTTGTTGTATTTAAAAATTGATACAAGGACCTTTTGTAACCATACTCAGTTTTTTTTAAATATTGATATTGATAAATGTCTACCTTTTTAGAAAAGAAAAAAGAGAGAGCATATTTTAATTCATCATCTCCGCCTCCGCCATTTTCTCTGAGGTCGAGAATGATTTGATCATTATCATTGACAGCATTAATAGCTTTATCAAATTGCGCTTTGAATCTGTTAAGAATGACTTTTCTGCTCTCTGACTCATTTTCCTGACACCAAAAACTCCAAAGTTCTATTAATACTTTGGATTTTGATATTCGCCGACTTCTGACACATTGAGGTCCCTGGGTTTCGAGCAAAGTCGATTTTAATTGAATTTTTAAGATTCTGTTTGAAGAATCTTTTACTTTTATCATTTTTATTTTTTCTTGATTTAAGGATCTGAATAACCGGTAACGCCTTCCCCAATCTGTTGAAGCATGGACAGACCATTTCATTTGAAGCAACCACTTCTCTACTTCAACATCATCAATTTCGATAATTTTATATTTGTCTTGCTTTAACTGAGGAAGGCATTGATCACATTTTCGGATGTACTCTGAACTCGGATAAAACTCTATTCCATTTGTATGAACAGGTTGGTTGACTTTCGATTTAATTGATAAATGGCCATCATTCATTTGATTTAATAAGTTACTTATTTTTTCTAAATCGTCAGATCCTTTGGCATCTGAGAGTGTTTTAATTTTATTCAAGATTTCTCGTTTTTGATCTTTATGATTCAACTCAAGATTAGCATATTGATTTTCTAATAAATATATTATGCTCGATTCATCTCGTTGGTATTGAATAATGAAGAAAATACTAAGAAGAGTTAATAGGCCTATGAAAAATTTAAGGACGCGGGCCATATAACATTCCACTTCCAAAAAAAGTATAAAAGACATTTTGCGGGTGATTTGGATCTATCGTAATTGATCTTCCATTCTGCTGATAATGAACGGTCTCATTATTTTGCCAAGTCGTACCACCATCAGTCGAATAGAGTGCTCCTCCCTCTCCCCATTGTCCATCAAGTTGCCAGAGTCCATTGACATATACATTTTGAGGATCGTCTTGATCGATTACAACCGATAAAGGGTGTGTATATTGTTGGAGACGACTCCAAGTTTGACCACCATTTGTCGTTTTCCATGCACCCGTCGCTAGCCAATTTCGATTATTTTCATAATCAATAAGCCACATTTGTTGACGATTACTGCCAACAGAAAAGTCGATAGCAAATCCAGTGGGATAATACCAAAGTTTTTCTTGTGCACTTACACCTGAGGGTCTCTGAACTGTTCCGCGAAGAAGTGTCCATTGATTGGTTGAATTGTTTAACTTATAGATTCCAGTTCCTAGTGAGTTGGTGAAATCAGGTGCATCTCCAGATAAGAGAGCATAGACATCTCCGTTTTCTGGATCAACTTCAATTTGTGGAATGATTTTAGTCCCATTTGGAAATCCTGAATTATAATAACTCCAGGTGACTCCACCATCATTTGATCGAGCAACTCCATCTCCTTGACTACCTCCATAGAGAATTTTTCGGATATGATCGAAACCGACAGATAAAAATTGGCGATTATATGTCGCATTATTTGGAGTCAATCGCTTCCAACTTCTACCTCGATTTGAAGAAGAGTAAATTCCTCCTTCACTCTTCGTAGCATTCGCATGCCAACTAATGGGATAATCGTGCTCCGCTCCAGAGGCAGCATAAACCAATTGGTCATTGTCTGGATCAAAGGCATAGTCGTAGAGACTATTATATCCAGCAGATATAACTCTAAACGTATTGCCTCCATCTTCAGAAACAGTTCCTGAAATATCGGCCATTGCAGCATAGGCAATTTGAGAATTCTGTGGATGAAACTTAAATTTATAAACAGTTGTTACTTCGAGACCTGTTGATGCCCATTTTTTACCAGAGGTTCGATTTCCGGTATCAGCAAATTGAGTGAATGGGGCTTGCCAATGCTCTCCACGATCTTTTGAAGTATGTAAAAAGAAATACCCTGTTCCTCCCATTGATGCGGGAGAACGTTGGTGAAGATCAAAACTTTCGTAACCATTATCATACCAACCAATTTCTAATGCTGGAGCACTATATTCGAGGCGGCTCGCATCCCATGGTCTAAAGGGATTAATATCCCAATTCATTTGGAAGAGCTGTAATGTCCAACTTTGTCCCGCATTTTCACTTCTCCAAACCTTTGTTCCATATTGTCGAATCCAATGAGTTGATCCTGTAACAACAAGTGAGTCTGAATTATTCTCTGCCATTTTTAAATAATCGCCACCTTCTTTGCCTGTATTAATGAAATTAAAATTATTCTGGGCCACCCATACAAATCCACAATGAGCATAGTGATCATTCAGAGCACTCGCTCCCCAATCATTTAAGTAACGAGCAACTGATTGACAGGCGTTTTGTCCATCATTATCAAGAATTGCAAAAGTAACCTTACTTCGATCACGACCAGCAGTGAAGGCCCGAATTTTTGCAGTCCCAGCGGAATAGACCTTAGTCCAATTCACGCCAAGATTATTGGACTTCCAAATACCTTCGCTCGTTGCATGATAAAGAATTTGCCCATCTTTATGATAATCAATATAAGTTCCTTTTGACTCTCCACTTATTCCGCTAAGCTTATTCCATGTCACTCCGTTATTTCGACTCTGCCAAAGGCCTTTATTAGTGCCTGCATAAATATAATTTTTGTCGTAACTATGCGGTCGCCAGTAAAGAATTTTCTCTCCTGAGACCAATCTAAAATCAACTTGGGCCCAAGTTTTTCCAGCATCTGTACTGCGTACAACATCTCGAGCACCTGGTGCGTGCAACAAAACCATAGGGTCAGCAGTAAAACCTACTCCAACAGAGCTCTTAAGATCTGAAGAAAAAGTTGTTTCAAAGTGATGTACAGGCTCCCAAGTAAGCCCTCGATTGGGACTGCGATAGAGAGTCCCCATATCTGTTCCAACCATCCAGA
>Ga0210057_1009774_pt1 | contig 11013 bp, 8 predicted proteins | sample CryGeyCG2114_010_2_FD_183968 | JGI IMG/M metagenome (GOLD analysis project Ga0210057, IMG submission 183968) | Groundwater microbial communities from aquifer - Crystal Geyser CG10_big_fil_rev_8/21/14_0.10 (SPAdes) (version 2) | ecosystem: Environmental > Aquatic > Deep subsurface > Groundwater ...
TTTTGATTATTACTACAAGCCAAAAACAAAAATAAAACTTCAACAATTTAAAGAAAAACAAAAAGAAGTATTTTTACAGCAATTAGAATTGGCTCGAGAATTAAATTTACCAGTAATTTTTCACTGCCGAATGGCCCACGACGACCTAATTAATGAATTAACCCACTGTTCACACACAGGAATTAAGAAGAATGATGAATTAGAAATAAAAGGTGTGATACATTGTTTTACTGGAACTCAAGAACAGGCAGAAAAATATTTAGAAATGGGGTTTTACCTTGGTTTCGACGGTTTAATTTTTAAAATGGACTCTGAGAAAATAATTAAAAAAACCCCCTTAGAAAGAATTTTAGTAGAAACTGATTGCCCTTACCTTACGCCTCCGCAGGAAGTTGGCCGCAACGAACCAGTTTATGTAAAATATATTGCTGAAAAAATTTCCAAAATTAAAAATTTAACTTTTAAGGAAGTTACCAAAGTTACTACTCAAAATGCAAAAAAGTTATTTAAAATCTAAAAAAATTCCTCATTGGTATGTAATTACTGGTGGGCCATCCTCGGGGAAAACAACCATTCTCAAAGAATTTAAAAAGATGGGTTATACCATATATCTTGAAGCAGCCAGAGTTCTTATTGACCAAGAAATGACTGAAGGTAAATCGCTGAAAGAAATTAGAGGTAATGAAGCAGAATTTCAAAGAAAAGTTTTAAAAATCAAAATAGATGTAGAAAAAACAGCTCCAAAAGATAAGGTGGTTTTTTTTGATAGGGCAATTCCAGATAGTATCGCTTACTATCAAATTTGTGGATTAAGTCCGAAAGAAGTTCTTAAATTTTGCCCAAAAAGAAAATATAAAAAGATATTTTTCTTGGAACAACTTCCATTTGATCAAGATTATGCCAGGATTGAGGATAATAAAAGCATAAAAAAATTGAACAAACTTTTAAAAGAAAGTTATGAAAAATTAGGATATAAAGTAGTAACTATTCCAGCAGCATCTGTTAAGAGAAGAGTTAAAAAAATTTTAACTGAAATAAGGAATTGCTAAAATTAAAAATTTAAGATATGAAGAAATATCAGAAATCACTACAAAAAATACTAAAAAACTATTTAATATCTAATTATGGAAACCTACAATCCTCAAAAAACTGAAAAGAGGTGGCAAAAAATCTGGGAAGATAATGGAGTTTTTCTGGTTGATTTAAAAAAAACAAAAAAACCTTATTATAACTTAATGATGTTTCCTTATCCTTCTGCCGAGGGGTTGCATGTGGGGAATGTCTATGCTTTTACCGGTTCTGATATCTATGGCCGTTTTAGAAAAATGCGAGGGTATGATGTTTTTGAGCCGATTGGTTTTGATGCTTTCGGGATTCATTCGGAGAATTTCGCCATCCAAAAAGGAATCCACCCCCAGATTTTAATTAAAAAAACGTAGCTAAATTCCGCCAACAGTTAAAGAACCTTGGCTGTCTTTTTGACTGGAGGCACGAGGTGGATACTACTCAGCCAAATTATTATAAATGGACGCAGTGGTTATTCATTCAACTGTTTAAAGCAGGTTTAGCTTATAGAAAAAAAGCGCCTGTTGACTGGTGCCCTTCTTGTAAAACTGTTTTGGCCGACGAGCAGGTGATAGGTGACAGATGCGAGAGATGTGACGCTCAAGTTATTCAGCAAGAAACAGAGCAATGGTTTTTAAGGATTACAGATTATGCTGAAAGATTATTAAAAAATTTGGATTGGATTGACTGGTCGGAAAAAACTAAGATTACCCAAAAAAATTGGATTGGTAAATCAGAAGGAGCCGAAATTAAATTTAAAATTCAAAATGCTAAATTCGAAATCCCGGTTTTTACTACTAGGCCAGACACTTTATTTGGTTGTACTTATTTAGTGGTAGCACCAGAACATCCTATTGTTGATAATTTAAAATCTAAAATTACAAATTACAAATTTGTTAAAGATTATATTGAAAAGTCAAAAAAGAAAACCGAAAGAGAAAGGATTTCAGAAATAAAAGAAAAAACCGGAGTAGAGATTAAGGGCATAAAAGTTGTAAACCCCGTTAATAATAGAGAAATTCCTATTTTTATTGCAGATTATGTTTTAATTCACTATGGTACGGGAGCCATAATGGCAGTTCCTTGTCACGATCAAAGGGATTTTGATTTTGCCGGCAGATACAATCTAGCGATGATTGAAGTGATAAAGCCATACTCTGAAAAAAAAGAACTTCCCAAAGAAACGTCGCTCGTGGTTTCAGACGGCAGATTCAAACAGGCCTACGAAGGAAAAGGAATTTTAATAGATTCGGGGAGATTTAATGGATTGGATTCTAAAGTTGCCAAAGAAAGAATAACCGAATGGTTAGAAAAAAAAGAGCAGGCAAAAAAAGCAGTTTATTATAAAATTCGTGATTGGTTAATCTCTAGACAGAGGTATTGGGGAGTGCCTATACCTATGATTTTTTGCCAGAAATGCGGCTGGCAACCGGTGCCAGAAAAGGATTTACCGGTTCTACTTCCATTTGTTAAAAATTTTAGGCCGAAAGGTACAGGAAAATCACCTTTAGCAACAGTAGATGAGTTTGTTAATACAACTTGTCCAAAATGCAAAGGCCATGCCAAGAGAGAAACAGATGTTTCTGATACTTTTTTAGATTCTGCTTGGTATTTTTTGCGATATCCTTCAACCGATTTTGACAATGAACCATTTAACAAAAAACTGACGAAAAAATGGCTGCCGGTTAACATGTACATTGGCGGTCAAGAACACGCTGTTTTACATTTGATGTACAGCCGTTTTATTACGATGGCTTTGAATGATTTAGGATTTGTTGATTTTGATGAGCCTTTTAAAAAGTTTAGAGCCCACGGTCTTTTAACTAAGAATGGTGCTAAAATGTCAAAATCAAAAGGTAATGTTGTAAATCCTGACGAATATTATAGAAGATACGGGGCAGATACCTTAAGATTATACCTAATGTTTCTTGGACCTTTTGAACAGGGAGGCGATTGGCAGGGCAAAGGAATTGTGGGCGTAAAAAGATTTTTAGATAAAATTTTGGGATTGAAAGAAAAAATAATAAAAGGAAATAAGAGCTGGGCAAAAAATATTTTGGTTAATCAAACAATAAAGAAAATTACTGATGATTTAGAAAATTTGAGGTACAATACCGCAATTTCAGCTTTAATGATTTTAGCGAATAATTTTGCAAATAATAAGGAGCAGTTAACATTAAATAATTTTAAAATTCTATTACGTTTACTCGCTCCCTTCGCTCCGCATCTGACGGAAGAACTATGGTTAGAGATTAATTATCCTGATATGAAAATCTCGGACTGGAATATCAAAAATTCAATTCATAATAAAAGTTGGCCAAAATACGACAAGAAATTAATTAAGAAAGAAAAAATAACCTTGGTGATTCAGGTAAATGGTAAGGTCCGAGATAAAATTGAAGTTGAGGCTGATATTTCGCAAAAGCAAGCTAAAAAATTGACATTAAAAAGAGAAAAAGTTAAAAGATGGATAGAGGGGAAAGAAATTAAAAAAATAGTATTTGTCCCCGGCAAATTAATCAATATTGTAATTTAATTCAAAAAATATTAACTTATTTACTTTTGTTCGGTCAATTTTGAATTTGACCGAGCGAAGCGAAGGAGTATGTGTGGTATAGTTGGTTACATTGGTAAAAATAATGATATAAAAATAGGACTAGACGCCTTAAAAAGATTAGAATATAGAGGTTATGATTCAGCAGGATTAGCTGTTTTTAATTTAGAGAGAAATGAAATTTTATCTTTAAAAACAGTAGGGAGAATAAGCTTATTAGAAAAGAGAATTGAAGGATCAAAATTGAATTTAAGTGGTAGCCCATCAATTTTTCATACAAGGTGGGCCACTCACGGAGGTGTAACCAATGAAAATGCTCATCCCCACTGGGATTGCCAAAAGAATATTTTTTTAGTTCACAATGGTATTATCGAAAATTATAGAGAATTAAAAGATGAACTTATAAAAGAAGGGCATAAATTTAATTCAGAAACCGATACCGAAGTTTTGTGCCACTTAATTGAAAAATATTTTCAAGAAAATTTAGAAGAAGCAGTCCAAAAAGCTTTACGATTAATTCGGGGAACTTATGCAATTGCTGTAATTTCTCAAAAAGACCCTCAAAAAATTGTTGTCGCTCGGCTTGCTAGTCCTCTTTTAATCGGTGTCAATAACAATGATTATTTAATAGCTTCAGATCCAGCCGCTATTGTACCCTACACTAGAAAAATTATAAACCTTGATGATTATGAAATGGCTGTTATTACTCCAGAAAAATTTTTTATTATCAAAGAAAAAATACCTGAAGAAATAACTTTTACTCCAGAGGAAGCTGAAAAGAGTGGTTATCCCCATTTTATGTTAAAAGAAATAATGGATCAGCCAGAATCGCTTCAAAATACTTTACGAAGCAGATTAGTAATTGAAGAAGGAAGGGCAAAATTAGGAGGATTAGAGCAGGTTAAAGATAAACTAAAAGAAATAAAAAGATTAATTATTGTTGCTTGTGGGACAGCGCGCCATGCTTCTCTAGTAGGAGAATATATGCTTGAAGAATATGCCGGAATTCCAACCGAAGTTGATTCAGGATCTGAATTTCGTTACCGAAAGCAAGCTTTAGACAAAGATACGGCAGTAATCTTTGTTTCTCAATCTGGAGAAACGGCCGATACTTTAGCTGCCCTAAAAGAAGCAAAAGAAAAAGGAGTATTAACTTTAGGAATTGTTAATACCATTGGTTCTTCAATTGCCAGAGAGACGGATGCCGGAGTTTATAATCATGCCGGTCCGGAAATTGGAGTAGCTTCTACCAAAGCTACTACATCTCAAATTACCACTCTTGCTTTGTTAACTTTATTTTTAGGAAGACAAAGAGAAATGGCTTTGGTTATGGGTCAAAGAATTGCTAGAGAGCTTTCAGAAATTCCTGAATTGGTCAGAAAGGTTTTAAAATCAGCTCCAGAAATTGAAAAGTTGGTGAAAAAATATAAAGATTTTAATAACTTTTTTTACATTGGTAGAAAGTATAATTATCCCATTGCTCGGGAAGGAGCACATAAAATTAAAGAAGTTGCTTATATTCACGCTGAAGGGCTTCGGGCAGGAGAACTTAAACATTGTGAAATTGCTTTAATAGACGAAAACTTTCCAACAATAGCCATTGTTCCTTCGGATTCAGTTTATGAAAAAATGATTTCAAATATTCAAGAGATTAAAACTAGGAAAGGCCTAGTGGTTGTTGTTGCCACAGAAGGCAATGAAGAAATTAAAAAAATAGTTGACGATGTAATTTATATTCCAAAAACATTAGAAATGTTGACTCCGATTTTATCAGTTATTCCTCTTCAACTTTTCGCTTATTATATGGGAGTATTACGTGGTTGCGATGTAGATAAACCCCGTAACTTGGCTAAAAGTGTAACTGTAGAGTAAAAAGATTAAGATTAAGTAGCCAATGTTACGGGGTAAACCCCGAAATTTAGCAAAATCAGTAACAGTTGAATAAATTATGGAAGAAGTTTTACTAAACAATAAATCAGGTAAAAAATTTATTCTTTTGGGTAACGAAGCAATAGTTCGGGGAGCTTTGGAATCAGGCGTTAATTTTGTTTCCACTTATCCTGGAACTCCAGCTTCTGAGATTGGGAATATCTTTTTTAAAATAGGCCAGAAAGCAGGAGTTTATTTTGAATTTTCAACAAATGAAAAAGTGGCTTTAGAAGCTAGTGTCGGTGCTGCTTTTTCTGGCTTGAAATCTTTGGTCGCAATGAAAAATTTTGGACTAAACGTTTGTTCAGACGCTCTAATACCAGTAATGTACACCGGGATTAAGGGATCTTTAGTTTTGATTGTCGCTGAGGACGTTGGATGTTGGAGTTCGGCTCAATCTGAACAGGACTCTCGCGCTTATTCCTATTTAGCCCATATTCCAACCTTGGAGTCTTCTAATCCTCAAGAATGCAAAGATTTTACAAAATTGGCTTTTGAAATTTCAGAAAAATTTAAAATTCCGGTGATGGTAAAAACCTCCACCAGGGTTGCCCATCAAAGAGCTCCAGTTCAATTTTCAAATTATGAAGTAGAAAGTAGGAAGATTGGAAGATTTGTTAAAAATCCGAAAAGATTCGTTACTTTACCTCCGAGAGTTTTGGAGATGAAGAAAGAGTTATTGGAAAAGATTGAAAAGATTAAAGAATTTTCCGAAAAAAGCCAAATTAACAAAGGAAGAATCCCTGCCAAAGCCGATTTTGGCATTATTACTTCTGGAATTTCTTTTTTATATGTAATGGAAGCCGAAAAAGAGCTTAACTTAGATTTGCCAGTTTTGAAACTCGGCTTTTTTTATCCTTTGCCTGAAGAAAAAATTAAAAAATTTATTAAAAATCTGAAAAAAGTTTTAATTATTGAAGAATTAGAGCCTTATTTAGAAAAAGAAGTTAAAATGTTAGCAAAAGAGATAAACTGTAAATTAAAGGTTTTTGGGAAAGAATTATTATCCGAAGTTGGAGAACTGAGACCAGAGGTTGTTTCTTCAGCTATAGCTACAATTAAAAATAAAAAATACCAACCCAAAGTCTATAATTTAAAATCTTCAATTGCTAAGCGTTTTCCTCGACTTTGTCCTGGTTGTCCTTACTGGTTAGTTATTTCAGCCGTTAAAAAAGCAGTTAATGAAAAGGAGGTAATTTTTGGAGGAGAGATTGGTTGTTATATGCTTTTTGGCCACCCACCGATTCGACTTCAAGATTATTTGAGCTGTATGGGTTCTTCGGTAGGAATTGCTCACGGGATAAAAAAAGTTTCTCCCCAAAAATTGATTACTTTTGTTGGCGATTCTTCTTTTTTTCATGCCGGGATTCCAGCTTTAATTAATACTGTTTTTAACAAATCAAACCCTTTGATTATTATTTTAAACAACCTGACAACAGCTATGACTGGTCATCAACCCCATCCCGGAGCTCCGGCTACACCTGATGGAATTAAAATTGAAGATATTGTTTCAGCTTGCGGAGTAAAAAATCTAAAAGTCATTGATCCAATAAACCAAGAAGAATTTACTAAAACAGTTAAAGAATTTTTAGAAAAAGATGAAGTTTCAGTAATTATAGCTAGAAGACCATGTATTTTTGTTAAAGAAAAATATACCTCTGGGGATATTTCTCGCTCTCGTTCAAAATATGAAAAAAAATAAAAAAGATTTTAATTTAATAATTGTTGGGACCGGCGGTCAAGGACTAATTACTCTTTTGCAAATTTTAGCTGAAGCAGCTTTAATTGAAGGATACGAGGTTAAAACTTCAGAACTCCATGGTCTATCGCAGAGGGGAGGGTCAGTTGAGGTTCATATTAGATTTGGTAAAGAAATTTTTTCTCCTTTAGTTTCTCAAGGAAAAGCTGATTTAATTTTAGGTTTGGAAATGCAAGAATGTTTAAAAGCTTATTATTTTTCAAACCCACAAACAATTTTTTTGATAAATAGATATTTAATTCCCATTCCTTTACAAAATCCAATTTCAGAAAATGAGATTTTGAAAACTATAAAAAAAATTACTAAAAATATCGAAATAGTTCCTGCAGTAGAAATTTGTCAAAAAGAGTTGGGAACCAATGTTGTAGCCGGAATCTATCTATTAAGTTTAGCTTCGTTTAAAAATTTAATTCCCTTACAGCCAAAATCAATTTTAAAGGCAATTAAAAAAATAATTCCAGAAAAATACCTGGAATTAAATGAAAAAGCCTTTAATTTAGCTAAGTCCTAAAATTTATTCTTTTATTCTATCAATCTGAGCGCCAAGTCTTTTTAATTTTTCTTCAATTTTTTCGTGACCTCTTTCAATTTGAGAAATATTATCAATTAGAGTTTGTCCCTTAGCAATTAATCCAGCTAAAATTAAAGCTGCCCCAGAACGAATATCAGAAGCAGTTATTTTATTACCAATCAAATCTTTTTTTCCAAAAATTAAAGCTCGATGAGGATCAGTAATTTCAATATCAGCCCCCATTTTTCTTAACTCGTGTAAATGTTGAAATCGATTTTCGTATAATGGATCATGGATAATACTTTTTCCTTGAGCCTGGGTTAATAAAATTGAAGTGTGGGGCTGTAAATCAGTTGGAAATCCGGGATAAGGTAAAACCTGAATTTTAGTTGCCTTAAAATCAGTTGACTTTTTAACTAAAATTTCGTCTGCCCCGTAGGATCCCAAAGGAATTCCTTCGGGGTTATTAAAAATTTCAAAATTTACTCCAATTTCTTTCATTTTTTCTAAAAACATTGTTAGATGATCTGGAGCTACATTTTTAATTTTTCCTTCGCCACCAGTAATGGCAAAAGCAATTAAAAAAGTGCCAACTTCTAAAAGATCAGGACAAATTTTAAATTCAGCTCCATCTAACTTTTCTTTTCCTTGAATTAAAATTGTGTGAGTTCCTAATCCTTCAATATTTGCCCCCATTTTCTTAAGAAAATTTCCTAAATCTTGAACTTGGGGTTCGGCAGCTGCAATTTCAATTTTTGTTTTCCCTTTAGCAAAAGAAGCTACCATCATTAAAATTTCAGTAGCAGTAACCGAAAACTCTTTCAAAACGATTCTTTTTCCTTCAATTATTGCCGGTGCTTCAAAGTGATAAAATCCTTCTTTTTCTTCAATTTTTATTCCAAAATCTTTTAGAGCTTCAAGATGAGTTAGAATTGGTCTTAATCCAATTTTATCTCCGCCTGGATGAGGGACTTTAAATTTTTTAAATTTTATCAAAAGAGGTCCAATCAATAAAACCGAGACTCTCATTTTTTCAAAAAGGTTGGTCGGAATTTTCTCTGGGTTTAAATTTTTAGGATTTATTTTAATTTTTCTTTTTTCTAACCACTCGACTTCTACTCCCATTTGCTTCAAAATTTCAATCTGGTCTAAAACATCAGAACAAAGAGGCAGATTATCAATTACCGATTCTTTCTCAGAAAGTAAAGCTGCAGCTAAAACTACTCCTGCTGCATTTTTATAACCGGAAATTTCTACTTCCCCAGAAAGAGGAACTCCCCCCTTGATTAAAAATTTATCAGGCATATTTTGACTTTGGGTTATTTTTAGTTTATGATAAAAAAGTAATTATGTCAAAAAAAATCAAAAAGATCGTTTGCTTCGGAGGAGGAACTGGTGTCTCGGTAGTTTTGTCTGGGCTGAAAGGATATCCTTTAGATTTAATTGGTATAGTTCCAATGTTCGATAGTGGAGGGTCTAGTGGTAAATTAAGAAAAGAGTTAGGTGTTCCGCCACTGGGAGATATTAGGCAAGGTATTACCTGTACATCCGATAATATTATTTCGAAGTTTTTTTACTATCGCCCCGACGGGGAAAATATGGGGAATTATTTACTTATCGAAGCAAAAGATAAAACAGGAAGTTTAGAGAGTGCGATTAAAAAATGGGAAAAAAAATTAGGCTCTAAGGCTCATATAATTCCAGGTACTCTAAAAAATGCGGACATAGTAGCTGTCTTGAAGAACGGCAAGAAGATAAAAGAAGAAGAAAAAATTATAAATTGTCCAGATGTTTCTAAAATAGGCATTAAGAGATTATTTTTAGTACCTAATGTAAGGGCTAATCCTAAAGCAGTTTCTGCAATAAAAAATGCAGATCTTATTATTATATGTCCTGGAAAATTCTATACGAGCATATTATCTAATTTATTAATGAAGGGAATTTCAGAGTCTATTCGCAAATCTCGAGCTAAAAAAGTTTTTATTTGTAATTTGATGACTCAGGTGGGGAATACGGACAATTTTAGCGTTGAAGATTTTGTTTCTATGCTCGAAAAATATTTGGGTAAGGATGGTATTGATTATGTTATTTTTAATACCGGAAAATTATCTAAAAATTCATTAAAAGAAGTAAAAAAAGTTTTTCCCGGAGCAGAATTTATAAAGTACAATAATAGATTATTAAAAGAAAAAAAATTTATTGGAGTTGATATTTTGGATAGGAAAATTCGTAAATTAAACCCCGCAGATATTCTTGTTAAAGGAGCAAATCAACGAACAATAGTTTTTCACGATTCAAAAAAATTAGCAAAAATTATTTTAAATTTATGCAATGTGTAATTTTATCAGCTGGCGAATCTTCGAGATTCTGGCCATTAAATACCCGAGCGGTAGCGAAGGGTGGAGATGAACGAAGTTCATCGACTCAAAAGCATAAATCCCTCATTAAAATTATGGGGAAATCTTTAATTTGGTATACCATTGAAGGGTTAAAAAGAGCTGGAATCAAAGATATTATTATTGTTCAGGGGCCCAAAAAAGATGTTGAAGAAGAATTAAAAAAATACAAACTTAATGTTTCTGTTAAATATTTAGTTCTTCCTAAAGCAAGTGGAATGGGTAGTGCTGTCTGGAAAGCAAAAAAATTAATAAAAGATAATTTTTTAGTAATACACGCCCATCGTTTCGAGGCAGGCGAATTTGTGAAATTAATGGCAGTAAAACAAAAAAAGACAAAAGTAAAATTAATTCTTCTCGGGAAAATAGTAGACAATCCTTGGGCGCACGGAATTGTTGAGTTAGATAAAAAAAATAAGGAAAAAGTTGTCAATCTTATCGAGCAACCGAAACCGGGCAAAGAACCTTCTAAAATAGGATTAAAAGGGATTTATCTTCTTTCTAAAGATTTCTTCAATTACTATCAAAAAGTCAAAAAAAATCATTATGATTTTGAAGATACTCTCAAACTTTTTATGAAAGAGGGACAGGCAAGGATAATTATAGTTAAAAAAGAAATTCCATCGCTTAAATTCTCTTGGGAGTTGCTTGAGATTAGCAAAATATTATTTGATAAATATTTAAAACCAAAAATAGATAAATCAGTTAAAATTTCTAAAAATGTAATCATTGAAGGAGATGTCTATATTGGTGGAAATACTAAAATTTTTGAAGGAGCAGCAATTAAAGGCCCAGTTTA
>Ga0210057_1009775_pt1 | contig 11013 bp, 10 predicted proteins | sample CryGeyCG2114_010_2_FD_183968 | JGI IMG/M metagenome (GOLD analysis project Ga0210057, IMG submission 183968) | Groundwater microbial communities from aquifer - Crystal Geyser CG10_big_fil_rev_8/21/14_0.10 (SPAdes) (version 2) | ecosystem: Environmental > Aquatic > Deep subsurface > Groundwater ...
ATTCAATTGGTAGTCGGGTCGTTCTTGTCATCTACCTCTGCTTCTATGAATGAAGCCTTCAAATATCTCAATAGAGCCAAAGAATTAATGCCTAATAAACAGCAGGTTTACTTTGAGCTTGGCTCTGCCTATATCAATGCTGATAGACCAGCTGATGCGTTAGAAGCCTTTAAGTATGCTTATGAATTGGCCCCAGATTATAATGAAGCCAAAGTTATATATCTTATAGGAGCTATATATGCAGGAGATAGAGCTTTGGAAAATAGTCTCTTGGATAAATTATCTCCAGAGGTTATAGCCAATGATAAGCGTGTAGTGTCTGCATATTTGAATTTGGCCTCTATGAATATCAAGGCGGGTAGACAAGCTCAAGCCATTGCTTTGTTACAGAGAGCTAGTCAGATTGTGCCAGCTTATAAAGAACAGGTAGATAAGTTTATTATTCAAATCCAAAACGGCGAGATAAAATAGTTTCAAGCCTTGCAATATTACTTAGTCTGTGCTATACTTCAGGAGTGAGTGCGTTATAGCTAATTAGTCGTTTATTCGACAGAGACGCTGTATAGCACAAACGAATACGCAAAATCCGCCGAAAGGCGGTTTTTGTGTATATAATAGAGCTTATGGTAGATTTCAAAACTATTTTCTTGGAGCAATTTGAGGGCGCTATTAAAGACGGCTCTATAAAGAGTATTTGTGATTTGGGTAGTGGGGAGTCAAAGAACTTCATATCAATATTAGAGAAGTATCCAGAGCTTACTTATGTTGGTATAGAGCCTTCTCGTATTCATGCAGACAGAGCTCGCTCTCATTTATCTAAATTTAAAAATGTTTCTATATATAATTCCGATGGCTATTCTTGTCCCAATGGTGCCGAAGCTTTGTGGGGGAATTTTGATTTAGTGATTTCTCTGAGTGTACTTGAACATGTAAAGCAAATAGAAAAGTTTCTTTCTAATAGTGTGAGTGCTGTAAAATCTGGTGGGCAAGTGGTACACAGATGGGACTTGGGTCACGCTCTTTACCCATCTTCTTTAAAAGAAGTTTTCCAAGTTTGGTTGGGAGATAATTGGCCCAGTGTTTTACCAGAGTCTAAATTTGTTTCTGGATTGAAGCCTAGTAGAGTCCAAGAGATACTAGAGAAAAATGGCATGAAGATAGAAGTAATAACTTATCATCAGATGCCTGATCATAAAAAGTTTGTCAAAGAGTTTAACCTTAACGGCCTTGAGAATGAGACTTTGGTGAGGGAGATTGTGGATTGGGAGTTTGAGGCTTCAAAATATATTGAAAACTGGGAAGAAGATAAGAAACTAAGGCTTTTTCCCGCGGTGGCCTTGTGGAGCAGAAAAATTTGATATAATAGAAAAAGTTTTTTCTAAGCGTGGAGAGCAGCCGCACTCACAAAAATATTCGTTTGGAGCTAGCCCTGCTCTCCACGCATGGACGAAACCAATCCTCTTCGGAGGATTTTGTTTTATAAAAAATAAAAAGTTTAAAAATAAATTATCAAAAAATAAAAATTTATTTTAAAAATTAAAAAGTTATCCACACATTAAATGTATTTACCATTGTATGTGTAATGTATAAGTAAGATAATTAATACAAGCGTAGAAAATATTTTTATAAAATTTTTCTGCGACCCGCCCACACGACCAATTGGTCGGGCAGGCAGTGTTAATAAAATAATTTTGTCCGGAGAGAAATTGAAGGACACAACACAATGGCAACAAAGAAAAAGAAGACAACAAAGAAGAAGGTTGCAAAGAAAACAACAAAGCGAAAGGCTGCTCCTAAAAAGAAGACAGCTTCTAAGAAGAAGAGAGCTTAAGTTTTCTAGTTCCTTATTGTTTGTTTGTTAAGAAAAAGTACCCCCGCAAGGGTACTTTTTCTATATCCTAGTCATTCCTTAAGGTGCCTAGTTGTGCTAAAATGAGTCTAATATGGCTATTTTTAAGAGTCTTTTTGCTTCCCACGAAGAAAAACTGGTTAAATCGTGGGAACCTATAGTATCTAGTATCAATAGTTTTGAGCCTGCTCTAGAAAAGCTTTCTGATTTAGAGCTCAAAGAAAAGACCAATGAATTTAAAAAGCGTTTAAATGATGGTGAGACTACTGAAGACATTTTGCCAGAAGCTTTTGCGGTAGTAAGAGAAGCATCTAAACGCACTCTCGGACTTAGACATTTTGATGTGCAACTTCTCGGTGGCGTAGCTCTTTTTAAAAGTGGTATTGCCGAAATGAAAACTGGTGAGGGTAAAACTTTGGTTGCAACATTGCCAGCTTATTTAGTTTCTCTAGAAGGCAAGGGTGTGCATGTAGTTACTGTAAATGATTTCCTTACACGCCGTGATGCTGTGTGGATGGGTCAGATTTATGACTTCTTGGGAATTTCTACTGGTATTTTGAATCATTCAGCGTCATTTATATATGATGCTAAACATACTAATAAAGACGAAGACAAAGAGCGTGATGAAACTGGGTCATTCCATGTGGTACATGAATTTTTGAGACCAGCTTCTAAAGCAGAAGCCTATAGGGCTGATATTACTTATGGTACTAACAATGAATTCGGTTTTGATTATCTTAGGGATAATCTTCTTTATGATAAAAACAGTCTTTCTCAAAGAGATTATCACTACGCCATAGTAGACGAAGTGGACTCTATTTTGATAGATGAAGCTCGTACTCCTCTTATTATTTCTGGTAATACTGGTTCAGCTGGAGAGCTTTATGAAAGATTTGCCAAGATTGCTCAAGAACTTAATCCAGAAACAGATTTCACTACAGATGAAAAACTTCGCGCTATTTCTCTTACAGACGAAGGTATTAGTAAAGCCGAGAAGCTTTTGGGAGTGGAAAATATTTATACTGAGGGAGGCGTGAGATTTGTGCATCATCTTGAGACTGCAGTGCGAGCCAAGGCTTTGTTCAAAAAAGACACTGATTATGTGGTAAAGCCTGCCAGCCCTCACGAAGGTTCGGGAGCAGGCGGGGATGATGAAATCATCATCGTGGATACTTTTACTGGCCGTATGCAACCAGGTAGACGATGGTCAGAGGGTCTACATCAAGCTATAGAGGCCAAGGAGGGGGTAAAGATTAAAGAAGAGTCTAGAACTTTTGCTTCTATTACTTTCCAAAATTATTTCCGCATGTATACCAAACTTTCTGGTATGACAGGTACAGCGGTAACTTCTAAAGAAGAATTTTATAAAGTGTATGGTTTGGAGACTTTTGTTATTCCAACAAACAAACCTATCGCGAGAATTGATCACTCAGATTTAATCTTCCAAACTCAAGCTGGCAAGATGAAGGCTGTCGCCAAGAAAGTGAAAGAACTTAATAAAATTGGCCAACCAGTACTGATTGGTACAGTTTCTATTGAAAACAACGAACTTCTCTCTGAATATTTAAGGAGCGAAGGAATTAAGCATGAAATCTTGAATGCCAAAAATCATGAGAGAGAAGGAGAAATCACCGCTCAAGCTGGTCGTAAGGGTGCAGTTACTATTGCCACCAACATGGCCGGTCGTGGTGTGGATATTAAACTAGGTGGCAATCCGTCTACTCCAGAATCTTATGAAGAAGTAAAGAGCATAGGGGGGCTGTTTGTCCTCGGTACCGAGAGACATGATGCTCGGCGTATAGATAACCAGCTTCGTGGTCGTGCTGGTAGGCAAGGAGACCCGGGTGGTACTCAGTTCTTTGTTTCTTTGGAAGATTCTTTAATGAGAATATTTGCAGTGGATGCTATCAAAAGCATGATGGGTCGGTTTAATATTCCCGAAGATGAACCAATAGAAAACAAACTTATTACTAACTCGCTAGAGAAGGCACAGGAAAAAATTGAAGGCTTTAACTTTGATGCGAGAAAGCATGTGTTGGAGTTTGATAATGTGCTCAATTTCCAAAGAAGTATTATTTATGATCTTCGTAGGAAAGTTCTCATGGGTGACAAAGAAGAAATTTTGAATTATATAGAGGATTCATCTGAGCATTTTGAGCCAGAGATGAAGGCCAAAATAGATGAGAAGCTTAATCATAAAGATGTTTTAGATACCAAGGAAGGCTTGGAGGCTGTCAGGCGCATTATTCTGCAAACCGTAGATCTTTTCTGGGTAGATCATTTGGAGATGATGGATTACTTGCGTAGCTCTGTGAACTTGCGGGCTTATGGTCAGAGAGACCCGTTGGTAGAATATAAGAAAGATGGCTTGAGGTTCTTTAGGGATATGCAGGGCTCTATCGCCAGACAAGTGGGGGAGTTTATTATCGCTCTAAACCCAGAAGCCTTAACTAATATTCAAGTTAATGCTTCTATAGAAAAAGAAGCGGTGTCACTAAGCGAAAGTGGTAGGGTAGTTTTGTCCAAAAAAGATGAGGTAGGGAGGAATGACCCCTGCCCTTGTGGTAGCAATAAGAAATATAAAAAATGTGGGCTTTTAAACACCGAAGAGCATCAAAAAAATATGACTAAATAGTGTGATGGCGAAAAAAGCAAAAACTACTAAAACAAAAAAAGATAATATTTACGAAAATATTACTAATTTTATTTACGAGACAGCTATTCACGCGAGGACTCCTCGCTCTGGATTATGGTTTCTGGGAAGTGGTAGTCAATCTGTAGCAGAGCATTTGTTCCACGCCACCATGATTGCTTACGCCCTATCTCATTTAGAACCCAAGGCAGACAAGAATAGGGTTGTTCTCATGGCCTTATTTCATGATATTGGAGAGGGTCGCACTTCTGATCATAATTATATTCACCAGCGTTATGGTCGTTTGGCCGAGGCTGATGCCGTAGAGGATATTTCTAATAGTTTGCCATTTGGTAATGAGATATTTGAATTGTTCAAAGAAGAGCAGGCCAGAGAAACATTGGAAGCCAAGATTGTGAAGGATGCGGATATTTTGGAATGGGTATCAACTTTACGAGGAGAGGAAATCAAAGGTAACAGCAAAGCAAAAGATTGGATTAAGATAGCCTTAAAAAGACTCAAAACAGTTTCTGGTAAGAAAATGGGTAATTATTTGGCAAAGACACATCCAGATGCTTGGTGGTTTGATGTTGATGATGCTTGGTTTGTAGACAGAGAGGTTAAATATAAAAAGTGGAGTAAGGATAAGTAATTAATATTTTAGTCTTATAGTGTAAAATATCTTGAATATGACATCAGACTTTATCACTCTTATACAGGAGATGGTGCTTAAGCCTGATATTAGTAGTGCCGTAGTAATTTTTTGGTTTTCTTTGGTAAATGAATTGGCAGCGGTGTTACCTTATGTCGCTTTGGTTTCTGGGCAGTTGATATTTTTGGAAGCCAGTGGTTTTCATACTATTTTGTATAAGTTTTTTATTTTTATTGCTATCCCAGCCGGAGTGGGAAGTGCTTTTGGAGCCATGTTTTTATATATCGTTGCTTATTTTGGGGGCAAGCCTTCTATAGATAAGTTTGGTAAATATATTAGATTGTCTTGGGCCGATGTAGAAAAAGCCACCTCCAGGTTTAATGGCCATTGGTATGATGAGCTCGTATTTCTGGTTATAAGATGTATACCAGTTTTCCCATCTATGCCAGTCAATATTGCTGTGGGAATATTACGGATGCCACCTTGGCGGTATTTTTTGCTCACTAGCATTGGATTTACGATTAGGATGATGATACTTTTTGCCTTTATGTGGATAGGTGCAGAGGCCCTGTCTTACTAGGTTAATTTCGTCTATAATATCTTTTATATGAATAAAAACACATTGGTTTGGTCATTGGTGGGCATTGTACTTATTGGGGGTTTGATTTGGCTTATAAAAACACCAGGGAAGCCTGGTAAGTTAGATGAGTTTGCTAGTTGTATAAATGATAGTGGTGCCACATTCTTTGGGGCCTTTTGGTGTCCACATTGCCAAAATCAAAAAGCGATGTTCGGTTCTTCGGCTAAACTTCTACCCTATACAGAGTGTTCAACTCCAGATGGTAAAGGACAGCTACAAGTCTGTGCTGATGCCGGTGTGACAGGTTATCCAACTTGGGAATTTCCAGATGGTACTCGTGAGTCCGGAGAAATCTCTTTGGAGCGTTTGAGTGAGAAAACAAATTGCCCTTTGCCAGAAAACAATGGTTGATTTTATTTTCCTCGCTATACCATATTTAGTGTTGGTTTCGCACTTGTTGTTGGTGCTAATAGTTTTGGCTATTTTGTTTAGAAATTCATGGGGTAAGAGTTTAATAAACTTTTTGGCTATAAATTCTATTGTGATAGTTTTTGCTATCAGTGCCTCTGTAATATTGGGTAGTTTGTATTATTCACAAATTTTAGGTTTTGAACCTTGTATATTATGTTGGTGGCAGAGAGTGTTTCTCTTTCCACTACCAGTAATTCTCGCTACAGCTTTGTGGAAGGGTAAGAAAGATGTGTTCACCTATATAGTGCCATTGGTCGCCTTGGCGGGTCTCGTAGCGTTTTATCAGGCTTATGCTAACTTGGGAGGGTTCTCATTTACTTCTTGTACAGCAGTAGGTGGGGCTTGTTCCAAGATTTATGTTAAGGAATTTGGTTATATCACCATACCTATTATGTCTTTAACTGTTTCAGTATATATACTAGTGTTAGCTTGGATTAATAAGACCTACTCTTCTCATTAGAAATAGAATATTCAAATAGGATGATAAAAATAGTAACTCATGATGCTAAATTTCATACTGATGATGTTTTTGCTGTGGCGACACTATTAATTTTATTAGGTAAAGAAAATTGTGAAGTAACCAGAACTAGAGATGAGGAAGTTATAAAGACAGGGGACTATGTTGTAGATGTGGGGCAGATTTATGATGAAAGTCTAAATAAGTTTGATCATCATCAGGCTGGTGGAGCGGGGGAGAGGGAGAATGGTATTCCATATGCATCATTTGGTTTGGTGTGGAAGAAGTTTGGAGAAGAAGTTTGTGGTTCAAAAGTTATTTCAGAAAATATAGACAAGCATATTGTCCAGCAAATTGATGCTATAGATAATGGTTATGATCTTTTTGTTCCTAATATTTCTGGTATACATCCATTTGATGTTAATTCTATAGTTAGTCAGTATCGCTTAACTTGGAAAGAAGATGGGGATTGGGATAAGCAATTTATGTTATGTGTTGATTGGGCAATGTCATTTTTGAAAAGACAAATAAAAATTTCTCAAGATATAGAAGAAGGCAAGGCTGTTGTTTTGGAAGCCTATAATAATTCAGTTGATAAAAGGATTATCTATATAGATGAAAAATTTGATTTGGGAAGAGAGTTGGTCGGTGGTGTTTTGGAAGATTTTCCAGAACCGTTATACGCAGTTTTATATAGGAAAGATTCAGAAAGTTGGCAAGTGGTTGGCATAGGCAAGAATGGTACTTTTGAGAGAAGAAAGCCATTACCTGAAGCTTGGCGAGCAAAGATGAATAAAGAATTAGAAGATGCGACTGGAGTTACTGGGGCCGTATTTTGTCATCGTTCTGGATTTATGTGTGTTACTAAAACCAAAGAAGGCGCCATAGCGCTTGCAGAGAAGGCATTAAATGCATAAGGTGTAGCAATATGTTTATAGACGAAATCAAACTTCATTTAAAGGCGGGCGATGGTGGCGACGGGGTAGTCCGCTGGAGACATGAGAAAGGTAAAGATCACGGCGGTCCATCGGGTGGTAATGGTGGCAAGGGTGGTGATGTTTATGCTATTGCCGTGAGAGATATTGGCGCTCTTTCTGCTTATCGCCATATCAAGCATTTTGAGGCAGAAAGAGGTGAGAATGGTTTCAAGGATACTAAGCAAGGAGGAACTGGATCTGATATAGATATCAGGTTCCCAGTCGGCTCCAAGATTACCAATCTCACTACAGGCCACTCTCTGGAGCTTTTAAAGGATGGAGAAAAAGTATTGCTTTTACATGGAGGTAGAGGAGGTTTGGGTAATGATCATTTTAAATCTTCTGTAAATGTTCGCCCAAAACAATCTACAGATGGAGCTTTGGGAGAAGAGGCAGATTTTGAAATAGAACTGCTTCTGGTGGTTGATGTTGGATTTATTGGTCTACCTAATGCCGGTAAGTCTAGTCTTTTAAATGCTTTAACTGGTGCCAAATCAAAAATAGGAGACTTTCCATTTACCACTCTTGAGCCATCTCTGGGTGATTACTATGGTTTAATTTTGGCAGATATTCCTGGTCTTATAGAAGGTGCTTCTGGTGGTAAGGGTCTGGGGCATAAATTCTTGCGTCATATAGAACGCACTAGAGCTCTGGTACATTGTCTTTCTTCGGAGAGTGAAGATCTGGTAAAAGACTATAAGGTGGTGAGAAAAGAGCTTGAGCTTTACAATAAAGAGATAGTAGATAAACCAGAGATAATACTTCTCACTAAGACAGATATGATATCTAAAGAAGATATGGAGGCGAAATTAAAAGCTCTTAGTAAATTAGGTAAAGAAGTCTTTCCCATGTCTATTTTGAATGATGAACTGGTCCAGTCTTTTGGTGACTATATATCAAAGGCTTTTAAGTAATCATCAACCTGCCAGGTCGACCTGGCAGGTTGATGATTATATTAATTAATTTAGGTGTAATATATAGATATATGGTTGGCGATATCGCCCATGTCTTTAATAGAGGAGTAGATAAAAGAAAAGTTTTTCTAGATGAAAAAGATTATCTTAGATTTATTATGAATCTGGGCCATCTTAATAATAAGAGCGGGAAATTAAAACCTAAAAGAGTTGGATTCAATGATATTTTAGATCAATCTGTTTTAGACAAAAGAGAAAAACTGGTAGAAATATTCAAATGGAGCTTACTTCCAAATCACTATCATTTATTGTTATATGAAAAAGTGGATGGTGGAATATTAGAGTTTACAAAAAGAATAGGTAATGCTTATACAAAGTATTTTAATATAAAAAATAATAAAAGAAGTGGTTATTTGTTTCAAAATAGTGCAAAAATTGTACCAATAGAAAATAATTCCCAATTTTTGTACATTCCTATTTATATAGATTTAAATTCTGTAGATATGTTTTTACCGCATTGGAAAGAGAATGGCTTGTCTAATATTAAAGAAGCTAAGACTTTTATGAAAAATTACAATTGGTCTAGTTTCAGAACTTATTTCGGAGATAAAAAATTTGATGAGATTGTTAATAGGGATCTTTTTTACGAGACTTTTGGTATCTCTCCAGATTCTTATGAAAAAGATATAGTAGAGTTTCTATCAGAACCAATAGTCAACCTGCCAGGTCGACCTGCCAGGTTGACGGTTGAAATAATTGGAAAATAAGCCTTAAAAAGGTAGTATATACGGGATGAAAGATTATAAACTGACAGTAGGGTTAGAGGTCCATGCAGAGCTCAAAACAGAGACTAAAATGTTCTGCAATTCCAAGAACGATACTAACGAGACTCGTCCCAATATAAATATCTGTCCTGTTTGTATGGGTTACCCTGGCACTTTGCCTGTTATCAATAAAGAAGCTATCAAAAATGTTTTAAGGTTTGGCGTAGCGGTTGGAGGAGAAATCGCAGATTATACAGAATTTGATCGTAAGAACTATTTTTACCCTGATATACCCAAAGGTTATCAGATAAGTCAGTATAAGCACCCGCTAGTTTCTGGTGGGGAATTGGCTGGAGTTAAGTTAACTCGTGTTCATTTAGAAGAAGACACGGCGAGGTCATTACATAATTCTCAATCTCCAATTTCCAATTTACAATCAATTTCCAATGACCAATTTCCAAAAGATGGCGAGACTTTGAAAATTGCTAAATTGAAAAATGAAAATTCCCTAGTTGATTTTAATCGAGCAGGGGTACCACTTATGGAGCTTGTAACAGAGCCTGTCATTCATACGGCTCTGGAGGCAGGGAATTTTGCTCGTGAACTACAACTACTTTTAAAGTATTTAGATATCAGTGAAGCTAATATGGAAAAGGGGGAGATGAGAGTAGAAGCTAATATTTCTGTTAGTAAAGATGGTACTTTGGGAACCAAGGTGGAAGTTAAAAATATTAATTCATTTAAGGCGGTAGAGAAGGCTATAGCTTTTGAAGCTCTTAGGCACATAGAACTTTTAGAAAAAGGGGAGAGTGTGGTCCAAGAAACTAGAGGTTGGAATGAAAACAAAGAAGAAACTTTCTCTCAGAGACTCAAAGAAGAATCTCATGACTATAGATATTTTCCGGATCCAGATTTGCCCAAACTACTTATCAGTGAAATACCCGAGTTTGGTATAGAAAAGCTTAAATCTAGTTTGCCCATATTGCCTAGTGAGAAGAGAGAGTCTTATAAGAACTCCTTTGGGCTCAAAGATGCTGATATAGAGATATATGTAAAAGATCTTATGTGGGGAGATTATTTTGAATCTGTTGCCAAACTTTTGGATAATAAAGATTTATATCAACTAGCATCAAACTATATAACCTCTGATCTCAAGTCTACTATCCCACCAGAGCATTTTGTGGAAGTAGTAAAAATGATTGATTCTGGAGAAATATCTTCTCGTGGTGCCAAGGATCTTTTGAAAACTTTACAAGAAGAAGGAGGTGAGCCAAAAAAGATTGCCGAAGAAAGAGATTTACTACAAAAGAGTAATGTAGATGAACTAAAGATTATCGTAAAAGAAATTATTGATACAAACAAAGTAGCAGTAGAAGAATACAAGAATGGTAAAATTGCATCACTGCAGTTTCTGGTTGGTCAGGGTATGAAAGCTACCAAGGGGAGTGGTAACCCACAAGTTTTGAAATCTCTATTTGAAGAGTTGTTAAAGTAACCTAAGTTATTCCTCGTGTCGTATAAGAAGTCTCCTGATGCGTTTTTCGGCATTAGATTTATTGGTGCCAGTTTCAATGTCTTCTATAACTTTTTTGAGGGTAGATAGTTTGTAGACTCTATAGTTATTCATAGGGTGTCTTTGGGCAGGGAACTTGCCAGATTTGTCCCAGTTACGTAAAGTCAAAGGTGAGACACCTAATATCTCACTAGCTTCTTTTAT
>Ga0210057_1009776_pt1 | contig 11011 bp, 13 predicted proteins | sample CryGeyCG2114_010_2_FD_183968 | JGI IMG/M metagenome (GOLD analysis project Ga0210057, IMG submission 183968) | Groundwater microbial communities from aquifer - Crystal Geyser CG10_big_fil_rev_8/21/14_0.10 (SPAdes) (version 2) | ecosystem: Environmental > Aquatic > Deep subsurface > Groundwater ...
GTGGAAACAAGGACGTGATTAGTATCTATGTCGCAAATCAGGGGAAGGACAAGAAAGACAGCAAACAACTTCGTCTCTTCAATTTCTAACCTCTGATACCGCACAGCTCGCTGTGCGGAGGTTCATTAAAACAAAAAATTTATGACATGGTCAATCCTCGTGGCCGGTTTTGCCGGCGGTATGGTGCGTGGCTTAGTCGGTTTTATCAAGTACCAATATGCATATAAGAATGTTGGTTTCAAAGTTAATTATTTTCTGGCAATGATGTTTCTGTCCGGAGTGGTAGGTATGTTAACTGCAGCGGCTTTTAAATACAATGAGACTTTTTCCTTTGTCATCGGCTATGCCGGCGGTGATTTCATAGAGAATATCTTTAAGACTATCACCAAGAGCACTTCTTTGTATAATATCGGGGATTTAATGAAGAAATAAAAATGAAGAAATAAATTATTGTGCCCCTATTGATTTTATGGTAAAATTAAAGTAGTATTGTTTGAATAGGTTTTTATGTATTCAAAAAATCAGCAAATTATTGCTTATTTAGCAAAAAATCATGGTAAGGCCTCTATAACGGTTTTGGTTAAACTGGCCTATATTATTGACCTTGTTAATATCGGGAAAACGAGTAATCAAATTTCCGAGTTTAACTATGTACGGTATTATCATGGCCCTTATGATAGGAAGATTTCAGAAGATGTTCAGTTTTTGGTTGATAAAAATATTTTAAGGCCAAAGTCTCATTATACTGCCACGGGTGATGAGTATGTTGTTTATAATTTTAATGAAGAAACAGATTTTGAATTTGATAAAATCATAGAAGATGAGCAAGTTACTATAGATGAGGTTATGGATCAATTACAGGGTTATGGGGCAAAGGCTTTAACAGATATGGCCTATAAGTCTAGGCCGATGATAAAATTTGGCGCGACGCATGGTGGATCCGAGCACTTAAATGAAGAGCTTGATATGCTTGCTAGTTAGTGGTTTTATGATTGTAATTCCAGACAAATTGATATTACAGACAATAGAACCACAAAAAGTTTATTATGATAAAAAATCAGTTGAGCAATCTACTAAGATAATAAAGAGGAAGTATAAAATGGCAGGTAATTCTTTTGCCTCGCTTAGTATTTATACTTTTTTTATTATAACAAGCAAGCAAGCATCTTGTTCTCACGGTACCATGATCACTGTTGAACAGCATCATTGGGAAAATAAAGACCCCGCTTGTTTAAATGAAAATTATAGTTATATAGATATAAAGAAAATAGAGCAACTTACTGGTGCGGAGATTTGCGCCAAGAAAAATGATAGTTATAATGGTTTTAAATTTGTTGCAAAACTTTGCGATGATAAATATAATGATTTAAAAACATTATTACCGTTTATTAGTACAGGAGGATACATTAGTTGTGAGAGACGAGAATTGGCCAGACAAGCTTTAGCCGATACTGTTAATCCAAGCGAAGTGAGTGATGATGTGATGAGGCGATTAGGGTTGTTAGGTTGATTTTATATAACACCCGCTCCGTCCCTCCGCGGCAGATAGTATTGTTCCCACCCTCCATCCCCAACAGCGCCTCACGCGCGTGGAAAGGGGTGTGGTGTGTAGAAAGCTCCTTCCGGCCGGATTAGCCTGCGGGCTAAACTGCAAAACAAATAATTTCAGCCTATTCCTTTTTTAAATAATTTTTGGGGTGGGCTTTAATCGGAATAAAGGGGCTCAAATTATTTGTTTTACAGCCACGGAAGTGGCCGGCCAGAAGGAGCTGGGTGGGATTAATCAAAATGGTAGTCTGAATTTTCCTCAAAGAAAATTCGGACATCATTCAATAAACGCAGCATTACAGAACGTATTCAGAAAACCACTCTTTGGGGTGGTTTTCTTTTACATTGAATAAATTCATGGTATTATTTAAACAAAGATATATCAATTAACAATTAAGTAGAATCTAGACATGGGCAATTCTCGCAGCCGGATTCGTGGGCGGTTTGGTTGGTGGTTTTGTCGGTTTTATTAAATATCAGTATGCCTAAAAAAATGTGGGCTTTAGAGTTAATTACTTTTTGGCGATGATGTTTCTGTCCGGTGTCGTGGGAATGTTGACTGCCGCAGCTTTTAAGTATAATGAAACTTTTTACTTTTAGGGCTATATGAAAGTAAAAAACTTTAAACATAAAGGAATTTAAACAACTCGCTATGATTAAGCACAAAAAATCATTAACCGCACTTATTATTATATTAATACTTGTTTTTCTGTTTATTGGCAATGCCTCTGATGAAAGAGAATATTGCACAACAACTAATTTATACAGCAAGCAATACGGCGATGCTTATGATTTGGATTACACTAGTTGTTATAAACGTAAATCAACACTCGGTTCACATATAATGCCACTGATGTGTTTTGATGCTTGCCCATATGTTACTAAGTATACTCATGAATATTTTTTGAATAACAAAAAACTTCAAAATAATTTTCCTGATTTTAGCGCTGGCTACCGCATCGGGAAATATATTCTTGCTGATGATGATCGACTTATAAGTATAGATGCTAATGGTGTTTTGCAAGATTTTGGTAGCCTTAATCTAAATACTATTCAAAGAGATATCCTCGCGATTATTGATGGAAAAGTATATGCTCTGGGAAGTGAGCCGCAAGCATTGTATGAACACGATATAAAAAGCAACAAAACTAATAAAATAGCTGATTTTAAAATACCGGTTAATGATTTATATAGTAGGCTATATGACAGCTTTATTACCATTGATAATGAGAGCCATGATTATCTGCTTCATTTTCAGACCATTACTTATCAAGATAATACATCAAGCAGCGGAAAAAGATTTTATACAGAATATACTTATAATATCAGGCAAAAAGAACTACAGATGGATAGGTCCCAAGCTATCAATGAAATTATAACAGACGAACAATCTTATGACGGCAGAAAGGCTTGGGGCGTTTGGCAAATGAATGGCAACAATGAAGATGGGCCGGCAGAAAAACTTGGTTTAAAATATCAATTTGACTGGTCATATGATTACTATGGATTTTTTAGATAAAGTCATGCAAATTCTTTTGCCCAGTATCATTATAATTACATGAAAGTAAACGTCGGTTCAAAAAATACAATTAAAGTCCAAGCAGTCCACGATGCATTAGCTGGTTTTTCTGATTTTTCTTCAGCTGAAATAATTTCTGTGGAAGTTGATTCCGGCGTACACAAACAGCCTAAGAATATCGAGCAAACTGTGCAGGGAGCAATGAATCGGGCAAAGAATGCTTTTTATGATTGTGATTTGTCTGTCGGGCTTGAAAGTGGATTAATGGAGGTACCACATACTAAGAGTGGATACATGGATATTACCATGTGCGCCATCTATGATGGCGCAAACTTTCATTTGGGAGGTTCTTCTGCTTTTGAATATCCGAAATCAATGATTGATTTAGTCTTTAACAAGGACTATGAAATAGATGAGGCGGCTAAGGAATCAGGTATTTCTGATGATCCGAGAATTGGAAAGAGCGAAGGAATGATTGGGTTGTTAACCAAAGGGCGATTAACTAGAAAACAATATACTGAGCAAGCAATAGTTACTGCATTAATTCATTTGCTTAATCCGGAGTATTATTAATTTAAATTTTGAAACAAAGTCTATGACTAAAAGTAATGATAAGCAGATTAAGGCAATTGTCTTTGACTACGGGGGAGTAATAGAGTTATATAAGGGCCGAAATACGATTATAAAAATCTCTGAATTATTGAATGTGCCAGTCGATGATCTTAGAGCTGTATATTTTCAAAATAATCATATTTCAAATGTGGAAAATATGCTCTGGGAAGATATGATTGTGAAAGTTGTTTCCGTATTTACTGACGACCAATCATTAAAAGATCAGGCGCGAGCCATTGCGGTTGATGCTCAAATTAGCAGAGAGCTTAACAATGATCTTTTGTCATTATTTCCGCTATTCAAACAACAAGGATTAAAGATTGGTATTTTAAGCAACTCTGATTCCAGTTTAAGAAAAAGGCTTGAAGATAATGGCGTTGCGAAATTGGTTGATGCAATTGCCATCTCCGGTGAGATTGGTTTTCAAAAACCAAATCCAAAAGCATTTCAGAATATATTTGAAAAATTGCAAGTTGAGCCCAATAAAGTAATCTTTGTTGATGACGCCAAAAAGAGCTTGGAGACAGCTGAACAAATCGGCTATGTTCCGATTTTGTTTAGAGGTAATGATCAATTAAAAATTGATTTGCGAGAGATTGGCGTTCTTAGTGATTCAAGTATTTAATTATCGGTTCAGAGTATTATTAAAATAAATGAATAAGCAAACATTATTTACAACTCCTAAAATTACTAGCAGTATTTTAATTGTCATTGCTGTTTTATTAACTATAGTTTGCTGGGGGTTTGTTATTTATTCTATTATTGCGATTAAGGATATGTTGTGGATGTCAGTATTTGTGTTCCTTGCGCCGTTATTTTTTATTTATATATATTTATTAAGGACGTATCTATCAGTTGAAATAGTTGATAACAAATTAGTGTTTAGGGGAGTGATGATTAAAACCAAGAAGATAGAAGTTGCTGATATAGCTGAAATTAAAACATTCTTTGCTTCTGGGGGTATTGGCATGGATTATAATGCTGTGCAGTTTAAATTAAAGAGCAAGAAGATTATTAGTTTGAATAAAGACATAGAGAATTTAAATAATCTATTTGATTGGATTAAAAGTCGGAATCAGAATATTAAGTTTAGTTTAGATTAAGCTTAAAGCTTTGTTTTTTTATGATATAGTTAAAGTGTATTAAATAATTGAATGGTGTTATGTCTAGCAAAAATTTTTATACAAAACTAATTATCTTTTCATTGATAGCGGTTATAATTATTGCATTTTTAGCCTTGGCCATTGGTCTGGATCTTGGCAGTGTTATAGCCGTTACGGGAACGATTATCATTATAGCAATTGCTGTTGATATATTTTTAATTATAAAACATAAGACTCATGAAAGTGCTCCCGTGGAGTCTAATAATACTATCTCACGACAAAAGTTTTATTTGGGTTTCGGCCTTGCTTTTATTCTTTATCTAATCTGGATTTTTGTGACCGCCAGGGGTCCTCTTGATGGGTTCGAGGGTTTAATTCTCGCAACTTATATTTTTCTGCCTTTGTTTGTTATTTTTGTTATTGTTTTGTTTATATATGAATTTCTACTTGCACGCAGGGTTGAAGTCATAAATTACGCTTTATTAAAAAAGACATCTCTAATTTTATTAATCGTTCATTTTGTTATTATTGTAATTAAAAGCTATCTGATACAGCAGGGATTATCTTTCGACCCTGAATTCTGGGCAGGCCAGGGAGTTTCTGTTTTATTTGCTTCTTTCTGGTATATCATTTTATTCTTATTAGCTTTGCTTAATTTCTATTTAGCTAAAAAACAGCGTCCTTTTGCTCGTAAATTAATTATCATCAGCTTGATTTTAGGAGTTATTTTCATTGCCGATGCTATTCTCGGCATAAGAGATGATTTTGTGTCTTCAAAATTTGATAAATCCCTGGTTCAGCGTGACGAAACTCGTCAAATCGCATTAGAGCAGAATAATTTTGATCTTTGTACATCTGTTAGTGTATATCCTAACGATAATGATTATTGTATTCAAGAGTTTGCTGTTTTGAACTCTAACCCAGAATTCTGTTTACGTTTCCCCGAGAATCAAGAACTGATTCAATTTAATAATCGTTTTAGTTGTTTTTTGGCAGTAGTCAAAAAGGCCAAAGATAAAACAATGTGTGATTTTATTGCTCAAAATAGTCTGTATAAATATGCAGGAGAGGCGTGTATTAAATATATTGATCGGGTTGCATATGACGGAGAATATGCAGATCTTACGGCTTCGGAAGCATATAGTGCTGCTTTAGAAAATAATGATATGGATATTTGCCAAGCAATTAAGGACGATACAGGTTATCAAGATTGTCAAGGAGATGTGGCTGCAAAAAATACTATGAATGATTGTGCGAAGATGGATACTTTTTTAGGTAGTAATCAGGTGGAACAATGTTATGCTCATTTTGATAATAATATTTTGCTATTTGGCATAGAAGATAAAGACGGCGATGGATTAGATGACGAGATTGAAGAAGATGTATGGCACACTGATCCAAATAATCCTGATACTGATGGTGATGGCTATAATGATAAGGAGGAAATAATCAATGGTTTTGATCCATTGATAAAATAATTTTTAAACTAAACTCTATATAGAAAACCTCAAAGTGCGGTTTTCTTTTATGTTAACAAAATCCATGGTATAATTAAGATATATTAATTAACTAGGTGGTGATATGTCTATTAAAAAACTCTTTTTAACTTTGGGCATTTTTATATTTGCTCTGATTTTTGTGTTTGTAGGCGAGAAAAATGCTCTAGCTGCTGATGGTAATATTATGATGGGTACCGTAGACGGTACTTGGTGGTGTGATAGTTCTCACTCTAGTGGTATTAGTGATTGTTCTGAAATGTGCAGGGATGCTGGTCGCAGTTATGCCAAACTTGAGCCTACTGGTAATAAACGCAATGAAAATACCGCAATTTGTAATTGCTATTGTAATACTGCCTCGAGCCAAGTTCAAGCTCATGATAACATTAATCATAGCAATGTCGGAGAAATTTATGCCAGTGATGTAGCCGGCAGCCACTCTATTTCTGCCTATGCTAATGCAGATAATACTTTGGGATTAAAAATAGATGGTAAGGTTTTTGCTTCCTATCCCGGCAATACTGACTACGACTGTGCAAGTGATAATTGTATTGACGGGTATTTCTTGGACGCAGTAATCAATAGCCAGGGCACATGGTTGTTAACCTATCAAGTAGGCGATGTTGTTCATTTGATTTTAAATGGAAAAGAGATTATTAACTCCAATGCTTACATGGTTCCGAATATATATGCTACGGAAAATGGTTACGGCTATTCTTATCTTATTTCTAAGGATCATAGCAATTTACATGATGATACCCTAGCTGAATTCTTGTTTGATTATTATGTGAATGTTAATGGACAAAAGTATGGTCCGTATGGAATTGCTAGATTTTTGATGAATGATATGGCTGGATATGTAATAGTATATGTTGATAGTGCTGATATGGAATCTGACGCACCCCTTATTCATGTAGTAGAGAACGGTAAAGAGACAGGAACTTATCGAGAGGATGATGATATACTCTTTGATATACTTGATAAATATATCGATCCGTATAATTTTTCCTATTTGTTTGAAGCAGCAGACGCAAAAGTTATTAGTGAGATTAAGCAGACACAAACAGCTTTAGAATTATATTGGAATGACGCCGGTCAGTATCCAGAAAAAATTAATTTTGGTGGCCCCATAGCTTATAACGGCATAACATACATGGCAGTCGTGCCGCAGGGCGATGATACTAATTATCCCCGTAGTTATACTAGGCTGGATAAAGATTTTTATTCTCTTGATTATTATTTAATAGGCGATACTGATAATTCGAACGCAGGATGGCATACCGCTTGTCCTTATGGCTATGATTGCTCTGAGAGTGATTTTAATGATACATATTCTTCTGTTATTAATGAGACAGATGTAAACACCGAAGCCGATATTCACCAGATTCAAGCTGCATTGGAACTCTATTATAATTATGCTAACCAATATCCCGAAAAAATAAATTTTGGTCAATCATTATCATATAATGGGACAGATTATTTATCTGCTGTGACACAAGCGTCTGATAAAGATCACTTATATGTATATACTAGATTAAATAAAATGTTTTACACTTTAAGCTACTATCTGGTCGGAAAGGTGCGTCATTTGGCGGCTGGGAATCATATAGCTTGCCCCGAGGGTTTTAGCTGTTCTGAAAAAGATATTAATAAACATAGAAATTTTAATTCTGATTTTACCAAAAAACAAGCCGGCAAAATCCTTCTGCAAGTGGAGGGCAATGGCGAAGCCTGGTATGTTGATCCGACCAGTCTCCGCAGATATTATCTCAAAGACGGCAACACTGCATATAATGCTTTGCGTGAATTTGGTTTAGGTATTACGAATGCTGATCTATCCAAAATTCCAGTTGGAATTGAGGACAGAGCCAAGGGAGTTGATAGTGACAATGATGGACTAGATGACAAAACAGAAGATGCATTGGGTACTAATTCAAATGACAATGACTCTGACAATGATGGATATAATGATGGCACAGAAGTGAAGGGAAATTACAATCCACGCGGTAATGGCAATATGGCTAGAGATAATAATCTAATTTCCAGAATGGAAGGTAAAATCCTTTTACAAGTAGAAGGTAATGGTGAAGCTTGGTATGTTCACAATGGTAAGAGATATTATATGGCCAATGGAGACTTTGCCTACCAAATCATGAGGTTCCTTTCTCTCGGTATCACTAATGCCAATCTGAATCAGATTGAACAGGGGAGTTTGTAATATGTAATAATCCAGTATACCTATATTTTAAAAGCAGACACAATAAGTGCCTGCTTTTTTGTATTAGTTAGTTAACGCACATTTCGGACAAATTAAGAGTAGTAAAAATGGCCTGTTTGTCTACATTATCCATCATAGCCCTTCGGGCTATGATTTGTCCACGGTGTTTACGCAATAATCTGTTTTTTAAACGCATCTGAGTAGTTTTGCTGGTAATCCCCGTGGATATTTCTCTGGGTGTACGTTGCAACGGGTCTGCCCTGAGCGGTTTTTTTGTATTGTAGTATTCCCGATATTCATCCAACCAAGATTGTGCCTGATCCAACTGATTCCAATTCCAAATATTTGAATGGATCAAATCTCTCTCAATTACTCCATTAAATGTTTCGACTGGCCAATTTTGCTGTGGCACACCAGCATCAATGAATTGCAATTTAATATGATGTCGTAAACAGTAACGTTTTACTTTTCTGCTAGCATGAGCCTTGGCATTGTCTAGTCTAACAGTTTTTGGATAGCTACCATATGTTCGTTTGATAGTTTCCAGTAAATCAATAACATTGTTTTGTCGCACTCTGTGCGACAAAAAAGTAATAGTCAAACATTCCTGGGAATACTCATCAATGGCATTAAAAACCGCTAAATCACGGGGTTTCCAATTGGTCAGAGCAATATCATCAATACAAACAACATCTAAAAATTTACTGGCTTTCGGATAGATAATATATATTCTTTTCTTCTCAGTAAATTGTTTGTTTCGTCCATGTCTAGACAATACTTCCCAGACACCGACAGAACTCATGAATATTCCATATTTCATTAATTGGTTGGCGATGCCAACAAATGATCTTTCTAATTGATATAGACTGGTATCATCTCTGATTTTCAACACTATTTTTTCAATCCAATCCGGCGTTTTGTTCCAGACTGTTTTAGGAGCTTTACTCTTTGTTACACCGTCTGTTTTGACCCAGTCATAGTAAGTGCTGGCGGGTATTCCTAATTGTCGCAATATCCAATACTTTAGCTTTTGTAGTCGAGAGCATTCGCTCTCGACTAACTTAAGAAATCGTTGCTTTTCAAAATCTGTAAAAGTGTTATACTTTTTCATAGAATTGAGTAGTTATTTTAGTTAATTGTTTGTGCAATTACTATTTTACTACTCTTTTCTATTTTAGCCCATTTTTGTCCGAAATGTGCGTTAATCACCTAGGTATTGACAAAATATCATTCTCGTAGTATGTTTTACTATTAGTTTCTTTGAAAATAATTAATAAATTGTTATATAAATCAGGAAGAAGGAGTAAATCGTGGAGTATTTTTCTGAATTTCAGAATTTTGGTATGAATCTGTTAACCATCTCATTCTTTACCACTTTGGTATTTGCTACCCTTACTTCTGTGGCATTAATCAAACAGATGGGTAGAATCAAGAAAAGAGAGTCAGGTAAATCAGTATCATTTATATTCTATTCATATTTTGGTTGGTCTGCTCTTGCTGCTGTAATCTATGCCCTAGACAAGAGAAGCTTGGCTTTAGCTGTTAATGGATTGTTCGTGGGCATCTTTGCTCTCGGTGTTGTGCGTTATCTGCTTAAGTATAAAGATATTAGCGTGAGGGAAAAAGTAATTGGTTTGATTATATCTCCAATAATTATTCCGTTGGTATTTTTTATCAAGGAAAAGGATACCATCTTTGTAATTGCTGGCACGATAGTTTTGTCTAGCCTATTTCATCAAGTGTATGAAGTTTGGCATAATAAAGATCCTGGATCTATTCACCCTGCCCAGAGCATAATATCTATAACAGCCTCGTTATTTTGGATTGTATATGTTTTTCTATTTAACTATTATTATTCAAAATTACTTTGGCCGTTGCTTGTCTTTAATCCTGTTGCTTTAATTTTGTGGATAATTTTCTTAGTTTTGTATTTTAAGTATAAAAGAAAGGAGCATTAAAATGCCAGTTCTTGTTGTTTTAGGAATTCCTGATGAGATAGAGAAAGAACGATTATCTCATTTTAGTGATGATTTGAGAAGTGCTGTTGAAAACTTTATAGCATTTGATCTAAATCGCAATGATGTCTCAGTATTTTTTCCCAAGGATCATTTATCAGAAGGGCTTGGAGAGGAAATTATTATTTTTGTGGAAATGCTTTTTGAAAAGCGGGAACGGACGAAAAACAGAATTTATGAATATGCGGTAGCGCTGGGGGAAATCGGTGTGAAGTATTTCCCAGATGCTGTAATTGCGGTCAATATTAATTCCATTAATCCAAATAACGGATTTTGGTCAAAAGCTTCGTTATAATAATTTATTTAATTATCAATTAATATGCCACCAATCTGGATAACAGATTCGGTGGCATTTTATTTTTTAGAAGATTTGAACTTGCCTTATTCCGCACAGCTTGCTGTGCGGTTACGAAATTGGTAATATGAGGGTATGCGAGAGGTCAAAAAAACAGAACATTGTGCCTACCAAATACATTATCATTTTGTAGCACCAGTTAAAT
>Ga0210057_1009778_pt1 | contig 11010 bp, 12 predicted proteins | sample CryGeyCG2114_010_2_FD_183968 | JGI IMG/M metagenome (GOLD analysis project Ga0210057, IMG submission 183968) | Groundwater microbial communities from aquifer - Crystal Geyser CG10_big_fil_rev_8/21/14_0.10 (SPAdes) (version 2) | ecosystem: Environmental > Aquatic > Deep subsurface > Groundwater ...
TTCGAGGTGGGGAAGTGGTAATGATTATGGGAGCTGGAGATATCTATAATTTAAGCTTAAAACTAAAAGCGAAAAACTAAAAACTATCTTGACAATGAAATTAAGAGGGGAGAAAATAAAATAGAGGGTGTTTTATCAAGGTCGAATAATTTTTTATTTTTAATTTTAATTTTAATTTATGACCTTATTTTGGATAATTGTGGCGATTGTGGTGATAGGACTAGTGGTCTGGTATTTAATGACAGGGAAAAAGAAAGGTCCTACTTTACCAAAGAGACCCGAAGGACCAATAGCCCCGCCACCGCCTCCGCCACCACCAGAAACTCCCGGAATGTAATTTTGTATTAGCTTTAAGCGTTGAACCAAAAACTCCGTCTTTTAGGGGGCGGAGTTTTTGTCTGGATTTAACTTAATAACTTAATATAAGAAACCTTTTTGTTTTCCGGGAGGAAAAAATATAACTTTATCAAAGATAATCAAACTTCCTTTAAGTTTCGTATTAATTGCTTTAACTTCAATCTTGCCTAATCTTTTTTTAATTTTCTGGTAAATAATTTCTTTTTTTTGTTGACTAATTGGGAGTATTTTGGGGTTAATCACAAAAATTTCTGGCGTGGAAGAAAAAGAAAGAATTTCTTCTAATGCCCTCAAACCTTCTTTCCCCTTAAAGACTTTAATCCCTTCTTTTTCTTTCGAATATTTAGCTTCCAAAGCAGCAATAATTCTGATAAATTCTCTTTCTTTTTCTTCTATTTCTCTTTTTTGAATTCTTAATAATCCCAAAATCCTCTCCGGTGATTGGGCAATAAAAACTCTTTTTTTCTTTTGCTGGGTTTCAATAAAAAGCCTTTTTTCTTCTAACTTTTTAATAATTTCATGGGTCGTTGGCCTAGTTATTTTTGCCATTTCGGCAATCTTTTGAACTGAACTCGGCCCTAATTCCAAACCAGCCAAATAAACCTGAACCTCTTTTTCCTTTAACCCCAATTTCCTTAATTCCAATTCAATTGGCAAACCTTCCACCATATATTCATCATACCAAAAATTGAAGAAATTTGACAAGATATTTAGGAAAGTTAAAATATAATTAGGAAAATATGAAAATAATCAAATGTGATAAATGCAAAAAGGTCAAAAAGCTACCGAAAGGAAAATCACCCGGAGAAAGCGGATGGGTATCGGGCAGCGTTCTAGAAGGAAATCCCTGGGAAATGATTTCTTTTGACCTTTGCGAAAAATGCTCAGAAGATTTAATTAAATTTGTTAAAAAATACTTATCTAAATAACATGAATCAAGATTTTTAAAAAAATATATTAAGCCCATCACTTATTGAAATGGTCAGGATAACATTCCGGCCATTTTTATTTTCCGTAAGAACCTTAAAAATTGTCAAAAAATATCTTACAAATATTAATTTCGATTTTAACTTAAAATTTAAGCAAATTTTGCCCTGTGGATAAATTTTGTCAATAAAGAGTTTGACATAAGCTATTGATTTGTTAAAATATTGTTGTATGACTTATAAATTTACTACAATTATAACTCAAGAAGGGAAATGGTTTGTGGCTCGTTGTTTAGAATTGGGCGTAGTTAGTCAAGGAAAAAACGTTGAAGAAGCTCAAAGAAATCTAAAAGAAGCGGTTGAGCTTTATTTGGAAGATCAACCTAAAACCAAAAAATACCTTTCTAAAAAGGCGCCTTTAATTACCAGTCTTGAATTGAAGCATGCCTAAAAAAGTGCTTTCCGGGAAAGAAGTTATTAAAATTTTATGCCGAGAATTCGGCTTTTATTTTGTTTCTCAAAGGGGGAGTCATGTAAAACCAAAAAGGAGAATTAAAAATAGAGAGATTATTACCATAGTCCCGCTTCATAAAGAATTAGCCCCAGGAACACTAAAAGGGGTTTTGGATTTGGCCGAAGTAAATATAGAAGAATTTTTAAAGAAAATTTAAAATTCACTAGAGAAATTATGTTTAAAAATTGGTAACTCCACCCTCTGAAGTATAAACAAAGGAGGGTTTTTTAATTTGTGTCGGGAATTGTTTTACAAAAGGATTTGGCAATTTTAATTTAAAATTTAAACAAAAGTGGGCTTGTGGATAAATTTTGTCAGCAAATCTTGACAAAGTTTTTTAAAGGATGTTATAGTGAGTTTAGAACAAAATAGCACCTTGAAAACTTAATCGGGGAGAGCAAGGAATAAAGAATCTAGAAAGAAAAGGAGGAAAAAGTGAATCAAAAAATGGCAGTAAAGACAAAACCGGTTGGATTGTATCAGCTGATTGGCAGGGCAAAGAATGGTGATTTAACTTCTCAAGATATTCTTAAGGCAATTAGGCCAGAAATGTTGCTGGGGGATCGAGAACGACTTTTGGCTTGGGCAAAGGAATTTAGGTTTTGGGAAGAGTATGCGAGAATTTACTACCACTCGGAAGATTCCCGTTCTTATCGGAAATTAGAGAAGACAATGGAAGAACTTATCGATCCCAAAAAAGGAGATATTTGGCTGGACGCCGGCTGCGGGCCGGTAACAAGGATGAGTAAGTTGATTTGGAAAAAATCGGGAGAGAAAGTTGCAAAAATTTTTGGAATAGATATTGTTCTGGAAAAAGCTAGAGAAACACTAGATAGTTTTATTCCCTTAGGGTTGAAATATGCTAATTTGGGCGAAAGGCTACCATTTTCTGATGAATTATTTGATGGCATTGTAGCCAACGTTTCTCTCACCTATGTGATTGATTTCCAGGGCAAAAAGGGGAAAGAGGCTTTTATGGAGGTGATGCGAGAAATGTTTCGAGTTCTGAAGCCAGGTGGATATATCGTTTGGTCAACTCCAAAAAAGAACCCTTTCTTCTTCCGGAATTTCTTAGATGGCCTGCCAGATATGTTTTCGTTAAAGAAACAAATCTCTCACAGAGCTTTTGGACTTTATGTAGGAATAAAGGCTCTGAAATATGGCTTTGAAATTACTAAAAAGGGGAAGAAAGGAATTTACACTTTCTTGGAGCCGAAGGAATACGAGGAAATTCTGAGAGAAATTGGATTCATCAACTTCAGATGGAAAAAAACCTTTGCTGGACAGGTCTGGGTGAATAAAGCTCATAAACCAAATGTTGTTTAACCCCTAGGAAAATGCTAAAATCTAATAATAGTATTCCTAGGGGTTATTTTATTTAACTTATGAATCCTTTTGCTATCGGAGCCTTCATCACAGGAACTTTAGCTGCTTTCTTTGGTGTTTTTGTTTATTTCAAAAATAGAACGAGAATGGAGAATCAAATTTTTGGCGTAATGAGTTTCTCTTTAACAATTTGGTCAATTAATTTTGGTTTTTGGCAAATGGCTACAGACAAAACGACAGCCTTTCTTTATGTTCATTTATTAATGATCGGAGCAATTTTTATTCCTATTTTTTATATTCATTATATTTTAGCTTTATTAAATTTAATTCAAGAGAAGAAAAAATTTTTAATCGCGGGATATTTAATAACCTTAATTTTTTTATTTTTTAATTTCACTCCTTATCTAGTTAAAGACTTAAGGTCTGTCCTTTATTTTCCTTATTGGCCAGAAGGGGGAGTATTATTTCATTTTTGGCTTCTTTGGTTTTTGATTGCACTTAGTTATGGATTATATATATTAATAAAAAAAATAAAGGAATCTAGAGGGATCAAAAGGGAGCAAATTAAATATGTAATTTTGGCAGCTTCAATAGCTTTTGGAGGTGGGCTTACCATTTTTCCTTTATGGTATAAAATTCCTTGTCCCCCAATTGGCATTTTTATAATATTTTTATACCCCTTAATTCTCGCTTACGCAATTTTACGCTATCGTTTTATGGATATCCGTTTTGTTTTAGGGAGAGGGGCTATCTATACTCTTTCTTTTATCACCGTTATTGCTTCAGCGTTTTTATTAATATTTTTAAACAATTTATTAGGAAATCCAGTTCCCATAAGTATTGCCTGGCCTTTAATACTGATTATCAGTATTCTGCTTTTTCAGCCCATATTTAGATTCTTTGAGAAATTTGCTTCGAAATACTTTTATTACACTTTTTATAGTTATCAAACTGTTTTGACTGATTTAGGAAGAAAATTAACTCAAGTTTTGGATTTAGACCAACTTTCCTCTTTAATTGTTAATACCTTAATGAACACAATGAAATTAGACAGGACAGTTGTTCTTTTGCGAGAACCTGGCGACGGCGAATACATAATTCAAAGGAATATTGGCTTTAAGGAAGAAAATGGAATTTCTTTGGTAAAAGATAATTTTTTAACTGTCTGGTTAGGAAGAACTCAAAAACCATTGGTTTATGAAGAGCTTTCTTTGATTATCAGAGATACGACAGAAAAAGAAGAAGGGGAACGATTGGAAAAATTGCAGGGAAACATGAAAAGAATAGAAGCTGCCCTCTGTCTGCCTCTTTTTATTGAAGAAAAAATTGTGGGGATGATTGTTTTAGGAAATAAACTTTCTGGCGAACCATACTCTTCCCAGGATATTGAGCTTTTAACTAACCTTGCTAATCAGGCCTCAATTGCTCTTCAAAATGCCAGATTATATTCTGAGGTAAAAGGATTCAGCAAAAAATTGGAAAGAGAAGTCGAAAAAGCTACCAGAGAGTTAAAAGAAGCTTATGAGGAACTGAAAAAATTGGATAAGGCGAAGTCAGAGTTTATTTCCATTGCTTCCCATCAGCTGAGAACGCCTTTGACAGCAATTAAGGGGTATATTTCAATGATGCGAGAGAAAATCTATGGGAAACCGCCAGAGAAAATGGAAAAGCCATTAGAAAACATTTACCTTTCTAATGAAAGATTGATAAAATTAGTTAATGACCTTTTAAGTGTTTCCAGGATTGAGGCTGGGAGAATGGAAATAAAGTTTGAAAAATTGTCTTTGGAGGAGATAATTACCAGCGTAGTGGAGGAGTTAAAGAATGAGGTTAAAAAGAAAAATATCTATTTAAATTGGGAAAAACCGAAAAAGCCCTTGCCAAAAATTTCAATTGATAGAGATAAAATCAGACAGGCCATTATGAATGTCATTGATAATGCTATAAGGTATACCGAAAAAGGAGGAGTGACCATAAATCTCAAAATTCTAGATTCTAAATTCCAGATTCAAGTAAAAGATACAGGAGCGGGTTTAACTAAATATGAGTTATCAAAAATGTTTGAGAGTTTTTCGAGGGGAGCGGCTGGAACCAGGCTTTATACTGAAGGAGTTGGCCTTGGTCTTTATATAGCCAGAAGATTTATGGAAATGCATGATGGCAAAATTTGGGCCGAAAGCAAAGGCCCAGGAAAGGGTTCAACTTTTTATGTCGAGCTACCAATAAAATAAAATTATGGCAAAAAAGATATTAATTATAGAGGATGAAAAAATTTTAGCGGAAATGTATCGAGATAAATTCACTCAGGCGGGATTAAAAGTTTATTTGGCTTTTGATTCAAAAGAAGGGCTGGCTTTAGCCAAAAAAGAAAAACCAGATTTAATTATCCTTGATATTTTGCTTCCCAAAGAAAATGGGATTGTTTTTCTCACCTGGCTAAGAAAAGATTCAGAAATTTCTTCAATTCCCGTAGTGGCTTTTTCTAATTATGATGACCCGGAAACGAAAAGGCAGGCTGCTAAACTGGGAGCCAAAGATTATTTAATCAAAACCAGTTATACTCCCCAGGAAATTGTTGAAAAAATTAGAGAATACTTAAAATAAATTAAGACTCGGTGGTCGATGAAGATTTCTTCATCTCCACCTTCGCTTCCATCTACGGAAGCTCGGTAAATAAAGTTTCTAATTTCTAATTTTTAATTTCTAAAAATGGTAAAAAGACTATTAACTATTGAAACGTCGAAGTGTATAGGGAAGCTGGTTCGAGTCTGTGGTTGGGTCCAAACCATTAGGGCCCACGGCAAAATTCTTTTTATTGACCTCAGGGACAAGTCGGGTTTGGTTCAAATAGTATTTTCACCAAACCCTAAGTTAAAAGTGAAAAATGAAAAGTTAAAAGTATACGATTTGGCTAGAACCTTACGGCCGGAGTGGGTGGTGGAAGTAGTTGGAGAAGTCAATAAAAGACCTAAGGGAATGAAAAACCCAAAGATTAAAACGGGGGGAATAGAAATACAGGCTGAAAGCTTAGAAATTTTTTCCCAAGCCAAAACTTTGCCTTTTCCTATTGACACTTCTGGCTACGAAATAAATGAAGAAAAGAGATTGAAATATCGCTATTTAGATTTGAGAAGAGAAAGGATGAGAAAAAATTTGATTTGGCGGCAAAAAGTTATCCAATTTATCAGAGACTTTTTAATTAAAGAGGGGTTTATTGAAATTGAAACTCCACTTCTAACTAAATCTACTCCCGAAGGGGCTAGAGATTTTTTAGTTCCCTCGAGATTGTATCCAGGTAAATTTTATGCTCTTCCTCAAAGCCCTCAGCAATATAAACAGCTTTTGCAGGTGGCTGGATTTGAAAAATATTTCCAGATTGCTAGATGTCTCAGAGATGAAGACCCTCGGGCCGATAGGCAAGCCGAACATACCCAATTGGATTTAGAAATGTCTTTTGTAAATCAAGAGGAAATTTTAGATTTAATAGAAAAATTATACGTAGCTTTAGTAAAAAAATTATTTCCAGAAAAGAAAATTCAGAAAATTCCTTTTCCCAGAATAACTTATAAAAATTCAATGAAAAAATACAAAACCGATAAACCAGACTTGAGGGTAAACAAAAATAATTCGGATGGACTCGCCTTCTGCTTCATTACTGATTTTCCAATGTTTGAGTGGTCTGATGTTGAAAAAAAATGGGGGGCAATGCATCACCCCTTTACCAAACCTCAGGTCAAAGAAGATAAATCTTCTTTTCCACCTTCGTCCCGCAGACGGGACTCGGTAACTGACGACATTAAGAAAATTAAAAGGGACCCAGAAAATATTTTAGCTTATCAATATGACTTTGTTTTGAATGGCGTAGAAATTGGCGGAGGAAGCATCAGAACTACAAATTTAGATGTTTTGACCGCCGTTTTTGAGGTTTTAGGACATAAAAAAGAAGAAGTTAAAAAACAATTTAGCAATTATTTTGAGGCCTTTAGTTACGGAGTTCCTCCCCACGGTGGAATTGCTCCCGGGATTGATAGATTTTTAGCAGTAGTTTTAAATGAGCCAAACATTCGAGAAGTAATGGCTTTTCCCAAAACCGGGGATAACCGGGATTTAATGATGGACGTCCCGGCTGAGGTCACCGAAGAACAATTAAAAGAATTACATATCAAAATAAGTCAAAAGTCAAAAGTCAAAAGTCAAAAGTCAAAATGAGATTAAAGATTTTTTTAATTTCATTTCTTGTTAGTTTGCCTTTTTGGTGGGGGATAAATATTTTTCAAGAAAACTTGGAAAATTATTTTTATGCCCAAATTTCCCAGCCCTTTCAACAAATTGTTGAAATAAAAATTCCACCGAAATCTCAAAAACCAAATCTTGAAATTCAAGTTAAAGCAGCAATTTCAGTTCTGGTAGATTCTCAAGGCGGGGAAGGAGAAGAGGTGCTCTTTAAAAAAAATAGTAATGAGAGGTTAGCCATAGCCAGCCTGACTAAATTGATGACGGCTAACATTGTTTTGGAAAATTATGACCTTTCTCGAGAAATTAAAATAAGCGAGGAGGCAGTTTTGCAGGAGGGAGAAGCTGGAAAGTTAACAGCTGGCAAGATTTTCTCAGTAGAATATCTCCTTTATCCTTTATTAATGGAATCCAGCAATGACGCTGCTTATGTTTTAACTAATGATTACGACGGAATGACCGAAGAGAAATTTGTTGAACTAATGAATTTAAAAGCAAAAGATTTAGGCCTGGAAGATACTTATTTTGTAAATTCTACTGGTTTAGACCCAGAGCAACCTGGCCATTCGATAAACTATTCAACGGCTGAAGATTTAGTAAAACTTACTAAATATTTGCTCAAAAAACCATTAATCTGGGAAATTTTGGCTACCCCGAAATTTAGTCTTTATGGCCCTGAGCTTATCAATACTAATGGACTTTTAGGGGAAATCCCCAATATTGTTGGGGGAAAAACTGGTTTTACTGATCAGGCTGGAGGCTGTATGCTGTTAGTTTCAAAAAATAAAGGGGAAAATTTTTTGGTTAATGTAATTTTAGGTGCTCCTTCGTCATCAGCTCGAATTGAAGAAATGGAAAAACTAATTAATTACGCGAGCGGGCGATGAGAACGAAGTTCTCATCTTCACCTTCGCCCCGCTGTCGCGGGGCTCGGTAATCGAAGCGTATGAAATTATGACTCTTTTCACCTTTAATGTAATTAAAATCTTGGTTTCGGCAACAATAGCTGCTACGATTGCTTTTATTCTGGCACCATTTTTAATTAAGCTTTTGTATAAATTTAAATTTTGGAAAAAAGAAGCCAGAAGAAAAACTATTACCGGAGAGGAAGCCGAGGTTTTTTATTCTTTGCACAAAGAAAGAGAAACAACCGTGCCCCGGGGCGGGGGAGCACTAATTTGGATTTCGGTTTTAATAATTATATTTTTATTTTTTGCCCTTTCTAATTTTATTGATATTTGGTGGATATCAAATTTAAATTTTTTATCTCGGAGCGAAACCTGGCTGCCTTTATTTACTTTAGTGGCAGCAGCAATTGTTGGGTTAGCTGATGACATTTCACAGGTTAGTGGTAAAGGAAAGTATGTTGGCGGAGGAATGGGATTTACCAGAAGATTATTAATTGTTATTTTAATTGGTCTAATTGGAGGTTTATGGTTTTACTCTAAATTAGAATGGGATACTATTCATATTCCTTTGATTTTTAATTTTCCAGAAGGAATTGATTTTTTTATTGGATTTTGGTATGTCCCTCTTTTTATTTTAATAATGGTGGCTTCTTGGTCAGGCGGGGTAATTGATGGCTTAGATGGGTTATCCGGGGGGACGTTTGCCGCAATTTTTGGAGCATTTTCAATAATTGCCTTTTCTCAGGGGAAAGCCGATTTAGCTACTTTTTGCGCCGTAATTGCTGGTACCCTTTTTGCTTTTTTATGGTTTAATATCCCTCCGGCCAGATTTTATATGGGAGAAACCGGAATTTTAGGATTAACTTCAACCATGGCCGTTGTTGCTTTTTTAACTGATTCGGTGATAGTTTTGCCCATCATCGCTGGATTAATGGTAATTGAAGTTGGCTCAATGATTTTACAGTTATTGTCTAAAAAATTCCGTCATAAAAAAATCTGGCTCTCCACTCCAATTCATCATCATTTTGAAGCTAAGGGCTGGCCCGCTTACCAAGTCACCATGCGATTTTGGATAATCAGCATTGTCTTTGCAATTTTAGGAATAGCAATAAGGCTACTCGGATAAATATGAAAGTTCAAAATTTACGAAAAAAGTATCCCAGGTTTATTTACGAGAAATATTCTTATAAAATCTCTGGTAACAATTTAGAGATTTTTTTTAATTTCGCGATTCCGCCTGACATAAAATTTAACCCAAAAATTATTATAGAAAAAGTAGGCTTGCCCGCCGTAGCCTTGGCGAAGGCGGGGAATAGCGCATTAAATAATTTAATATTTCATCTTGGCTTAATGGAAATTCCCAGTTATTGGAAGGCAACTTGCTCACCGGAGATAATAATCAAAGCTGGCTCCCTGGACAAAGAACAAATCGATTGGTGGAAAGATTTAATAATAAATGGCATGGGCCAGTTTTTTTATGAAAACAAAATTAATTTTTGTCAGCCGAATTTTCTAAAAATAAATAGGTTACAGAGGCCTGTCCTCTGTAAAGCTGATAGAGGCCCGTCCTCTAACCAAACCTCTAGCCAAATTTTGGTGCCGGTGGGCGGAGGGAAAGATTCGGCGGTAACTTTAGAAATTTTGAAAAAAAATAAAAAACAAATTAATTGCTTTTCTTTAAATCCAACCGAAGCAACCAAAAAAATAATGGAAATTGCTGGTTGCAAAAACCCAATTGTTGTTAGGCGAAAAATAGATAAGAAATTGTTAGCATTAAATCGCCGGGGTTTTTTAAATGGCCACACTCCTTTTTCAGCTTATTTGGCTTTTTTAAGTGTTTTGGTAGCGGCAATCTTTGATGCAAAATATATCGCCTTTTCAAATGAAAGAAGCTCAAATGAAGGAAATGTTAAATATTTAGGAAAAATAATCAACCACCAATATTCAAAAAGTTTTGATTTTGAGAAGAAATTCAGAAAATATTCAAAAAAATATTTAGCTAAAAATGTTGAATATTTCAGTTTTTTGAGGCCTTTATATGAAATTCAAATAGCAAAATTATTCAGCAAATATCCTAAATATTTTTCGGCTTTTTTAAGTTGTAATGAAGCTTACAAAACCGCCTCTGGCACTAAAAAACCAACTAAAAGATGGTGTGGCAATTGCCCAAAATGCCTGTTTGTATTTGCTACACTTTATCCATTTGTTAATAAACAAAAATTAATCAAAATTTTTGGTGAAAATTTATTTGATAAAAAGAAATTGCTGCCAACAATGCAAGAGTTAATTGGCGAAAGAAAATTTAAACCCTTTGAATGCGTCGGCACCAAAAAAGAAAGCCTAGTCACCTTTTACCTAAGTTGGAAAAAAAATAGACAACAACCCTCCCACCACCCTCCTGCCTTCGGCAGGCACCTCGGACGGGCCTCTGTCAAACTGCCATTTTTATTAAAATATTTTCAAAAGAAAATTTTGCCAAAATACCCAAATTTAGATAAGGAATCAAAGCAAATATTAGATTCTTGGAATAATCAACATAATTTACCAAGAGAAGTTGAAAGAAACTTAAAAAAGGTGGTATCTTAAAAATAGAATGAAATTAAATGATTTAAAGGTTAAAAGAATCTTAATTTTGGGTTTGGGGAGAGAAGGGAAAGATAATTTTAGGTTTTTGAGGAAAATTTTTCCTGAAAAAAATTTAGGGGTAGGGGATAGGAATGAAAATGTCAAATGTCAAATGTCAAAT
>Ga0210057_1009779_pt1 | contig 11009 bp, 11 predicted proteins | sample CryGeyCG2114_010_2_FD_183968 | JGI IMG/M metagenome (GOLD analysis project Ga0210057, IMG submission 183968) | Groundwater microbial communities from aquifer - Crystal Geyser CG10_big_fil_rev_8/21/14_0.10 (SPAdes) (version 2) | ecosystem: Environmental > Aquatic > Deep subsurface > Groundwater ...
GCGTGAACGAAGAAGAGATGATCGCAGGGGTCGGAGCAAAAAGCTTTGGAGGGAGTCGTCTCTTCTTCTTCGTTCACACTACACTCCATGAAACAGATTCAGGAGGTGTTTCCTTTATATGAGGGAGAGGGAGACGAGTGATCCTACCGCTACTCCCATCACAAACGCCACGATCCACTGCCATGGCGATGTCTTCTGTGCCGAAGCTGGATGTTCTACGGGCACGTGTACAATCCGCTCATCCGGTTCGCTCACCTCAGGACACACGGGGCCAACGGCATCGAAGAAGTGGAGATCGGCAACAGGACTGTAGGGGGAATAGCGATGAAAGAGACGAGTGCGTTCACGATGCTCTGGGAGATCGGGCAGGAGCTCGCTCTCCGGCTGCTCATATTCTTTTCGTTCTGCAGGAACAGACGGAATATCGACTGGCTCTTGCAGTTCTTCTGGTGCGGCGGGTTTCAGAACATCCCCCTGGAATCTCCACGATTCATCATAGGCGCCGACATCAGGCAACTCTCGTCGCCCTCCGCCTCTTGGTTGTGCATCGCCTGCATCCTGAGCATCTGGGGCTGGAGCGGCAGCTGCGACGGCAGCAGGCGGGTCTGTGACAATCTGGAAACTGGTACTAGCAAGGGGTGATTTTTCCGACCAGGTGAGATCGCCGCGCAATTGGAAAGAGTTCGATGTGTGCGTGCGTTCTGCTCCAAGATTCGGGAAATCCGTCGCGAGTTGGAAACTCGAGCTCGTCATGGTTTCCGCTTTCACGGTTGATGCACCAAAAGGACAGCCGGCAACTGCGCCGATAAGGAGGAGAAGAGAAAGTGTTGGCAGTAAGGACAAAGAAGAGTAATTCTCATCTGCGCGTAGAACGAGAGCGTAGTAGAGTATCCCGTTGTTTGTGTAGGTGTGGAGAATTCTAATGTGTGGTGTTTGTATTTATATTGTACAAAGAATTTGGAGATGAAGCAAGTGTTTCTGATCTTCGAGATCTTCGAGATCTTCGAGACCTTTCTGATCTTTCTGATCTCTCTGATCTTCTTTGCTTAAACTCCCTCTTTGAAGAGAATGAGCGCGATCCGTTTGTTTCTTTCTCCTTTTGCTCTGGTACCATGCTTTCCGCTTCTATGGTGCAACTACCCTCCACAAAGCGGGTATTGGGTGCGGGTATCGTTCCCGTTCTTCTCTGTACTGCATCGCTGGCGTATGCGCAGGAACAAGCGTTTTCCGATGTGCCCCCGGATCACTTCGCGTTTCAGGCAGTGGAGTTTTTGAAAGCGAACGGCATTCTTTCCGGCTATCCTGATGGCACGTTCAAGCCCGATAAACTCGTTAATCGCGCGGAAGGCGTCAAGATCGTAGTGGCTCCTCTCCTCAAGTCCGATGTGCAGCTCGCCGGCATCACGAGTGTGTACGATGACATCCCTACTGGCGCGTGGTATCTGCCGTTCGTGGATATTGCACGGCGGGAGCTTGGCATCATCGACGGGCCACCGAAATCGCTCGCCTTCCATGGTGAGAGGCCCGTGAACAAAGCGGAATTCTTCAAGATACTCCTGCTCGCACACAAGGCAGATCCTACTGGGGCATATGCCGAGATTCGTCTGCCTCTGGCGGCGGACGTGACGAATCCCGATGAGTGGTATTACCCGTATGTGCGATTCGCGATTGCCGCCTCGATGACGAGTATTACTCCGGAAGGAATGCTGCAACCCGGGAAGGCGTTGACACGGGGCGAAGTGGCCGTACTCCTGCACCGCTACCTGATGTATACGGACGGAAGACGCGCCCAGGCGCTCCTCTCGGAGACAGACACCGAGCTCCTCAACACGCTGCACATGATTGAGGTGGGAGAGTACCTTGTTGCACAGTACGCCTCTGCACGCGCTCTTGTCGCGGCCCGCGGCGCACTTGCCAGTAAGCCTGATGAGCCGATCGTGAAGGGGGCCGTGAAGACCGCGGAGGCGTTCCGCGCGCTCGTGTCGGCGTTCGAAGCCGAACGGAACGATGATCTGGTCGAGGCGATACGCCTGGCGAAGGAAACCTGGCACCTCGCGGAGCAGGCGCGGGAGTTCAGCCCATCCCTCACAAGTGTCTCGGAGCAGCTTCAACAGATTGCGAGCAGCATTGCCGATAATGCAAGGGATCGCATGGGGGAGGAGTGAGGCGAGCAGGTACGTGGAAATCAAGAAGGAGGAACTCGAGAATTACGAGCAGGGATTTGCGGAGATCAAACGTAAAATCGCTCTGGCACAGGCGCTGAAGTGTAGCGATGCTGAGGGATTGGCTGATTCACAATCAGGGCAGCTGCTTCGGGCGTTCTTGTGCTTGGTTAATGGCATGCAGAACACGCCCTCTCCATCGCAGGGCGAAGAGAAGATAGTTGTTGCAGCGCACGTGGCTGCATCCGGGGAGTGGTGGTGCGTGTCGTGCCGCCAGACTCCAGGCCATCGAGTCCGCAGACGCAAGGAACGGAGCGAGTTGCCGGAGGCCCTGAAGCTTCATCCCGAAGACGTGCAGGTTGGGGATTTCTTCACGGAGTGTGCGGATCAGTTGCTCGACGCCGTGGAGGGATTGCCGTCTGCAGAGACTGCCGACACCGACGAGTGGGAATGGGACTGACGGTAAGCCACAGTGGCGACCGGAGATTCGCTCAGACAATCGCATCTCACCTCAAGGGAGGGGTGGAACAGCGCCGATGGGTGAGGCGGCGCCCGCAGGCACTTGTCAATATTCGATTCTCACTATTTTACCGCGGCAATGGTACACTTCGTGCCATCATGTTTGCATCTTTTCGATTCGGCATCTTCGGTGTTCTTGTGGTGTTGAGTGTATTGGTTGCTCTGCAGCAGCAACGGGGGCCGCAATTGGCGGGGCAGTCTCCTCCGCCCTCTGATGGAGGGGGTGATGGATTTGGAGGAGGATCTACCTGTATTGAAGAACAAGACTGCCTTCCCGGACAATCCTGTATAGATGGGTATTGTGTAGATGGAGGAGGGGGTGATGATGGAGGGGGTGGTGAGGCTGTGTGTGGAAACGGAACAGTGGAGACAGGTGAGCAGTGCGATGATGGGAATACGCAGGACGGTGATTGCTGCAATGCCTCCTGCCAATTTGAACCAAACGGATCTGCCTGCGGCGGCTCCCCCGGTGTGTGTAAAAAGCAGGATACGTGTGATGGATCAGGCACATGTGTTGACCGGGGAAACGAGGACGATGGCACTTCCTGCACTGACAACAATGCCTGCACGGAAAACGACCGTTGCACGAGTGGCAGTTGTAGCGGCACGCAGATCAATTGTGACGACGGCAACGTGTGTACGACAGATACATGTAATCCGCAAAGTGGTTGCCAATACATAAACAACACAAATTCCTGCAACGACAACGATGCCTGCACCACAAATGATCGATGTTCCAACGGAAGCTGCTCAGGAACACCGATGAATTGCGATGATGGGGATGTCTGTACCGACGATTCCTGTGATCCGGGTAATGGTGCATGTGTGTACACGAACAATGGGAAGTGTGCGAGTAGTAGTAGCAAGAGCTCCTCGTCGTCTCTCAGTAGCAGCGATGCTCAACCGGAGTGTGGAGATTGGATAGCAGAAGGCGATGAGGAGTGTGACGATGGGAATACAGAAGACGACGATGGATGTTCGGCGGAGTGTATGCTGGAGGAAGGGTGTGATCGGGTCTGTGGATCACCAGCAGCGTCTCTGCTTGCGCAAACTGTGGGATGCGAAGTGAAATGCTCAAAGTGTGGCGATGGAAAACTGAATCCGGATATGGGAGAAGAGTGTGATGATGAAAACACTGTGAATGGTGACGGATGCAATGATCAATGTAAGTTTGAGGATAATTGTGGATCGTGCATCCATCGGAATGTTAGTCCATTAGGTAATGTAATAGCATGTAGCAATTTTTTGTACTGTGAAATTATTGATGGTTTTTGTGTCCAGACTAACCGTTGTTTTTGCGGGGATGCACGTACCGAGGGTGCTCATGGAGAGGATTGTGATGGAGGAATAAGAACATGTGATGATGGATCAAACTGCAGATTTGTGGGGAAAGATGTATGCAAGAATGGCTCGGAATGTTCGCCCAGAGCTAGTGGCCGTTGTACTGCTAACTGTAAGTTCGAGAACTCATGCAAAAGTTGTTACCTTTATTTTGATGAAAGTGGGTGTCAAAGCAATACATTTTGTGAATGGAATAGTGATACAGACCTATGCCAGAAAGCTCCGGGAAAATGTTGTGGGGATGGTGAGCTGGACCCGGGTGAGCAGTGTGATGATGGAAATATGGATGACGGCGACGGCTGTACTTCTGCTTGTACATCACCCTATTGCTGTGATAGTGCCTTTGATCAGGAAGAGTGTGCAGAGTGTCGTGCCTTGTGTAATGAAAATTGGAATGAATGTATGCGCCTGCTCACCTGCGAAGATGAGGATGGCGACGGATGGTTTGATGAGTGTCCGAACAATGTAGAACAGGAAGATATTGATGCCTGTACCGAGCAATGGGAGGAATGCAGACAACAATGCTCCGCTGATGGATCGTGCAGTGCAACGTATGCCTGTTATGCGGTTGCATCAGAGGCAGATGGAGAGAGCTGCTCCGTCTCCGAAACATGCCAAATTGGAGTTGATCAGAGATCTACTTGCGCCGATTTGAATCTCGTGGGAACAGGCGATCCATGCACTAATGTAAACCAAAACTTGGGTATTTGCTGTAACTCACGATGTGATCCGTTTGATCGACGCTTCCCCACACTGCAGGCATGCAGTGCATCCTGCAGACCTGCTGGCGGTCTGGGAGGGGCCGGTGGCATCCCCGGAGGTGGTATCCCTGGCGGAGGTATTCCCGGAGGCGGCATCCCCGGTGGTGGCATTCCTGGCGGAGGTATTCCCGGAGGTGGTATCCCTGGCGGAGGTATTCCCGGTGGTGGCATCCCCGGTGGTGGCATTCCTGGCGGAGGTATTCCCGGAGGCGGCATTCCCGGTGGTGGTCAGCCTCCTAGCGGTGGTCCTGGAGGTAGTCCTCCTGCTTCGTGTGATAAGTGTTCTACGTGTGGTGAAGGAATCTTTAACTTGTGTGATCAGGCAGAGTGTGAAAGTTTGGGTCCATGTCTCTATGAGTCATTGTTTTTCTTCTTTGGAACGTGTTCACCGGATCCGGCCATATGTGACGGAGGAGGTGGAGGAGGTGGGGGAACCGGAGGAGGAGTTGGTGGAATTGGTGGAGTGGATGGAGGAGTAGATGGTGGAGTGGATGGAGGAGTGGATGGAGGAGTAGATGGAGGAGTAGATGGTGGAGTAGATGGTGGAACGTTGGGAGGAGTTGGTGGAATTGGGGGTGTCGGAGGAACAGGTGGCGGAAGCAGTTCGCGGAGTTTCTCAGTGTTCAGCTTTCCGTCATCACCATCTTCCTCTTTCCCAAGTTCTCCATCATCCGCATCGTTTCCGTCAAGTTTTACGAGTTCATTCCCGCCAAGTAGTTCTCCGTCGTCCACTCCATTGTCATCCATTCTGTCCAGCAGCATTGCATCGTCCAGTGTGAGTAGTTCTCTGTCCAGTCGTGCATCCAGTTTCAGCAGCATGGTGTTCGGACATCGGGAATGCCGCAACTTTCAGTGTGTCGTCATCCCGGGCATTGGCATTGATGTTTGTGCGGTGGATAGCGACTGTCTGAGCATCTCCTCCTCTCTTGCATCGTCTTTGTCATCCGCGAAGTCATCGGATGCCTCTTCTTCGGACTCTTCCAAATCTCCATCATCCAAATCATCAGATTCATCCGTTTCTTCACAGCCCTCTTCCGCGTCGTCCTCCTCGCAGAAATCCACCCGCACAATATGCAACGACAACGATCAATGCGTCGAAGTCGACGGCCCGGGAGCCGATGAATGCTCCGAAGACAGGAACTGCGGAGACGGTGCGGTGCATTTGAAATGCTTTGCGTACACCTGCAGAGAAGAACCGGGGGAGGACATCAACTACTGCTTTGAGGATCTTGACTGCATCGGTCGGTCTTCCTCCAGCAGTTCCTTCTCACGACCGCCACTCTGCGGCAACGGTCGCATTGATCTGGATGAACAATGCGGGGAGCCGACGCTCTTTTGTTCTGTGGGGTACACCTGCAATCCGCTTCTCTGCTTGTGCGTTCCCGGTACGTTCAGTTTTCCGTCATCGTCTTCCTCAACGTCATCAACCGATGGCGGCCCGGGGGGATTTTTCGGTGGCGTTGGCGGAACGGTCGGTATTGGGACAACGGCTCCGTCATTTGGAGGACAGGGAGGGTACTTCTGCGGGAACGGCGTACCGGAACCCGGCGAAGAATGTGATGATGGCAACACACAGAACTTCGATGGCTGTAGTGCGCAGTGTACGGTGGAACGAGGATTCTGTGGTGACGACATCGTGCAACTGTTCCTCGGTGAACAGTGCGAGCCGCGTATCCATAATCCGAACCTTGGGTACCAGTGTACTGGAACATGTCGCTTTTTCTCCCAATTCTGCGGTGACGGTCAGATCAACCCCGGTGAACAGTGCGACGGTGGCGCATTACTTTCCGATACTTCGCCAAACCATTGTCGCATGGATTGTTCACTTCCGCGCTGCGGAGATGGTGTAGTAGACAGTAACGAACAGTGCGATGATGGAAACCGCTTCCCACACGACGGCTGCAGTCCGCACTGCTTCCGTGAGGTGCCGGGGATGTACGAGAGTCTCCCACCGGACCCTCTTTCACCGTTCCAACCTTCACCCTTCTTCGCCCAGACACCGCAGCAAACGCTTCGTCCTTCCACCGTTCCTACACAAGCACAATTTCAGCAATCGGTGCAGAATCGCCCGCCTGTGCAAGCCGAAACAGGCCCAGTCGCCCTTGCGGTCATCGCCGCAGGTGCTGCAGGCGGATGGGCATGGATGCGGAGGAGTCGAGGTGAGGGGGCATAGGCAAGAATTCTGGTACTGGTTATTAAAGGAAAACTTTGCTATAATAATCAGTTGATAATATTTACCCCTCACACACATGAGTATCGAAAATAAAAATGACTTCTGCTATGACGAACCTGATTTAGATGGTTGGGAAGGGTATGATGTGCTTGTATCTTACCATGATGTTGATGATCTGTTTCCGGAGTTAAGTCCTCAAGATGTCAATGAAGTGCATACAGCTCTTGAAGCACAACAAGTCACATTGGATAGGGTATACAGCAATCGCAGTTCTCTCGAGGAAGCAGCACGAATTTTTTATGAAGAAGGAGTGGATGAAGACACTGTACAAAGCGTTGTGAGCTTACTCTCTGTAGAGCCGTCGATGAGTGTTTAGCAAAATGATGCCAAAAGGGTACCCTCCCTTTTCCAGGGAGGGACAGGGGTGGGTATAGTGAGGGGTTACTTGAAACAGGATTGCGCACATGATTGTAATGATGTATAATATACTTTATGAGCAGTGCCAATGAGGATGGCCTCTACCAGGACATTCAAGAGAATCCCGAGGATCGTGCTCCCAAACTGGTCTTAGCCGACTGGCTTCAGATAGAGAAAGGGGATGACACACGCGCGGAGATTATCCGTCTGCTCGACGCCTACTCCTCCGATGTTCCTCATGCGGAGGGGGCAGCAATCGCACGTCGTCTGTACCATCTCATTCCAACGAAGATCTCCTCCCACGTTACTGTCCGAGCGGAAGACGTGGACCGCCTTCTGCAGGAACACCAACGTTCCCTCCAGTCGGTGAAGGTGACGGAAGTGCCGGCGGACACGCAGGAGATCGAGGAACTGCTGAGCCGCTTGCGTGCCTTCCCCTTCCTGACGCACGTCGAACTCGTGCTGGACGCAAATAATCTGGATATCCTTCAGTCGCTCGCGGAAGGCTTCTTCGCTCGTCTTCTGCGTCACTTCCCCTGCCTGGAACTCTCGTTTCTAAACGGACGTCGCATCCTGGACTGGACGGAGATCGGCACGGACACGGCAAAGCAACTGGAGCAGGATCTGGATACGACGGATTTGTTTACGGGAGACCCTCTGTTTCAGGTCAGCGATTTTGCCCGGGCACTGATGCACAATGAGGAACGGTTCGTGCGTCCCGTGAACAGACGCAGCGCCACTCCGGAGATCCTACATCTCCTGCGGCTGCGTGTGCGCGATCTCGGATTCACAGAGCCCCCAACGACGACAGAACTCTTCGCCCGCGCCAGGAAATTCGGTCTGGAACTCTGTCCGCCTGAGACAGCTTTGTTACTGCGTCTGGAGAACAATGATCAACCATCCGGATGGGACTACGTTGGCATGGAATCTGTTACCGATCCCCTTGATCGTCCGGGCATCTTCCGCATCGGACGCGCCGCCTATGACAACACACGTTTGCTGGGTGGCCACTATGCAAGTCCGCGCACTCTGTGGAATCTCGACCAACAAGTTATTTTTCGTCTTTGCAAGCCCTGCCTGCCGGCAGGCAGGTCTGATTCTTAGGAAATACACGTATTTGCTATACTATTGTTAACATGCTATAATAATATCGGTTTACTTCTTCACACATACACAAATATGGAAACACAACCTTCGACTCCATCAGATATGAATGAGAATGAGGAGGCAAGTAAGAATAATGAAGAGGCGGATAAGAGTAAGAGTAAGAATAATGAAGGGGTAGATGAAGAAATCGCGACTTCTCCCTCAGACATCTCCGCAGCAACGAAATCATACATCGGTCCGCTGGAGCCCGGCATCTTCGATACTCTAGCCACACACAACGTCGAGCAGGTCTCCACCTCCTTCCTCCCTGAAGGACGCATCCGGTTCGAATCGGTGAGAATCGGTGGCATGACGGCGGAGGAGCTGGAGAAAGCCCTCGATGAGGAGAAGATCAGGGTCAGCAGCCACGCACTCAGCATGCTGCATAACGAGAAGGAGTTCATCGAACCGGTCAATAAGCGGGAGAAGGAACGACAGGGTGAAACCGAGACGCTTAGGCTCGTTCGTCTCCGCGTGGAACAACTTGGGTTTACAAGAAATCCAACAATGAAAGCACTGTTTAACCGCGCCAAGGATCTCGGTCTGGAACGCTGCCCTCCCGAAACAGCGTTGTACGAGCGTATGAAGGACAAGGATCAGGCATCTAAAAGGTGCTACATTGCTATGGAACCCGTGAGAGACTCCGCCGGACGACCGGGCATCTTTAGCCTTAGACAACTTGAGGGCGGTTTGTGGCTGGACGGCAGCTTGGCGCCTTCGCAGGGTCGGTTACGTCTCGACAATGAGGTTGTGTTTCGTCTTCGCACTTCGGATTCGTATGAGAATGCACGTAAGAATGAGCAACTGGAGAAGAATGAACCAATAGAGAACATTGAGGGACGTCAGCAAAAAATCGGTACTCAATTGAGAGATGCTTTGAAGCAGGGCGTACTACGTGATTGTCAGGAAGCGGATCGCATTACCGGGGCATATACGTCCTATGCAGAGTTTTCAAACAATGCACCTTTGGAGAATCAGAACAGACTAGGAGACCTTGCTTATGGATTGGGACTCACGAAGAGTAACTATGACCTCAATGGGGCTTGGGAAGCATTTCGTGATCGTACTTCAGAACGTTGGCAACACCTCAGAAAAGATTTTGAAATTGAGGACAAATGAGGACAATCTCATATGAGCTTGTCCTCATTTCTGTGTCACCGCTTCGAGCCGAGGATGACGGCACTGATGGTGCCGCCCACAACCGCAACGATGAAGGCCACACAGAGTAGCCCCACAAGTATGTCAACCAAAGTGCACCTCCTTTGTTTGGAGCTTTTGAAATACTGCTCTACATTCTCATCAAAAGCAATAGACCTTCTTTCCCTCTTGTCGCGTGCAGCAGCATGATGCGTACTCCCCCTTCTCATCACGGTTACGCACGAAGAACGGCGGATTGGCGACGCGATTGCGTTTGCCGGAAACGGCATCGAGTGTTTCAGGAAACTCTCCGTGCAACGCCATCAGGAGTACTGTTGAGCTTTGGACGCCGGCGCCGACGGAGAGAATGCGGAGAGGCATATCACGGCTTGTCTCCCATCAACTCGTTAATGAACGCTCCCAGCTTCTTGCGGAATTCTTCCTTCCGGTGCTCAATGAGCTCTCGCTTTTCTTCTTCCACTTGGGCAATGTCTTCCTGCGGGGCCTGACGCCGGCGCAGGTCCATGATGATCTGCTTGTAGCGCTGGTCGATGCGTTTGATGCTTCCGTGCAGTTCCTGCTCGAGGCTGCGGAAATCGGTGGCGGTTTCCGGTGTGCGGATGCGGGAGAATTGGTTGCCATCTTCGGCATTGTCGAGCGGAAGTGGTTCCTGAATGGAGCGAAAGGAGGGGCCGTTGGTGTTGAGGCGGTTGGTCATGTGAGGAAAGGTAGCGGTGTGGAAGACGCAATGCTGCCTATTTCTTTTGGCGTGTAGGATTGTTGACGGCACGTCTACTTCAACCCTTGCTTTTGCGCCCATGCAAGGATCAGTTGCTTGTTGTGAGCCAGCGTGCATTTCTCAGCAGCGATCACCTTGTGTAAAAGACGGCGGGTCTCTTTCCAGAACGGTTCCATCCGATCTGCCGCGATGCTTTCGGCGTCTTCGCGGGAGACGCAGTTATCGGACGCAATCGCATTTGCTTCTTCGCGAAAGAGTGCGAAGTAGACGGCGCGGAGCTTGAGTTGCATGCGCGTGACGCGGCGGTGGTAGTGGGACTCGGCTTGCTCGAAGAGATGGCGGATGATGGGAGATTCGGGGTTCATGGTGGTGAAGGAAAGAATGTGTGAAAAGGTAAGAAGTGTTCATTGAGCCCCCTCCCCTGGCCCCTCCCTTGCCCGTTAAAGGAAAACTGCAAGAGGATGGATTTGCAATGAACAGAGAAACAGGGCTAGTGGACAATTTTGCAGGCTGAAATGAGCACTTTTCCTTTTCTGTAAGCCAAGATATGCTCAGATTTTTCCCGATGCATCATGAAAAATATGTTCTCATTGCAGTTCACGATCAGTGAAGAA